>Ga0302319_10007811_pt1 | contig 20941 bp, 16 predicted proteins | sample Bog_T0_2_FD_203319 | JGI IMG/M metagenome (GOLD analysis project Ga0302319, IMG submission 203319) | Peat permafrost microbial communities from Stordalen Mire near Abisko, Sweden - Bog_T0_2 | ecosystem: Environmental > Terrestrial > Soil > Wetlands > Peat | place: Sweden: Abisko, Stordalen Mire... | reverse complement strand
TCTTGTAAAATTCCTGGTCGTTGACAAGCTTGCCCATGGTGCCGTTCCCCTGGTTGATCTTCAGCAGGATCTGGTTCAGGTTCGTCATCGAAGCCTCGGTGGAATTGTAAAGCGCGTCATCCGTTGCGAGCTTGCCGAGCGTGCCCTGGCCGCTGCTGATGCCATTGAGCAGTTGTTTTGCCTGGGTCACGGCGTCCTGCAGGTTCGTCACAGTGTCGAGCGCGGAATTGTAAAGCGTCTGTTCGTAAATGACCTTGCCGACCGTGCCTTGACCGCTTGCGATCTGCCCGGAAATGCTGTCCATGTTCGAAAGCGTGGCCGTAATCCGCGCGCTGTTCTGCTTGATCAAATCCGTCAACGGGCCGAGCAGATTGTTGATGGAGTCGCCGGAGAAACTTTTGGCCACGTTCGCAATTCCGCCGGCGGCACTGTCAAGCTTGGCCATGATGGCGCTCAAATCAGGCTGTTCTGCCGACGCCAGCACCGCGCCGTCAACGGCCTTGGGGGCGTCCGGCGAGCCAAAACTGATGGCTACAAAATTCTGGCCCATCAGGCCCGCGAATTTGATCACCGCCTGGCTGTCCGTCTTGACGACGGCATCGGAATGTAGCTTCAGGGTGACCGCGACCTTGCCGTCGGCGAGCGCGATTTTTTCTACGCGGCCGATTTCGACCCCGGCCATTTTCACGCTGTCGCCCTCCTTCAGTTCCTGCACGGTGTCAAACTGGGCGCTGACGCGGTAGCCGCGCTGGAAAACGTCCGTGCCGCCGATTATTTCAATGATGAAAATGGCGGCAAAGACGGCGAGGACGACAAAAACACCGAGCCGGGTTTCGAGTGAGTTTTTCATAAATTCTTGGTTTGCGGTTCACGTTTCAAATCTGCGCGTAAAAATTTTTGGACGAGCGGGTCGTTGAAGCGTTTCACCTCGTCCGGCGTGCCAACGGTGACGATTACCCCTTCGTTGATGATGGCAATGCGGTCGGCCACGCCAAAAGCGAGGTCGCGATCATGCGTCACCACGATGGAGGTGACGCAGGTTCTTTTTTTGAGCTCCAAAATCTCCTCACCAATCACCACGGCCGACAAAGGATCCAGTTCGCTGGTGGGTTCGTCGTAAAGGATCATCTGCGGCTCGATGACCAGCGCGCGGGCAATGGCGGCGCGCTTTTTCATGCCGCCGGAAAGTTCGCCGGGCATCTTGTCCACCGCGTCCGCGAGGCCGACAGCCTCCAGTTTTTCGGCGACGATGCGTTCGATTTCAGCCGACGGTTTCAGGCGGTGTTCGGCGAGATAAAGCCCGACGTTTTCGCCGACCGTGAGCGAATTGAGGAGCGCGCCGGACTGAAACACCAGCGCCATGCGGTATTTGGTCGCGACTTCGGCGGATTCAACGGATTCGCCGTTGATGAGAATTTCCCCGGCGTCCGGCGCTTCCAGGCCGATGAGGTGCTTGAGCAAAACGCTTTTGCCGCTGCCGCTCGGCCCCATGATGACAAAAATTTCCCCGGGCTGGACATCGAGATCAACACCCCTGAGCACCTCCTGTCCGCCGAAACTTTTGCGTAGGCCGCGCACCTGGAGGCTGACGCCCGAATGATTGTTGTCCGTTAAGGTGGTCATGATTTCAGCAGGAAGCGGGTGAGGATGTAGTCAAAAATCACGATCAGGACTATGGAGTTCACCACGGCTTTCGTGACCGAACGGCCGATGCCGCGCGGCCCGCCAATGGTCACCAAACCCTGATGGCACGAAACCGCGCCGATGATAATGGCGAAACAAAAACTTTTGAACACGCCGTTGACCACGTCCTGGAAATCAACGATGTCGCGCAGGCCGTCAAAAAATGCCTGAAACGGAACGCCGATATGGCTGTTCGTTTCAGCCACCACCGCGCCGCCGAACCAACCCACGAGAATGGCGAAGACCACGAGCAGCGGCAGGGCGATGGCCATCGCCAGGACGCGCGGCAGCACCAGATAATGAATCGGATTGATGTTCATGGTGCGGAGCGCATCAATTTCCTGATACACGCGCATCGAACCGATCTCCGCCGCCATTGCCGAGCCGATGCGCCCGGCAATCAAAATGGCCATCATGACCGGTGCGAGTTCCTTCGCAACGGAAATACCGACAATGCCGCCAACTGCGCTGGCCAGACCGCGTTCCACCAACACCGGGCCGGTCTGCAGCGCGATGACCGCGCCGATGAAAAACGACAGCACGCAGACCATCAGCAGGCTGGCGTTGCCAATTTCAAAAAACTGGTCAAACACCTTCTGCCGCTGGCGCCACGCGAAGGGCAGGGCGCACAGCGTGCGCCAGAACAGCAGGACAATTTCACCAATGTTTTGAAACATAACCTATAAATCCGCCAGCCGGCCGGTTTTGGGATGCGTTTTGAACACCGGGATGTAAAACAGGCGTACCCTTTTCATTTCCGTGTCAGATTGATACTGGAAAAGACCGAACAGGAGCGAGCATTTTTTGGATGCCGGCGTGCTTTCACGGCGATATAAATTCCATAAGAATGACTGGCTGCTGGTGCCGGATTGCGGATTGTTTTCTGAAACCCAGATGGACCACAGCGGCGACCAGTTGCGTTCGATGCCGCGGTTGTCCGGCACGGCCGGCTCGACCGGAGCCAGGATTTGCAGGCGCGTGTTGCCGTTGAAATCGCGGTGATAGGTGAAGAACGGCAGCATGTCCACGCGCTGCTTTTCCACACCCGTCGCCGTGTTTTTCTCCACCGTGTTTTCATAGAGATAAAATGCTACGCGCGTGCGCTGCAAATCCAGCGGGTCGGAATGCGTGCGCCGGAAAGTATAAACCGGCCAGAGATAGGAATCGCTTTCCAAGGTGGCATTATGCGACCGGCTGAACAGCGGCCAGACGCGCGAGGTGGTCTTGCCTTCACCGCGCGTGAAGATGACAAACGGCCACGGCCCCTGCCATTCATGATATTTTTTTTCACGATCTTCAATCCAACTGAAGAACGGCCACAACACGTCGGTGACGTCGCGGTTGGGCGAGCGGCTTTGCAGATAAAGCGGCAGCACCGCCCACATTGTTTGCAGACCGTTGGTGACCCCGCCGTTTCGGTATTTGATGTATCGTCCGGAACCGGGCTGTGGTCGGGCGGGGCCGCCAGCGCCGATGTTGCTGGTGGATTTGAAAAAAATCGGCCACATCGCAAAAAAATCGTCGTGACCGCCAACGAGGGTCGTGTCGCCGAAGCCGTTGGTCAGGGTGGTCACGCCCTTGTGTTCGCTGCCGACCAGCGGCCAGAACTGCCAGCCGGACAGGCCGTCACCGTGACGCACATGAAAAAATGGAAACAGATAGTTGTCGGTGACGACGTCTTTCTTCTGCGACTGGCCGTAAAGCGGAAACATCACGAAAAAGATTTTGTCACGAAACAGCCGGTGCTGGAGGTGGCCGTAAAACGGAATGAGCGCGATGTAGTTTTCATTTGTGTCCGGCGCACGTTGCTGGAAGTAAAACGGGAAAATCGTGAACCGTTGTTCTCCGTTTTCATCCGGCTCCTGCCCGCCGGCAAAGCTCAACAACTCGCAGAACTGCCAGCGATATTCCTTGCCGTAGGCTTCGTAGGTGAGCAGCGGGTAAAGAAAATCATCCTCGCGCGATTCCACCACCGAATCGGCATCGTGAGAAAAAACCGGCGGGATGGCCCAGGTCTTCTCGGAATTTTTTTGCTGGTTGTAAAAAAGAGGTCCCACGGCTTCGGTGCGTTGCCCGTCAGCCAGCGACAGCGGGAATTGATCGTAAATCAGCCCGGCATGAACTCCATCTTCGGCAAAACTGGGGATGGAAAATCCAAAAATTAAAATCAATAAACCGATATGCCAGTAAAAATGGGGCTTTCCAAGAGCGCTTAACGCGTTCAATGCACGGATGTAGGATTTCAAAAACAGGCTCAATTTACATTATCGTTATTGCCAGACTATTAAGGCGCTTTTTTGCATCAAAAAAACTTGATTTTAACATTGATATTGACATTTTGGCGTTTTGCTTTAACCTTTGTTAACTTGAGGTTTTACCTCGGTTCCTCCTGAACCCGGTGTCGGCGATGTTCTGTCGACATCGGGTTTTTCTATTAAAGGCTTTCTCCGGCCAAGCAAATTCAGCAACGCCGGCAGGAACGCCAGAGCCGCAATCATGCACGCCGCAATGCCGGTGGCCATCACGCAGCCCAGACTGTGAATGCCCCGATGTTTGGCAAGCATGAGACTGCCGAATCCGGCGATGGCCGTCAATCCCGACACGAGCACGGCCTTGCCGGTACTGCGCGACAAAATGCCCGGCGTGCGCTCTTCAGCAAAACGGTTCAAAATATGAATGCCATTCGTCACGCCAATGCCGATGACCAGTGGCAGGGTCATAATGTTCGCCGGGTTGAACGGGATATCTAGCCAGCCCATCAGGCCGACCAGCCACAGCGTGCCGATGCCGACTGGCAGCAAGGATAAAATGACCGCGCCGAGGCTGCGGAAATGGAAATAGACCAGAATGGCAATCGCGATCAGCGAATACCATGCGGCGAGTTCATAACTTTTTTTCAGCAGCGTAGTGTATTCATAAAGCTGCACGGGCGTGCCGGTGACGTTCGGGGCAACCGTCCGCAAGTCGGCAATAAATTTTTCCTGGTTTTCCCGCTGCCAGACATCGTATCTCGGATAAACCTGCAGCAGAAACTTGCCGCTGACGCCGACGAAACGGTGGCGCAACGCCGCCGGCAAATCCTCGACGTGCAGCGGGGCGCGGTCGTCCTGGTTTTGCAGAGTTTGAAACGTCTGCCGCACATCGGCGAACAATGCCCGCTGGAATTCCGCCAGTTTGTCCGCGTGTTCGGCGCGCGCCGTGGCATCACCGCTCAACATTTCCTTGCGCAGCTTGTCGATGGCGTCCCGCAGTGAAACTAGCCGTGCGGTCAGGCTTGGGTTGCTGTCCTTGATTTCATCCAGCGCCGCGCCCAGATAACCGTAAAGCGAATACAGCGTGCGGCTGAAGTTCTCAATCTCCACCGGCTGGGGATCGGTGGTGCCGAATTGCAGCGCGGTGACCTGCTGTTTGATCTGGCCAATAAGCCTGAGCTTTTCTGTCTGGTCTTCAGAGAGGTAAAGGGCCATGGACTGGACGCCGTTGGACGCGACAGTCGGCAGTTTTTCAATCTGCATTTGCAGTTCGACAGCTTGCACCAGTGAGTCGGCAATCACCGCACCGTAAAGCACCGATTTGTCGGCCGAATCAATCAGCTTCTGCTCGAACACCACCGCTGGCAGCCCCGCGCTCTGCATGTTCAGCAGGTTGTAATCGAAATAAACCTTGCGTGCCTGCGTCAACGCCAGCATGCACAATATGCCCACGATGACCATCACCAGCACGGGCCGCTCCAGCCAGATATTTTCAATGCGCACGCGGCGTGCCACGTCGCCCAGGGTGTGGTCCAGCACGTTCTGCCTTCCGCGCAGGAGCAGCACCGGCAGCAACGTGATCATCGGGATGAAACAGACCAGCAGCCCGCCGCCGCAGATGATGCCCATTTCCTGGATGCCCTTGAAATTGGTGAGCCACATCGCCAGAAACGCGCCCGCCGTTGTCAGCGCCCCGACGAAAATTCCCTGACCCGTAAACACCATCGCCGTCGTCAGCGCCTCCGGCTCCGTCCGGCCTTTGCGCAGTTCCTCCTCATAACGCGTGACCAGATGGACGCCAAAATCAATCGCCAGTCCGATGAGGATCGGCACAAAGGTGATCGTCAGAATGTTCAGGTGCCCCACCGTCAGCGTCGCAAACGCCAGCGTATAGGCCAGCCCGACCACCAGGCAGATCGTCGCCTTCACCGGCCGGCCGGTTTCACTGTAGCCGTAGATGAAAATCAGCGCGCACAGCACCAGCGCCACGATGCTGGCCACCGTCGTGTCCCTTTGCGACTGCGCCATCTCGTCGTGTTCCAGCACCGGCTCGCCGGTGAGGCCGACGTTCAATCCCGGCACTTCGCCCTGGGTTACCCGGATCAACTGCCGGATGCGTTCCACCGCGTTGCCGTTCAGGTCGTGAACCGGCGCGTGCGCTGTCACGAGAAAAATCCTGCCGTTGGCGAAGGTGATGTAAGTCTTGCGTACCGCCTCATCACCCGCGTCGAACAAAGCCGTGACACCCGGCGACGGCGGCGTGCCGGGCCGGTTTAAGCTGGCATCCGCCTGCGTCACGATGCGTGTCAGTGCGGGTAGCGACTGGATGAGCGATTCGGTCTGGGCGTTCGTTTCGCGCGGTGCGGTGCGGAACGCCGTGTTGATCTGCTCAAAAAACGAAATCAGGTTCGTCGTCTGCGTGAACTGGCGGATGAACGGCGCATCCGCTTCCAACGTGTTTTTCAGGTTTCCCAGATCGTTTTCCGGAACGAACAAAAGGGCTTTCGCACCCATCATCGGCAGATCGCCCTTGTAAAAAACGTCGGTGAACAGATTCGTTTCCACTTCCAGCTTTGCGCCGAGCCGCTCGGCAAACTGCCGGTTTTTTTCGATGTTCTCGCTTTCAATCACCACGACGAGATCACTCTGCTGGGGGAATTCCTTTTTGAGGCGGAGAAAGTTCTGGTGGTATTTTTTGTTCGAGCCGACGAGGTCGTCGCGGCTGGTGTCGAATTGGAGGAAAAAAACGGTGTAAAGGATGCACGCGGCAAACAACGCGATCTGCGGGTAAACAAACCAGCGCGGATGGCGGCAGACCGCCGCCGCCAGCCAGGCCAGCGACCGCGCCAGCAACGAGTCAGTGCTTAATGGCTTCATGCTTCAGACCGCGCGCGGCTCATGCCCTGGCCGGCTCCACCGACACCGCCGTGCCGTAACACAGCACCTCGGTGATGCCCTGCGCGATTTCCGTCGCATCATAACGCACGCCGAGAACCGCGTTCGCGCCGAGCTGGCCCGCGTGCGTGAGCATTTTGTTGAACGCCTCCTCGCGCGTCTGTTCGCACAAGTCGGTGTAGAGCGAAATGTTCCCGCCAAAAATCGCCTGGATGCTCGCGCCAAAATTCCCGACGATGGAACGCGACCGCACCACGATGCCGCGCACGACGCCGAACGATTTGACCACGCGATAGCCGGAAAGTTCAAACGTCGTGGTTGTCAGTGGGTGTGTCATGTTCACCAGATGATTGAACACGAGCGGACGCCATGGCAAAAGCGAAAACTTCCCGCCGCCTCAAGGCGAAAGCCATTCAAATCCCGGCAGGTTTCTGACCACCGCAAAAACCAGCGCCAAAGCAAGACCCAGCCAGAGAAATTTTGGCCGCAGGTTGAATGCCGCCGGCTTGTTTTTTGATTTTTTCAGAATAAAATGAACGATCCAGGCCGCCAGCGCCGCGAGAGTCAGCACGAAGAGCGCATTGTCTTTCAGCGCCAGCCGAAGATTTCGGTGGAGCAACGCATACAGTGCCCGCGTCATGCCGCAGCCTGGACAATTCAATTTCGTCAGCGCGTGAAACAGGCACACCGGATAAAATTCATGCGTGCCAGGATTGAAGAAAAACACCAGCGCGCCCGCGCCGATGGCCGCAGCCCCCAGCACGACGCCCGCAAAAATTGCCGGCGACAGTGGCGCGGAGACTTTTGGCGGAATGAATTTTGATCCGGCGCTCATGGCATAAGTTCAAAATCTTCCGAAGTTCCACATGACGTGCGGAGGGCTTGTCGCCAGGTTGAAAAACACCGAGCCCGCACCCAGCAGCAGGCTCAAAACCGAGAGGATCAGTCCGGCGACGGCCATGCTGCGGCCTTCGTGCAACTGCGGGTTGGCGTTGATCTGCGACAGCCCGATGAGCGAGAAGATGAGGCCCAGAATGCCGAACGGAAATCCGCAGCAGCAGCACGTCACCGACAAGATTCCGAAAATCATCCCGGCCTGCGCGTACGAGTTGGTTTTCGCCAGCCGTCCGGCGGCGGCAGTTCCGCAGGGTGGCGGGGCGATGGCCGACGGCGCACCAGACGCGGCGAAACAACCCGCGAATTCCGGCAGTAACCCGACAAAATTCCAGTCCTTTGCGCCGTCCACAAAAACCGGCGTCCGGTGTTCGACCCGGCCTTCCGCAATCCATTGCCGGATTTGTCCGCTGGTCGCCGGGCCGTATTCCAGCCCGTTCTCGCCGATGATTTTGTAAATTGCACTCATGCATCTCCGATTTTGCCGTCCGCGCGCCCCGCATCCGCGCAAACGCCGCGTTTTGATTCCGTCACAAACCCTAGCAAAACTCGCGCCGGCGCGCTGCTGAATTTTATTTGCGCCTCGGCCGCTGCCGCCCGCAGGTTTTTTCCGCTGCGAAAAAGCAGGTGATACAGCTTTTTTAATTCCAGCCGCTCGACGGCGGAGATTCCTGCGCGGCGCAAACCCACAATGTTCAGCCCGCACAGCTCATTGATGCCGTGCGCCACGGTAGTGAACGGCGGCAAATCCTGGCTGATGGCCGAGCCGCCTTGCATCATCGCCAGCGTGCCGACGCGGCAAAACTGGTGCACGCAGCAGTTGCCAGAAACGAACGCGCGGTCCTGCACCACGGCGTGCCCGCCCAGCAACGCGCAGTTTGCCAGAATGACGTGATCGCCGACAACGCTGTTGTGGCCGACATGCGAACCAGCCATGAAAAAATTATTTGAGCCGATGATCGTCTCGCCATCCGCAGTGGTTGAGCGATGCACCGTGACGTGTTCGCGAAAAACATTGTGGTCGCCGATGCGCACGCGCGTCGGTTCGCCCTGATATTTCAAGTCCTGCGGCGCGTCGCCGATGACGCTGCCGGCATGGAATCTATTATGCGAACCGATTTTGGTGATGCCGGTCAGATAAACGTGCGGCCCGACGACGCAATGCGCGCCGAGTTCCACGCCTGCGTCAATCACGGCATAAGACCCGACCTTCACGGTCGCGTCCAGCTTCGCCTGCGGATGGATGATGGCGGTTGGATGGTTCATTTTTCGACCACAGATTCACACAGATTTGCACTGATTGAAAATAATTTTGCTCGGCCATCCGCAGTTAAATTAGGCATAAAAATATCCCTTATGCCGAGCTCGGCATAAGGGTTATTTTGCCGGGTTCTGAATAATGCCGAGTTCAACGGGGTGATTCCAGTATTTTACAGGAATCACCCCATTTTTATATTTATAGCTCGGCATTATCAGAGGTTTTGGAGAAAGGCCATGAGCTGGTCTGGGGGATGATAGCGACCGGATTGGCCATTGAATGATTCGGTCTTCGACAGCGCCAGCTCTTTGAGTTCGAGGCTGGCGTGCAAATACGCCTGTGTCGTTTCCATGGATTCGTGTCCGAGCCACAGGGCAATGACCGAGCGATCAACTCCGTGTTGAAGTAAATCCATTGCGGTTGTGTGGCGTAGCACATGCGGAGAGACTCGCTTGGATTTCAACGTCGGACACCGAAGACGCGCTGCGGCCAGATGTTTGGCGAGCAGATACTCGACACCGTCCCGACTCATCGGCTTGCCTTGTGCGTTTGGGAACAGAGCATCTGCGGGTTGCGCCTTTTGTTCACGCAACCAAAGACGCAAGGCTGCGATGATTTCCTTACGCAGCGGGATGCAGCGGGTTTTGCGTCCCTTGCCAGTGCAACGCACATGGGCACCGGCTGCCAAAACAATATCCTGGCAGCGCAAGCCAACCACTTCTGACACCCGCAGTCCTGTTTGCAAAGTCAGGAGCAGCAATGTCCGATCACGTCGTCCCGACCACGTTTCTTGATTCGGCGCGGCAAGCAATGCTTCGGCTTCGGCGCGGGTCAGGTAGTCCACCGGATTCTTGGTGTAGCGTTTACTCTTGATGGCAAGAACCCGCTGGGCGATGGCACCAAACGCAGGTTCTTGCAGTGCCACATAGTTGAAGAAAGAATGGATCGCCGCCAGGCGCACGTTCCGACTGCGTGGACTGTTGCCGCGCTCATTTTCCAGGTGGTCGAGGAACCGGCATACAAAAGGAACATCCAAGTCGTGCAGTGCCAGCTTCGGCGGCGCTTTCTTTAGCGTTCGGAGCGCAAAAGCGATGAGCAGCCGAAAGGTGTCCCGATAATTCGCGATGGTGTAGGGACTGGCGTTGCGTTGTGTCATGAGCCGCTCCGTGAAGTAAGCTTGGAGCAACTCGGAGAAGGTGGATTGCGTTTTCATTGCGCACCCTCCCGACGTTGCCAGCGGAGTGTGGCGAGTTTCAACAACTCGGGCACAGCCGAGAGATACCAATAAGTATGCCGCACATGCACATGGCCGAGATAAGTGCTCAGTTCCGGCAGATGGACCTCGACATCGACATTGGCTCGATACCAGCGCAATAAGGTTTGGATGGCAAAGTTGTGGCGCAGATCGTGAACGCGCGGGCCTCGCCTTCCGCCGGGTTTGCGTAATCCGATTTGACATGATACCAGCAGGAACCACCGATTCACCGAATCATCCGCCAAACGCGTTCCCCGTTCCGACACGAAGAAGCTGGGACTCAACGGTTGCGGGAAGGTTTGATTGCGCATATCCGCATACCGTTGGAGCGCCCGTTGTGTCGAGGGATGAAGTGGCACGAGGCGTGACTTGTTTCCTTTGGCGCGGCGAACCGTTATCAACCCTTGGGCGAGATCAACATCCTGACGATCCAGAGCGAGCGTCTCGCCCAGCCGCATACCAGTTACGGCCAGCAATCCGATCAAGGTTGCGTAGGAAACGCCCTTGAACTCATTGGTGTGATCGATTTGGCGCGTGGCTTCCATCAACCGAAGGATGTCCTTGCCTTGATACAGGTGCGGTGCCCGCCGACGGAACTGGCACGGCAGCAACCCCGTCGGGGGAACTTCCGTGCGCGGGTCAATGGAACTCATGTATTGCGCGAACCGCCGCACATGTCCCAATCGGACGGCGCTCTGCGACAGTCGGATATTGACTGGCTGTGTCGCCCAACGAAGTGACAGGTCTGTGGTCACAAACGGAGCCTTTTCCTGCTCGGCAAACCGAACGAACTTGCAAAGCATGAGCCCAGCCCCGCGCAACTTGAACCCAAGTTGCCGCCGGAGTTTCAAATAGTTGTCGAGATGAAAGCTCAAGGTGTTCATAGCGCACCTCCGGGCCACGGATGAGTCATCGCCCGCAGAGCATTCAGATCGACCTTGGCATAAATCTCGGTGGTCTGGATTTGTTGATGCCGAAGCACCCGTCCGATTTCGGCCAGCGACCCTCCGTTGCCGAGCATCCTCGTCGCCAAGGAGTGGCGTAGCAGATGCGCGCCGCGCTGCCGGGTCTCAATGTGGGCACGCGCCAAAGTGCTGCGGACGATTCCGCAAATCGCACTCGGCGGACTGGAGAAGCCCACATACGGAGCCTTGGACTGGATAAAAACCCGGCGAGATAAACAACGAGGCCGACCTTTCTGTAAATAGTCCGCGATGGCTTGGCCGACATCTTTAGGCAGCGGCAGCCGATCCACACGGTCACCCTTGCCTCTGATGCGCAACTCTCCGGCATTCCAGTTAATATCAGCTAATGAGAGACTGGCGACTTCGCTGGCGCGAAGCCCCAGTCGGGCGAGCAACAGCAAGATGGCGAAATTGCGTTTGCCAACTTTTCGCCGCCGATCACAACTCCGCAGGAGTTTTTCGACTTGAGCGACTTCGAGATAACGCGGCAGTTCTGACAATCGCCAGCCTGCAACGGTTGGCACCGCCATCGCCAGATTCGTTCGGCTGCGTCCTGTCTGAAACAGATAACCCAGAAAGCTGCGCAGCACGGTGGTCATCAGTTGAGCGGAGCGTCGTCCGCGAACAGCTGTGTCACGCGTTACAAAACCAGTGACATCTTTCGCACAGAGCCTGGGCAGCTTGATATGTTCATCGGGAAAACGGTCGAGGAGAAAACGCCGCGCTACATGCACATATTGCGCCACGCTTCCCGGCACGAAACCCCGTTCGTGAATCAGGAAATGCCCGTAATCCCGCTGGATGAAATCAATCGCGCCGCAAGGAGTTGCCGGATCAGCAATGATTTCTTGTTGGCGAAGGTGACGAAGCAGCAGCATGAGCGTGGACTGGTCGCCGCTCTGACGCGAATGTTGTTTCCACCGTGCATCAAGAAACGCGGCGGTTTGCTGTTCGTCCAGTTGGCTAATTTTCAAATGCTGCCGGATCAGCCATCGGCTCAAGTCTGCGATCAATCGGATTTTCTTCCAGCCAGCTTGGCTCGAGTAACCCTGCTGGACAAGCAGTTCAGCGAAGTTGTCCAGATACGCTGACAATGGGCCGCTGCGCAATTGGTGCATGATTGCGGGGTTTGGAGTGAAACGATTTTTCATGGTGTGTTTTTCCTTTCTTTGGTTGGAGGTTGAAAGAAAATCACACCCGGATAACGCCGAGTCGCAAAGATAAATAATGGGGTGATTCCTGTAAAATACTGGAATCACCCCGTTGAACTCGGCATTATTCAGAACCCGGCAAAATATCCCAGTTCCCGCAATGACGCATAATCCTTCGCCCGTTCTGCCGTCGCGCGGCCGATGATGACGTGGTCCACCACCTCGATTTTCAAAAGCTGCCCCGCGCGGATCAAATCCCGCGTCACCTTGATGTCCCCTCGCTCGGCGTCGGAACGCCGCTGGGAATGGACGAGCACCACGCCCGCCGCGTTCGCCACGATCGCCGCGCGGAAAACCTCGCGCGGATGCACCAGGATCGTGTCGAGCAGCCTCTGCGAAACCTCCTCCACCCGGATGAGTTTTTTTCGCACATTGAGCAACAACGCTTGGAACGACTCCACATTTTTCAGCCGGTTTGTCTCGCGCATGAAGTTCACGACCGTTGCCGGGTTGTCCAGCACCGGCGATTCCTCGCGCCGCTCCTGCTCCATGCGCCGTGCCAGCGCAAACGCCGCCACCAGCGTCGCCGCCTTGTCCGGGCCGACGCCCGCGACCTGTTTCAACTCATCCACCGTCGCCAGCGCCAGCGCGTTTAGCGAACCGGTCTTCTGCAAAATGTTTTGCGCCACCTGCACCACGTTTGCACCGCGCAGACCCGTCCGCAGCAGGATCGCGATCAACTCCGCATGCGTCAGCGCATCCGGCCCGCGCGCCACGAGCCGTTCGCGCGGCCGCTCGCCCGCCGGGTGGTCTTTGAGCCGCAGTCCTTGTGACATGGTGATTTACGATTTACGATCGGCGATTTACGATGGAAAGCAGAATTTCAACGCCAACCGCGTTAATCGTCAATCATAAATCACAAACCCGAATGGAATCGCCGCGCGAAATAAGTTGCTTCACGCCGTCCCAACGGCAGGCGGTCGCCGCGCGCGGCAACGTCCTCGTCATGGCCGGCGCCGGCACCGGCAAGACCCGGACGCTCGTCGCCCGCTGCCTCGACTGCCTCGACCGCGAACGCGCATCGCTCGACGAACTTCTCATCGTCACCTTCACCGAGGCCGCCGCCGCCGAAATGCGCCAGCGGCTCCGCCGCGAACTCGAGAACAAATCCGCCAAAGCGCCCGGCGACAACCACTGGCCGCGCCAGCTTGCGCTCTTCGACCTCGCGCCCATCGGCACGCTCCACAGTTTCTGCCTTCGTCTTGTGCGCGAGCATTTTCACGATCTTGGCCTTGACCCGCAGCTCGCCATCCTTGCCGAGGGCGAAGCCCGCCAGCTCGCCACCGAAATTCTGGAGGAACAATTTGAAACTCATTACGCCGGCGAAGATGATTTTTCCCTCGCCGTCCAAAACCTGATCCAAATCCACGGCGGCGGCCGCGATGAAAAAATCCGCGCGCTGATTTTGCGCCTGCACCATTATTCACAAACCCGTCCCGACGCCGCCGGCTGGCTGGCCGGACAAATCCAAAAATTCTCCGCGACTGAACCAAATGACTGGCGATGCTGGCTACTCGCCGCAATTGAAGACTGGCGCGACGAGTGGTTGCCGGTTTTGGAGAAACTGAAAGATGGAAATGAAAAGGCTGCTGAATTAAAGGGCATTTTTTCATGTCTGAACAAAAACTCCACAAGCAAGCTCGCTGCCGGAGTTCTGGGACAAATCCGCTCTGCCGACGGCAGCTGGCCAGCGAAACGCAAAACCCTTTTACGCAAACCGCTGAAAGACTTGTTCGACGAAGCCGCATTTCTCGCTGCGCTCGCACCGGTTTCAAAAAACCATGACCCGCTGGCCGAAGATTGGTCGTGGGTTCGCAGCCACATGGAAACCCTGTTGCGGCTGGCGCAGGCATTCGCCGGTAAATTTGCGGAACGCAAACGCGACGACGGTGTTCTCGATTTCCACGACCTCGAACAATTCGCGTTGAAACTGCTCTGGGATTTCTCCACCGGCCGGCCGGCTGCTGTGGCTGAAATCTGGCGCCAAAAATTCCGCTTCGTCTTCGTGGACGAATATCAGGACATCAACGCCGCGCAGGACAAGATCATCGCCGCGCTTTCCCGCGACGGCCCCGTTGCCAACCGCTTCCTCGTCGGCGACGTGAAGCAGAGCATCTACCGTTTCCGGCTGGCCGACCCGAAAATTTTCCGCATTTACTCCAAAAACTGGCGCGGCGAAAACGGCCAGGTCATTACACTCTCCGAAAATTTCCGCAGCCGCGAATCTTTGCTGGGTTTTACAAATTCCCTCTTCAACCTGCTGATGCGGGAAGAGCTTGGCGGGGTGGAATACAACGATGCGGCAAAATTAAAATTTGGCTCGCCGGAATCCCGAGCCGATTTCGACACGACTAAAGATACCGGACCGCGCACTGAATTGCTGTTACGGCTTAAAGCAGGCCGCGACGCGTCCGACGAAGACGACGACGAATCCGGCGCGGACGATCTTGCCGATTTGGGCGACACGGAAAAAGAAGCGCGTTTGCTCGCATTGCGGCTGAAACAATTGCAGGTGGAACGGCACTCTGTTTGGAATGACGAGAAACAGGTTTTCCGCCCCGTCGAATGGCGCGACATGGCGGTATTGCTGCGTGCGCCGTCGGGCAAATCGGAGGTTTACGCGATGGAATTTGACCGCGCCGGCGTGCCGCTGGTCATTGCGCGCGGTGGATTTTACGACAGCAGCGAAATCGCGGATCTGCTGAGCCTGCTGCAACTGCTCGACAATCCTTTGCAGGACGTTCCGTGCATCGCCGTGCTGCGCTCACCGCTCGCCGGCCTGTCGCTCGATGAGCTGGCGACCGTCCGTCTCACCGTGTCGCACGAGCATTTTTGGACGGCCTTGATACAGGCTCAAAATCCAAAGTCTGAAATTCAAATTGAAACGCGCCGGAAGGTTGAGACGTTTTTGGAGCGTGCTGCGCGCTGGCGAAAACTGGCGCGGCAGGTATCGCTGTCGCGCTGCCTCGAACAAGTGCTGGCAGAAACACATTACGACGACTGGCTGCGTTCGCGTCCGCGCGGCGCGCAACGGTACGCGAACGTCGGGCGGTTTTTGAATCTCGCCGAGAAATTCGACCAGTTCCAGCGGCAGGGATTGTTCCGGTTTTTGAAATTCATCGAGGCGCAGCGCGAGGCGGAAGCGGAGCCGGAGGTGGCGGCGGTTGCGGGGGAGAATGCCGTCCGCCTGATGAGCATTCACCAGAGCAAGGGCCTGGAATTTCCCGTGGTGGCCGTTGCGGATCTGGCGAAGCCGTTCAACCAGCAGGATCTGCGCGGCGAGATTATTTTTGACGAGGAACTCGGCCTTTGTCCGCGCGTGAAACCGCCGCACACTGGCCGGCGTTATTCGAGCCTGCCACACTGGCTGGCACAGCGGCACCAGCGCCGCGAACATGCGGGCGAAGAACTGCGCCTGCTCTACGTCGCGATGACCCGCGCCCGCGACCTGCTGATTTTGACCGGCAGCGTCACGGAAAAAAAATGGACGGGGCTTTGGATCGAACCCGGTGCGGTCTCGACGAAAAAAATTATGGCGGGGAAAAGTTACGCGGACTGGCTGGGGTTGTGGTTCGCACAACAGCCCGGCGCAAGTTCGTCGCGGCACGGTGAATTGCCGCAGTTGCGCTGGCGGGTGGCGGATGATGCGGAACTGGCCGGGGAAAAAGCTGAAAATAGAAAACCGCAGGCTGAAATGGAATTGCCGGATCTCAGCGATGAGGTTTTGCGAAGGCTCCGTGAAAGGCTGACGTGGCAATATGGCTTCAGCGCGGCCACCACGCGCGCTGCCAAGTCGTCGGTAACGGCCTTGCGGCGGCAGGCGGCGGACGAATTGGAAGATGAGGCGGAGCCCGTATTCAGTTTTCATTCTCCAGCAAAACGGCCTGTGGGGGCGCCCGCCCCACCTGCCAAAAATCGCCGATTGAACGCGGCGGACGCGGGCACGGCGCATCATAAATTTCTTCAGCACGTTTCGCTGGAAAACACCGTTAGCCTGGATGCGCTGAGAGCCGAAGCGGAACGACTAGAGCAAGAAAAGTTTTTGTCGGCGGACGAACGCGGCGTTTTGGACCTGGAGGCGGTGGCGGCGTTTTGGGGTTCAGACGCGGGACAAAAAATCCGGCGGCATGCGATGGACGTGCGACGCGAGTTGGCGTTCACGGCCAGGTTCAGTCCGGTGGAATTGTCGGAAATAATCGGCAAAAAATCTTCGCCGGACCTGGAAACTGAGTTCGTCGTTGTCCAGGGCGTGGCGGATCTGGTCGTGCTGCTGCCGGATGAAATCTGGCTGGTGGATTTCAAGACGGACGACGTCCAGTCGGGCGATTTGACGGCGAAAATAAATACTTACACGCAGCAGTTGAGGCTTTATGCCCGGGCGCTGGCGAAAATTAACACGCGGCCGGTCACGAATTGCTGGCTGCATTTTCTGTCGGCTGACAAAACCATCCCGGTGGAAATTTAACCTGCGATCAGAGCGGCAGCTCGTCGTCCCCTTCTGCGGCGGCGGGCTTTCCGGCTGGAGCGGATTCTGCAGCAGGTGCCGGTTTTGGCGGGGGGTTGTTTGCCTCACGCAGCCGCACGATGGCAAGACGCAGCAGCTTTCCCTGAAAGGTGTACCCGGTGCCGACGGTTTCGGCGACGACCGCATTGGCACGCACCTTGGATTCGCCGCCCGCGACCTGATGGCGTTCGGCATTAAATGGTTCATCTGGCTCAGCGACGAACGGCGCCAGGCCGATGCGGCGCACGTTGTCACGGCAGGCGTTCTGAAAATTTGCGATCGGCTCGGCGAATTTTGGGTCGCCGGTGCGTACGGCGGCGGTGTGCAGCGCGAAGACGTGGTCCAGAATGCGCACAAGGACCTGCAGCCATTCCGTCTCGCTGCGGTGCAATTTTTCAACCTCGAGCCGGAGCGTGGCCTTCTCGCTGTCATTCATCTTCTGCATGAACTCGGAAAACTGCCGCGCTTCCCCGGCCATTTTGCCGGCGATCTCTTTGGCGGCGGCAGCAGTTTTTCCCGATTCGGTTTGAACAGTTTCATTGATGACCGCCCAATGGTTCGTTGCGGAATTAATCTGTTCGGAAAGCTTTTCCAAATTCTGGATTTTTTCCGCCACCGCGCCGAGGGCGTTGATTTCAAGGACTTTTCCCATCGCCTGGTAATCGAGGTAGAACGGGACCAGGCTCAACACCGCGCCGAGGGCGACGCACGCGGCGGCAAGTTCCCAATAATGGACGACATTTGGCGCGCGCAGGACAAAGTAATACGCGAGGCCGAGCAACACCGCATAAGCTGCAAAAAACGGCCACTTGGGAACCTTCCAGTTCGTCACGTCATTCATCTTGGAAGTTTCAGGGAAACACGCGGCCAGTGCAATTCGCATTTGGTGGTCAGAGGCCGGGATGGCCCTCCGCAAAGATCGCTTTCTCCTCGACTAACCGGCCGGCTGCCAAAATCATTCGCGCGTGCCAACGTGTGTGATTTTCAATCCGGCGGCGCGCGGCGAAAAGGCGCGGCGCTTCCGTCGCCAGCTCAACGTTGTCGGGGCGCAGTGCGCGTTCAAGGCCACGGCCGCGCCGGGCGACGCGCGCCGGCTCGCGACGGAGGCGGTGACGGACGGATTCGACCTGATCGTGGCAGCGGGCGGCGACGGAACAGTCAACGAGGTGCTCAACGGCCTCGGCGACGCATCGGATGGTTTTGCGCGCGCGCGGCTCGGCGTGCTGCCGCTTGGCACGGTTAATGTCTTTGCGCGCGAACTGAAAATTCCGCTGCGCGTCGAGCGCGCATGGGAGGTTTTGCAACGCGGCCGCGATTTGATAATTGATTTGCCGCGCGCGGAGTTTTCCAAGAATGGTGTTTTGCAGAAAAGATATTTCTGCCAGCTCGCCGGCGCGGGTTTGGACGCGCGGGCGATTGAGCTGGTGGACTGGCAGCACAAGAAACGGATCGGTCCGCTCGCCTATGTCATCGCCGGGCTTAAGGCTTTGCGCGAAAAGAAACCGCAGATCACCGTGCACGCGAACGGAGAAAGCGCGACGGGCGAACTTGTGCTGGTGGGCAACGGACGGTTTTACGGCGGGTCGTTCGCGATTCTGCCGTTGGCGGATTTGCGCGACGGAAGGCTGGACATCTGCGTATTACCGCATGCCAACTGGTGGACTTTGCTGCGCTGTGGCCCGGGTTTGCTGCTGCGCGGAAAACTGCCTGCAAGCGTCGCGCAACATTTGAGCGCGGAAAAATTTGAACTGACAAGCGAAACAGCGGCGGCATTTGAACTGGACGGCGAATGGGTGGGCAAACTGCCCGTGACGTTCTCCATCGCGCGCGAAAAGTTGCGCGTGGTGGTGCCATTATTATGTTAATCACAGATCACTTTAGAACTTAATCGCAGATCCAAAAAGCGGTAAATTGAAATTGGTCCAAACATATAATTATTTACCTCCGTCCCAGCATTCCCGGCAAACCGCCGCCCATCTTGCCCATCATCTTCTGGAACTTGCCCATTTTCTTCATCATCTGCTGCATCTGGCCGAACTTGTTCATCATTGTGTTCAGCTCGGTCACGGTCACGCCGCTGCCCTTGGCCACGCGGATGCGCCGCTTGGCGTTCAGGAGCGCCGGGTTGCGCCGCTCCTTGATGGTCATGCTGCAAATCATCGCCTCCATGTGGCGGAATTCTTTTTCCTGCTTCGACAAGTCGCCTTGCTGTTTCAGCATCTCCGCGCCGCCGGGCAGCATCTTCATCACGTTTTCCAGCGGGCCGAGCTTTTTCATCTGGCGCAACTGGTCGAGAAAATCTTCCAGCGAAAATTCGCCTTTACGCATTTTTTCTTCCATGCGCTTCAAATCATTTTCGCTCACGGCTTCGGCGGCGCGTTCCACGAGGCTGACGACATCGCCCATGCCGAGAATCCGTGACGCCATGCGTTCGGGATGGAATGGCTCGAACTCGTCCAGCTTTTCGCCGGTGCCCATGAACTTGATCGGCTTGCCGGTGACGGCCTTGAGGCTCAAGGCCGCGCCGCCGCGCGCGTCGCCGTCGAGCTTGGTGAGAATCGCGCCGGTGATGGACAGCGCGGAATCAAAATGCGTGGCGACGTTGACGGCTTCCTGGCCGGTGGCGGCGTCGAGCACGAGCAGGATTTCCTGCGGCTTCACGAGGTCGCGCAGACGGACGAGCTCCTGTACGAGCGGTTCGTCAATCTGCAAACGCCCGGCGGTGTCGAAGATAAGGGTGTTGCGATTGTTGACTTTCGCAAAGTCGAGGGCTTCGCGGGCGATCTTCAAAACGTCCGTCTCGCCGCGCTTGAGGAAGACGGGGGTTTCAATTTGTTTGCCGAGGGTTTCCAGCTGGTCCATCGCCGCCGGACGGTAAACGTCCGCCGCGACAAGCAGCGGTGTGCGGCCCTGCTTGAGCAGCAGTTTGGCGAGCTTGCCGGCGGAGGTGGTCTTGCCCGCGCCGTGCAGGCCGACCAGCAGGAGGCAGCTGGGATTGCCGGAGAGATCGAGCGCGGCGTTGGTTGAGCCGAGGAGGTCCGTGAGCTCGTCGGAAATGATTTTGACGATTTGCTGGCCGGGCTGGACGCTGGCGACGACTTCCGCGCCGAGCGCCTTGGTCTTGACGCGCTCGATGAAATCGCGCGCGACCTTGAAATTCACGTCGGCCTCGAGCAGCGCCATTCGCACCTCGCGCAGGGCGTCACCGGCGTTGATCTCGGAAATTTTGCCGAGGCCGCGCAGGTTTCGGAAGGCATTCTGGAGCTTGGCGCTTAACGAATCGAACATCCGCCCAAGTTATCCGAAAAGCGTGCGGATTGACAAGGCTGCGGCAGTGTGGCTTAATCTGCGCCCCTCAAGTGGTAGGTTACCCAAGTGGCCAACGGGGGCAGACTGTAAATCTGCTGGCTATGCCTTCGATGGTTCGAATCCATCACCTACCACCACTCTTTATTTGCAAGGTAAAAGTGGGTTTCATACCGTGAAATCAATAGTTTTATAGGTGTTTCTGATTTTAACCTCTGCGTTTTCGCGCCTTTGCCGTCTCTTGCGTTCCTTTCCATTAAACCTTCAAAAGTCATACAAAAGTCATACAAGCCCCAGAAGCCACTGTCTTGCAGGCAAGCACACGCTAAACGTGCTGCCAACGCAGCGCAGCACACTTTTTTGCATCGTGGTGGGGGACGCCGGGCGAATCAAAGAGCGTCAATCGCGTCGCGGCGCACGGCAAACTGCATCGTGGCGAGTGTCCGAGTTGTTTGGGCGGGTATGCCATCACGTCCTACGGTTCACAGGGCAAGACGGTGGATTACGTTTTGTTTTCCGATTCGACCGTGAAGGCTGCAACGAACGCGCAACAATGGTATGTCACCATTTCGCGCGGACGGCGCGGCATCCGCATATTCACGCCGGACAAGCAGCAGCTCCGTGAAAATGTTACCCGTCCGGGTCACAGGCCGCTGGCTTTGGAATTTGCGGCCGGATTCGCCCCTCGCCGCCGAGGCCGTCTTTGGAACCGGTTGCA
>Ga0302319_10007810_pt1 | contig 20942 bp, 1 predicted proteins | sample Bog_T0_2_FD_203319 | JGI IMG/M metagenome (GOLD analysis project Ga0302319, IMG submission 203319) | Peat permafrost microbial communities from Stordalen Mire near Abisko, Sweden - Bog_T0_2 | ecosystem: Environmental > Terrestrial > Soil > Wetlands > Peat | place: Sweden: Abisko, Stordalen Mire... | reverse complement strand
CGCTCGCGCTGGTGCCGTTTTCGATCGTCAGAGCCTGGGTCAGGACCGTCCCGCCGACCCGCGCCGCGCCGAAGTTCAGCGACGTGGTGGGCAGGATCGGCGTGGCGTAGGCGTACACCGTGCCGGTGACCGGGATGCTCCGGGATGCCAGCGTGGAGGTGCCGTGCCCGTCGATGCCGGTGCCGTCGGATTCCAGGCCGACCGTCGCCGTTCCCGTCTTAACGCCGGATGTGCTGGTGTTGATCCCGACCACCAGGCTGGTGCCGTTGGTCAACCCCGCCCCCAGGCCGGTGAAAGACCCGCTGGTGGTGATGGAGCCGGAGCCGCTGACGCTGCCGTCCAGCGCTTCGGAATAGCCGTCGGTGGCCGCGGTGTTGTCGACGCTGAGCGCCTGCGTCAACGTGCCGCCGACATGCTGATTCGCGAAGGGAAGCGGGTCGAACGTGCCGGAGAACGCCTGGGCGAGACGGTAGGCGACGATGTCGGTGCCGCCCGACCCGTCGCTGACGGTGGCCAGGTTCAGGCCGGTGAGCGCGGTGGCGGTCGCATAGGCGAGCGTGTCGCCGCCTTGCAGGGTGACGTCGACGGCGGACCCGACGATCGTGGCACTGGTGGCGGTGGTGTTCAGCAGGTCGATGGTGTCGCCCGCGGCGAAGGCGGTCAGGGTGCCGGCGAAGGCGGTCGGATTGTCGAGCTTCAGCAGTTCCAAAGCGCCGCTGCTGGATGTATCGAAGGTTACGTCGGTTGTGCCGGTGCCACTGGTCTGGTCCAGCTCCAGCGTACCGCCATTGGCGAAGGCAAAATTGCCCGTGCCGGAGACCGCGCTGGCGATCATCGCGCTGCCGCCGTTCACCGTGACCGTCCCCGGGTCAAAGAGCGTCCCACCATTGATGGTGAGGTGGTCGCCCTTGCCAACGACGATCTGGCCGAGATTGGTGAGCGACCCCGCCGCTGCACTGCCGGCAGCAATGGCGATTGCGAGGCTGTCGCTCGTGCCGGTGACTTCGATGGTGCCTGAGCTGACGAACGGTCCATCCAGAGCCAGCATGTTCGTCCCTTGGGCGTTGATTACGCTGAGGGAGTCGATACTCGAACTGCTGGCACTGGTGGTGGTATTGCTGAACTCGACGCCGCCGGTGCCCACAAGGTCAATCGTGGTGCTGCTGAGCGCCATGTCGGTCTGAACCGGACCGGCGGAGACTGCGGTGATGATCACTTCGCCGTTGGGTGAGCCGCCTGGGGCCGCAATGCCGGAGACTTCTGACAATATCTGGGTTGCTGCATCCGAGTCGGATGTGTCTATGTAAGAACCACCTCCGCCGCCGGGACCCTCCCCAGGGCCGCCGTAACCGCCGGTGTAGCCGCCGCCGCCGCCGCCCTGATAGTTGCCCCCACCCCCGCCGCCGCCAAAGCCACCCCCAGAGGCACCATAGAAGCCGCCGCCCGCCTGCCCGCCGCCGTCTAAGAAGCTGTAACCTTGGCCGGATCCCCAAAACCCGGGTCCGCCGTCGGTGGAGAAACCGCCGCCTCCAGCGCCACTGTACCCGGGCCCGCCGAGGCCACCGTCACCCCCGTCGGTCACCAGACCGTTGCCGCCGGTCCCGGCATAGCCGCCGCCACCGCCGCCGCCTGCGACGATCAAAGGTGTCGTGCCATAGACAACGAAAGTGCCGCCGCCGCCGCCACCGGGACCACGAGGCGAGCCCGGGCCGTCTCCACCGGCACCGCCAACCATCAGCGTCAGTGTCATAGATGACGTGAAGTTAAATTGAGCTTCCATTTCGGCGCCGAGGCCGCCGCTGTGACCTAAAATCGTAGAGTAGCCGCCGTCAGCGCCGTAGGCAGTGATGTCGTAGGTGCCCGGCCCCAGACTCGTTGTCTTCTCACTTCCCGTGAAGAGGATGATGTTCGAGGAGGCCGATGTGGTCCCGCCGATGATTTCGGTATCGCCCGCCTGTGGCAGGTCTGCTGCGTCTCCGGGGCCTGCGGTCAGGCTCCAGTTGCCTGACAGGGTGGTGTTGCTGGTCACGCCGAGCCACGTCCATGTTGAAGGTGCGACAGCGACAGCCGTCGCGATCACCGAAGCGCTGCTGTTGGACGTGCTGGTTCCAGCAGTGTCGATGTCGTTGATCGTGAAATCTGTCGTTACCGTCCGGCCCGCGGCGATGCTATCTGGCGTGAACATCAGCGCGTCCAGCGCCGTCGTAACTGCGGCGGCGGAGCCCGTGACGGTGTAGACGCCGTTCGCCGCGACCGTTCCGCCCTTCGGATCCGACAGCGTCCCGGTTCCGGCCACGCTCGGCGTCACCGTCACCGTCTCGACCTGCCCGAAATTCAGATCGCCGATCACGACACCCGAGAACGCGGCGACCGAAGTCGTGCCAGTGGTCGTCTGTTCCGCTACCGCGCCCGTGATCGTTGGTGCCACCGTACCGATGGTCACGATCACCGACGCAGTCACCGGGGTGGCGATCCCTCCAGCGGTATCGGTATCCCTGACGATGAAGGTCGTAGTAACGGTCTGGCCGGGTGCCACTTGGTGCGCCGTGGGCGTGAAGATCAGCTCGTTCAGGGCCGCGCTGACCGCGGCGGTGGAACCGACCATGGACCACACGCCGGCACTGTAGGTGCCGCCACCCGCGCTGCTCAGACTGCCATCCGCCGCAGCCGACAGCGTCACGGTGACGGTCTCGGTCTGGCCGACGTTTGAATCGGTGACGGTAGCCGTGGGGAACGGAGCGACGGTCTGCGTGTCCGTAATGGTGTATGTGCCGCCGATACCGGACAACGCCGGGCCAGTGAGGGGCTGCACAATGGTCCCGGTCACCGTCAGAACGTCGGGCGCGAGGGTGCCGTTGAATCCGCTGCTGTTGGTACCATAGGCCTCCAGCGTCACCGTCTCGGTGAAAACACCGGGCTGGCCGGTGGACAGCGTGATTGTCGGTGATGTGTCCGCCGTCCCGGCCGCCAGACCGCTGAAGGGACCGAAGCCGGTATCGGTGAAACCCGTGGTGCCGCTCACCACGAAGCTGCCGCCCATCAGGTCGGCAAGGCCGCTTACACCGTTCAACGCGCCCAGATCGACCGTCGGCGCGGTGGCGCCCAGAACAACCGTGCCGAAATTCAGGGCCGCCTGCGTACCGGATGCGGCGAAGCTGCCGCTGCCCGACACTTTCTCCCACGCCGCCGTCGCGTAGTTGTCGATCGTGCCGGTCAGGGCGATGGTGCCGGCGTTCAGGGCAAGGTCCGGCAGGTCGGGATCGTGACTGGCGTAGGCCAGCGTTCCGGTGCTGCTCATCACGCCGGACGTCGCGCTCTCCATCGTGAAGGTCTGCGCGATGGTGCCGCCGGAGACAACGCTGCCGCCCGATCCGAAGGAGCCCGAGGCCGTCGCGGCGGTCAGAAGCAGGCTGTCGGTCAGCGCGCCGGTCGCGCCGTTGGTCACGGTGACGGTGCCGCTCGCCACCGTGCCGACATGCACCACCCCGAGGTTCAACGTTCCCGTGCTGGAAACCGCGGTGGCGGTGGCGTAGATTTTGCCGTTCAGGGTGACGGTTTGCGATGCAAGGTTCGTGTTGGCCAGCCCACTGGTGCCTGCACCGGTCGAGGTCATCCCGACCGTTACCGTGGCGCCGTTGAAGTTGCCCGCTGTCCCGGTCGCCAAGGTCACGGTGGGCGTTACACTGCCCCCCGAGACGATCGTGCCGTGGCCGTCCGAGCCGACACTGCACGGCGCCGGGGCGACGATGCCGAAGATCAGGCTTTCCTGATAGGCGCTGCCGCTGGTGCCGTTTTCGATCGTCAGCGACTGGGTCGGCGCCGTGCTGCCGACCCGCGCCGCACCGAAGGTCAGCGTCGTGGTGGGAAAGATCGGGGCAGCATAGGCGTAGACCGTGCCGGTGATTGTAATCGGCACCGCGGCCAGGGCAAGGTCTGCCAGCGTCGTATCGTGGCTGAAGAACCCGAGATCAACGGTGCCGTTCTGCACCCCGGTGCTGCTGGTGCCGACCCCGAAATCGATCGTTCCGCTCGCCCCGGCGGCCAGCCCGGTGCCGAGGGAGTCGGTGACGGTGCCCGTGTAGCTACCGGTCTCGGTGTTGCTGCCCGCGGTCAGCAGGTCGGTCAGCGCGCCGGTTGCCGTATTGGTGACCCCGAGCGCCAGGGGCGTCACGGTCTGGCCGACATGGACGATGCCGAAATTCAGGCTGGTGGTGCCTGGCTGGGCGATGGCGGCCGCGAAGATCTCACCGCTCAGCGTAATCGTCTGGGACGGCAGGGAGGTGTAGCCCAGCCCGCTGATTCCCACACCGGACGAGATCAAACCCACGGTTTGGGTGGCAACGAAGGGGCCCGGCGTCGCCTCGGACAGCTCCAGCGTGGGCGTCGCACTGGCGCCGGAAACGATCGTTCCCGTCTCAAAGGCGACGATCGTGCCGCTGCCGCCAGACAATGCAGCGAGTGGCCGGAGTGGTGGTAAGCCGAAGCTATAAACCAGGCTCTCCTGATACGCGTTCGCGGTCGTACCATTGTCGATCGTCAGCGACTGGTTCAACGTCCCGTTGCTCGCCCGAGCGGCGCCGACGTTCAGGGTCGTCGTCGGCAGGATCGGCGCGGCATAGGCATAGACCGTGGCGGAGACAGCGACCGTCGTGGTCTCCAGCGATGTTATTGACCCGCCGTTTCCCGGGTCGGATGCGAAGGCGAAGGCAGCGGTTCCATTGACCGGCCCAACGGTCCCGGTGTTGATCCCGACCAGTATGTCGGTCGAATCAGTCCCGCCAGGCGCGAGACGGCTAAACGAGCCACTGGCGGTCGCGGCTGCACCGGCAGTCGCCGAACCGTCGAGACCCGCGGCGGGTGCCGTTGCCATGTTGCTGATGCTGATCGCCTCGCTCACGGTTGCATTCTGATGCACCGCTCCGAACGCGAACGGTGTTGCGGTGTTGATCACCGCGGCCGCAGGCGCGACGGTGCCAACGACGGACCCTGTGATCGTCACGACCTCGGGCGTGAGGGTGCCCAGATAGCCGCTGGCATTGGTGCCACTGGCAAACAGCGTCCCGGTTTCCGTGAAGCTGCCGGCTGTGCCGGTGGCCAGGCTGACCGCCGGCGCCGTGTCAGCTTGTCCGGCTGTCAGGGTGCTGAATGCATCGAACCCGGCATTGGTGAACCCCGCGGTGCCGGCAAGCACGAAACTGCCCTGCATCAGATCGGCCAATCCGGTCGCGGCGTTCAGCACCTCGAGGTCGGCCGTTGGCGCCGTTGCACCCAGCGCGACCGTGCCGACGTTCAAGCTATAGGTGTTGGTTCCGGTCGCGGTGAGGGTGCCGGCGCCGGAGAGTTTCTCCACCGCCGCCGTCGCATAGTTGACCACGGTGCCGGTCACTGTGATCGGCAGAGTGGCCAGGGCAAGGTCTGTCAGCGCGGTGTCGTGGCTGGCGAAGCCGAGATCGACGGTGCCATTCTGCACCCCCGGGTTGGTGGTGACGATCCCGAAATTGATTGTCCCGCTCGCACCGGCGGCAAGCCCGTTGCTGAGGGCGTCGGTGACGATGCCGGCGTAGCTGCCGGAGACGGCGTTGCTGCCTGCGATCAGCAGATCGGTCAGCGCGCCGGTCGCCGTATTGGTCACGCCAAGGCTCAGCGGCGCCACGGTCTGGCCGACATGGATCACACCGAAATTGACGCTTGTGGTGCCTGCTTGCGCAACGGCGGGGGCGAAGACCTGGCCATTGAGCGTAACTGTCTGTGCGGTCAGGGGGGTATTGCCCAATCCGCTGGTGCCGGTCCCGGTCGAATTCAGAGCCAGAGTCGCGGTCGAGCCGGTCAAGTTGCCGGCGGTGCCGGAGGCCAGCGTGACGCCGATCGTCACATTGCCGCCCGATGCGATCGTACCGCTAGCATTGGTGAACCCGAAGGCCAGTGGTGCGCCGGAGAGCGTATAAATCAGGCTTTCCTGGTATGCACTCGCTCCGGTGCCGTCGCTGAGGGTGGTCGAGCCGGTCAGTGTCGCGCCGCCGACCCTGGATGCGCCAAGGTTGATAGCCGTCGCTGTCAGATCAGGTGCCGCGTACGCATACAAGGTAACAGACGCCTGGATGGTTTGCGACGAGAGGGTTGTGGTTCCCCGCCCGTCAATACCGGCTCCGTCCGACTCAAGTGCGACAGCCGCCGTTCCGGAGACAACGCCCGCGGACGAGTTGGGCAGGCTGACCTGGATGTTGGCGGAACTGCCCGCCGCTACCTGATTGAACGAGCCTGAAGCCGACGCTTTGCCCGTTGTGCCGGTAACAGCGCCATCCAGTGTTTCTGAGTAACCGTTTGCAGGCGCGCTGTTCGTCACCACCGAGTCTGCGCTGAGCGAATCGCCGATATGGTGCGATCCGAAGGAGACATTGCTGACCGTTGCAGAAGCATAGACGAAACTCTGGGCGGCTTCCTGCCATACCGACGCGCCATTCGTCACGTAGTGGCCGTATACAGCAATCTCTTCGCCGTTGTCGGATGTGATCCCCGTGACACCTTGAAATCCGACCATGTTATTGAACAAAACGGCATAATTGCTCGGATTCAGACCGACGCTTCCAAATTGGGTCCCAGAAACAACGGTGAAGTTCACCGCACTGATGGGAAAAGTGCCGCCGGCCGTGCCGTTGGTTACCCACAATTCCTCGATTGCGTTGTAAGCCGTCTCCGGACCGGAGCCTTCAAATATCGCTCGGTTCGTACCAAGCCCGAAAAAATTGGTGGGGTTCACGCCATAAGACCCGGAGAGACCGCCCCCGACATCCTGGGAAGTGAGTTGGGCTTTGACACCGTTGGTGTACGTTATAAATAGTTGTTGAAGGTTATTCGGGGCATACGCACTGTACAGAGACCCAACGCCGTTCAAAATGAAGCTGTTGTTGCTCATGCTTGCCTCCACCATGATGTATCAATCCGGCCAACCCTCAATGCTCTTGCACCCTCACATTTGTCTGCCGGGACTTCGCTCGGGGAAACCAGCGATCGCCACGAATATCGTCGCCCTGCACGTCTTCCGTGATTGGTCATACCGGGAAGCTTTCCATCGCCAACCTTCATTGCAACGTCGTCGTTGAGCGCGCCTGCAACGGTCCGGCCAACAATCGTCACGCCATCTTCGGCCGCCGGTACCCCATGGGAGATCGAATCTGCCACCGTCAACCAGGCGTGGCCGACGCCAAACGGCCTTGAATTCGAAGCCACTGCTGCATTTTCCCTGAGGCCCAACGCAGGTCTCAAAGCCACGCGCCAGAGAAGATTGGTGATTCCGCACACCAGGCGTCGGTATCGATGCAACGCAATGTCCTGGGCCCATTTGCCAACCTCCCGGTGCGTCTCCTCCATACCGAGTTGGGACTGAGATCGCCGGCTTCATCTGCATAGCGTTTCGCCACGGCTGTAGGGGCATCGCGCGGGAACGGCACAGCCCGGCCGAAGGCGACGTAGGTCGGTCTTGCCTCAGGCTGCCTGCACGGCTTTACTCGGTTGTTTTCGGTGCGCCCGGGGAACCGGCCGGGCATCCGGTTCAGGTGCTGACCTGGCCTGTCGGCGAACCGAGGCCGCGCGTGCGTCCACCACAGCTCGTGCCGCCTCCAGCTCCGGTCCCGTCACAACGAGTTGAGCGCATCCCTCGGTCTCCCACTTCAGGCACGTGAAGTTCGGGAACAACGTCACCACCCCGCCGCCGTTTTCGAAGTCCGACCGGTCGCCCACGTCCAGGTAGCTCTCCACCGCCAACCCCTCTGCCAGGATTAGTTCGTGCCGCGGCAGTTCAACGTGGTAGTACGTCACGGCATGCCGCTTCACCTGCGTGATGCTGGTGCCATTGATCAGACACTTCACCGGCACCAGCACATCGTTCACGAACACCGCGTGATCGGGTGAGAGGTACAAATCACGTACCGGCATCCTGACCCCAAACGCCCCCTTCTTCACCCGCACCGGCCACACCTGCTCGGGCTTCGGATGCACACGGCAGTTCACCGTTCGGCGCCCGATCCAAACGATCGGCTCAAGACGCGCGTCCTCGGCCGTCACGACATGATCGCCCTCGCGCAATGCCTCTACAGCGACTGGCCCACGGTCGGTTTCAATCAAGGTTCCCGCGGCGAAGCATGGCACATCGACCAATGCGCCGGACGTATCATAGGCGAGGGACGCCTGGGCCGCGGCGGCGAAGGTCAGCACGCCCAGCGTACCGCCGGTGCCGATATCGATCACCGACACCACGGACCCGGCCAGGCCAAACGTCGCGGCAGCGGTGGTATCCACCACAATCGTATCCCCAGCAGCGAATCCGTTGATCGCAGCGGGGTTGAACCCGATGATGGCCGGCACCGTCCCGGGTGTCGTTACTGTACCAGATGTCGTCCCCGCCATCCCGATCGTCAGCACCTCATTCGTCCCCCCGGCGGCGAAGTTCACCGTCTGGCTCGAATCGATCGTGCCGGCATTCAGAACAAGGTCGCCCCCGCTATCAATTTCGAGCACCCCCGTGCCGGTTCCCCCACTCACCAACGCACCGTTGATGGTGGGCGCGGTAACCGTCTCGGTGCCGTTGGACGCAAAGATCGTGCCCGTGTTGCCGATCAAAATACCCACAGGCAGGGAACCGCTGCCACCGCTGACGCCGGCGACATAATAATAATTTGGGTCGATGGTGGCATTGAACTGGCTGACCACCCCGAACTTGCCGACGTCCAGCACATTCACCACCGACAGTGTGGTGCCCTGCCCCAGCGTCAGCACGCCAACGCCATTGGCGCCAAGTGTGACGTTGTTGACAACGGACAGTTTGCTTCCAGTGTCTTCAACATTGATGTTGCCTGACCCACCGGATTGCAAACCCGCAACCAACTGCGAGGCACTAACCGTGGCGCCGTTCACGATCGTCAGCGCGCCAGCCGCGGCGTCCCCTACGTCCAGTTGCCCCGTCACATTCCACTGCGATCCGGCCCCCGACACGGTGACCGACGATCCATCGGAACCGGCCTGGTTGCCAATCACCGCTCCGGTGGGCAGCACCAGCGCATTCAGCACGGTGGTTGCGGACGGGGCACCGGCGAATGTCAGCGTATCGATCGTGTTCCCTTCGTTGTCCCGCAGGGTGAGCTTGCCCGTCGTCGCGTTGTAGCTCGGATTGACGTAGGCAAGGTCCGGCAGCAGGACTTCGTCCCCTGCGGTGAAGCCCGTGATGGTCGCGGGGGTAAAGCTGCCGAGCTGGGCAATCGACACTGTACCGTCGCTGCCGACGAACGCGACGGTCTGGCCAGTGCCGACAGCCCCGTCGAGCTTCAGTTCGGCGCCGGCATCGATCTCCAGCACGCCGCTGCCGGTGACCGATCCCTGCACTTCGTATGTGCCGGACGCGGCGAAAACGGTTCCGCTGCTGGCAATGTTCGCGGAGGCCTTGCCGCTGCCGCCGAGCCGTCCGGCGTTGTTGATGCTGAGCGTAGGCGGAGCGGCGGCTGTGGGAAGCACCATGGTCGTGGCGGTGGCGCCGGCGACGATCAGCAAGCTGCCCAGGCCCTTATCGCCAACGATCAAGCTGCCGGTGTCGTTCCACTGCGTTCCGGCTCCCGACAACTGCACCGACGCGGAGAGCCCGCTCGTGCCGGAAATGACATCGCCGGTGCCGGTGCCCGAGATACTGGCACCGCCACTGAGGGCAACCACACCATTGCCGACCGAGACGCTGGTTGCGGCGCTAAGCATCGCACCGGAATTGAGCGCCCACAGGCCGGAACTGCCGAACTGCGCTGCGGCGACAGCGAGGGTCCCCGTGATCGTGCCGCTGTTATTCAGGAACTCGGCCGTATCGGCCGTGCCCGGTGATGTGGCAGCGGGGTTCTGCGACGTGGTCACATCGTCCCAGTTTGCCGCTGTACCGGCATTCGTGCCCGTCGCACCAGTCCACACGTAGGTCCCGGTGCCGGGTGGGGGGCCGACAACGGAACCAGTGATGGTCAGGATGTCCGGCGTGAGCGTGCCGAGATAGCCGCTGGCATTGGTGCCGCTGGCGAACAGCGTCACGGTTTCGCTAAAGCTGCCGGCTGTGCCCGTGGACAGGCTGACCGTTCCCACCGTGTCCGCGAGCCCGGCGGCCAAGCTGCCGAACGCGGCAAACCCGATGTTGGTAAACCCGGTGGTGCCGGCCAGCACGAAGCTGCCCTGCAGCAGGTCGGCCAGCCCGGTTGCGGTTGCGTCGTTGATCGCCTCCAGGTCGGCAGTCGGCGCCGCCGCGCCAACCGCGACCGTGCCAAGGTTCAGCGTGTCAACAGTCCCGCCCGGGGTGAAGGCGCCGGCGCCGCCATCTAGCCCCAGGGCCGCCGTGGCATAGTTATCGATCGTGCCATTGAAGCTGATCGGAACAGTTCCGAGGGACACATCGGACAAGACTGTATCATGACTGTCAAACGAAACGTCGGCGGTGCCGGTTTGCACCCCGGACGTGGACGTTGGCAAGTCAACGGTCATCAGCGTTGTGCTGGTTCCAGCCGGGACAGTGATGAGTTGTTCGCTGAGGGGGGTAAATTTGCCGGGTGAACTGAACGCGGGCACGGAGGCGACCAGCTCATCCGACAGCGCGCCGGTGGCCGTGTTGGCGATCGTCACCGCCTGACTGACACTGTCACCCACATGCACAACGCCGAAATTTACGCTGGTGGTGCTCAGGTCCGGAACAGCGGTGGCGAAGATCTCGCCGTTCAGCGTAACGGTCCGGGGCGCCAGGGTCGTATTGCCCAACCCGCTGGTGCCGGCGCCGGTCGAGGTCAGATCGACCGTGCCGGTGGCGCCGTTGAAGTCGCCCGAGGTCGCGGTGGACAGCGTCAGCGTCGGTGTGATGCTGCCGCCGGACACGATAGTACCCGCCGCGCCGGACGACACCCCGAATGCCGCCGCCAACGAGCCGATGCTGTAGAGCAGGCCTTCCTGGAAAACATTCGCGATCGTGTCGTTGCTGATCGACAGCGCCTGCGTCGGGGCAGAATCACCAACTCGAGCCGCGCCGAAGTTCAGCGTGGTCGCTGACAGGACCGGGGCGGCATAGGCATATACAGTTCCCGCTACGGCGATCGTCTGGCTGGCCAGGGCCGTGGTCGTGCCGGCGCCGGAATCGGAGGTGAAGGCCAGTGTCGCAACGCCGCTGACCGAGCCGACTGTTCCGGTATTGATTCCAACCGTAATATGGGTGGAATCAGTACTGCCCGCGGCCACCTGATTGATCGTACCGCTGGCGGTCGCGCTGCCGCTGACGCCGGCGACTGAGGCGTCCAGGCCCGCGGCCGGTTCCGTGGCGGTGTTGGCAATGCTGACCGGGTCGCTTTCTGTTACGTTCTGGTGCACCGCGCCGAACGCGACGATCGTGCCACTTTCGATGGTTGCGATGGCGGGGTGGACGGTACCGCTTGCGGCCTCGATCGTGTTGCCGTTCACGATCTGGAACTGCGCCGCTGTGATGGCGCTGGCAAAGATGATCTTGTCGGTACCGCCGTTGCCGTTATCGGAGACGGTCAGGGTATTGCCGTTGCTGACGCTGCGGTTCGACAACGTGCCCCCGGTGATGACGATTGCATCGCCGGAGCCGAGAGTCGTGATGGTGCCGGCAAACTGGCTGACATCGTCTAGTTGCAAGACGCCGGTCGTAGCCTCGAATGTGACCGACTGCGAACTCGTCACCGGCACCAGCGTGCCGCTGTTGTTCAAGTTCTCGTCCGATAAGCCGCTCTTCACCGGCCCGGTCAGCTCCAGGGTTGATCCGGCGTCGATCTGCATGACACCCGTGCCCACGATCGTGCCGAAGAAGGTCTGGACCGTCTCACTGGATTTGCTGCCGGCCTTGGCCAGCATCGTACCCTCGTTTTCGATCAGTCCGGTCGAATCGCCTGCCGCGCCGTAGCCGCCGGAGATTTGGCCAGGTTCGATGACGATGACCGTCGGGTCCAGAAGACCGCCTTCCAGCACCACCTGACCCTGCTGGATCACGCTGGTGGCAATGATGGTGGCACTTGGTCCCACGGTCAGCTCGCCGATACCGTTGGCCGTGCCGACGTACAGCGTGCCGGATAGATCGAGCAGCGAACCGCTGTCGGACACCGTCACCGCGCCGGCACCTGTGAGTTGCGACCCAACGGTGAGGTCGGTGCCGGAAACGGTGGCGCCGTTAAGGATGGACATGGTGCCGGACCCGGCATCGGCGATTGTGCCGTCACCGGTGAGAATCAGCGCGCTGCCGCTGCCGGAGAGGTCGACCGCGCCCTCGGCGGTCACACCGGCATCGAGGCCGGCCGCGGAGACGGTGGCACCCTGGGAGATTGAGAGCAAGCCGTAGCCGGCGTTGCCGACCAGCAGCGTGCCGCCCACCTGCCAGTCCGAACCGCTGCCGGTGACGTTGACCGAGGAGCCGGACGCGGCAGCGCTCGCAGCAATGGTGGCACCGCCAGCCGAAATCAGGGTTGCGCGCTGGTCAATCGACAGGGCGCTGAAGGATGAGGCGCCGACGGTGACACTGCCCAGGGTGATCAGATTCGCATTGTTAGTCAGGTTCCAGGCACCGTTGCCGCCGAACAGGATCGCGGCCGCGGTGCCGGTGCCGGTGATGACGCCACCGCTGCTGGCGAACTGTAGCGTGTCCGACGCGCCGGGTGCGGTGGCCGCCGGGTTCAGGCTATCCGTTGTATCGTCCCAGTTGCCCGCCGTGGCGAAACTGGTGCTGCTGGTGCCGGTCCAGACCATGGTTCGCCCCGGCGTCGGGCCGACGGACCCGGTGACCGTCACGATCTCCGGCGTGAGCGTGCCGAGATAGGGACTGGTATTCGTGCCGCTGGCGTACAGCGTCACGGTTTCCGTGATGGTGCCGGCCGTGCTGGTGGACAGGCTCACGGGCGTCGCCGTGCCCACTTGTCCGGCGCCGAGGCCGCTGAAAGTGCCAAGCGTGGTGCCCGCCAGCACGAAGCTGCCCTGCATCAGGTCGGCGAGCCCGGTCGCGGTATTCTCGGCCGCGAGTTCGGCAGTCGGAGCCGTCGCGCCCAGTGTCACCGTGCCAAAGTTCAGGCTGTAGGTGTTGGCGCCGGTCGGGGTCAGCGCGCCGGCACCGGAGAGTTTCTCCACCGCGGCCGAGGCATAGTTGTCCACGGTGCCGGTCACCGTGATCGGCACGGACAGGGCAAGGTCTGTCAGCGTTGTATCGTGGCTGAAGAAGCCGAGATCGACCGTGCCGGCCTGTGTCCCCGAACTGCTGGTGACGATCGCGAAACTGACCGTCCCGTTCGTCCCGGCAGCAAGTCCGCTGCCGAGGGAGTCGGTCACCGTCCCGGTGTAGCTGCCGATTTTGGAGTTGCTGCCCGCGGTCAACAGATCGGTCAGCGCGCTGGTCGCTGTGTTGGTGATGCCAAGGCTCACCGGGACCACGGTCTGCCCGACATGCACGACGCCGAAATTCACGCTGGTGGCGCTCGGCTGAGCGGTCGCGGTGGCGAAGATTTCGCCGGTCAACGTCACGGTCTGCGCGCTCAGGGTCGTATTCCCCAACCCGCTGGTGCCGGCGCCGGTCGATGTCAGATCGACCGTGCCGGTGGCAGCGAAACTGCCCGACGTCGTCTCGGAGAGTGCCAGCGTCGGTGTCGCACTGGCACCGGAAACGATTGTTCCGCTCCCGCCGGACGACACGCTGAACGGTGGGGGCGGCGTGACGATGGCGTAGAGCAGGCTCTCCTGGTAAGCGCTCGCAGTCGTGCCGTTGTCGATGGGCAGCACCTGCGTCAGCGTTCCGCCGCCCACCCGAGCGGCTCCGAAATTCAGGGTCGCTGTCGGCAGGATCGGCGCGGCATAGGCATAACCGGTGCCGGTCAGGCCGATGGAGCCGGTGGCGACGGCCAAGTCCGGCAGGATCGTGTCATGGCTGTCCAACGACAAGCCAGCGGAGCCGGCTGACACGCCGGCGCTGGTCGCGGTCCAGCCAACCGTCAGCGTGCCGCTGCTGCCTGCCGTGATGCCGGCCCCCAGGTTGCCGGACCCTGTGAAGGGGCTGGCGATGGTGCCAAATCCGCCGGTCAACACATCCGTCAGCGCACCGGAGGCCCCATTGGTGATCGTCACCGTCGAGCTGACCGTGCCGCCCACATGCACCGCGCCAAAATTCACGCTGGTCGTGCTCAGCGCCGGAACCGCGGGGGCGAAGATCTCGCCGTCCAGCGTCACAGTCTGCGAGGTCAGCGGCATGTTCGCTAACCCGCTGGTGCCCATCGACGTCAGCCCGACCGAGATCGTGGACCCGTTGAAGTCGCCCGATGTCGCCTCGGACAATGACAGCGTTGGTGTCGCCGTTGAGCCGGCAACAATTGTGCCGCTGCCGCCGCTCGCCACGCTGAACGGCGTGGCCGCCGCAATGCTGTAGAGCAGGCTTTCCTGCAACGGATTCGCGGTCGTGCCGTTTGCGATCGGCAGCGTCTGGGTCAGCGTCGCACTGTTGCTGACCCGAGCTGCGCCGAAGGTCAGGGTCGTTGTCGGCAGGATCGGCGCGGCAAGCGCGTAGACCGTGTCGAGCTGCACGATGGAGCTGCCGAGATTGTAGTGGTTCGAATCCTCGATCCCATCTTCAGTGGCCCAATCCGTGATGGTAACGGACAGCGAAAGGACGCTTGCACCGGCCACCGGGGTGAAGGTCACGGTTCCGATGGTCTGCGCCGAGGAAATTGCGACCCCCGTGGTGCCCGCCTCGGAAACGACGACCGAACCGGCTGTCTTGCCATTCGGTACAGTCAACCAGCCGGATGGGCCGGTGGTGTTGTCGTAGGCCGCCTCAGTGCTGTCGTAGCTGATTGTATAGTCGACCGACCCCACATCAGCGCCGGCATCGGCCATGATGGTGACCGTCACGGTGCCTGACGAGAAAACCGGCTGCGTCACATAGAACACGTTGCTCATTGTTGGCTCGCGTCAGTTGGTGTGCCCGCGGTGTGCGACGACCCGCACCCCCGCATCGGGGTCTCGAAGGTGCTGCTTTTGCTCACAGCTTGAAGCTCGAACTTTGCAAGGCCACGGTCCCGTTCAGATCGATCTGGAAACTCGCACCGGTCCCGGCCGTGGACCCCTGGATAATCGTTTCCCCACCTTGGGTGAAAGACCGCAGCTCCCCCGCCGCGCCGGAAAACGCATTGGTGCCGATGAAGGTGAAGGCCTGCGTGCCCGGCAGCAGATCGTTGGCATCGATCGCCGACAGATCGATCTGGTCGCCCGCGGCCGTGCTGAACCCGGAGATGGTCGCCGGGCTGTTCACCGGACTGTCCGCGGCTGCCAGGAAACCGAACACGTCGGTGTTGCCGTCGGCCACCAGTGTGGCCCCCGGCGAGGCATACAGCGTGTCGTTGCCGCTGCTCGCGGTCACCGTCAGCGGGCTGGCCGGCGTGGGCAGCCCCCACAGCGCCAGCGGCACGTTGCCCAGGGCAGCGCTCAACGCCTCGAAGTATGGTGTTGCGAGCGTGGCGTAGTTCGAGACCGGATTGCCGCTGGAATTGACCGGCACCCAGCTGCCGTTCACATCCCCGGTCAGCACGCCCACAAGGTTCATCGTGGTGTTACCGGTCACGCTGACCGTATTGACGAAACTGGTCGGCACGTCCGACGCAGTGACCGTGAAGCTGCTCGTGGTCGGATTCCAGAAGGTTTCGTCCTCGTTGAGGAACTCCCAGGTCGGGGTCGGGGCGCCCGGCAGGCCCACCGCCATCTTCAGGATCGCCAGCGCATCCGCCGAGTTGACCACACCGTTGCCGGTCACGTCGGCGGCGATGAACTGGTAGGGCGAGACCGCCAGTTGCGTGCCGTTCACCGTCGGGTTGGGGTTCAGCCCGACCGCCAGCTTCAGCGCCGCCAGCGCATCGGCCGAGGTGATGGCGTTGCCCACGTTCCCCGCGGCCAGGCTGCCGGTCACGTCGTAGCGATCCCCCGGCAGGACGGTCACCGACCAGGCGCCGGTCGCCGCGCTGACCGTAACGCCGTAGGCCAGCGACAACGGTGAGGCGGCCGTTGCGCCGATATCGCCGGACGTGAGCGCGATATCCGCCTGCGTGGTGCCGGCGGGCAGGGTCCAGGTGACGGTGCCCAGCTCGACCTCGCCGGTGAGGTTGGTCAGGCCCATACCGGCGAGTTTGAGGGTGCCGGCGATCGTGTTGTTCTGCACGACCGACCAGTTCGCCGGCAGGCTGGACGCCAGCTGGAAGTTCGCCGCGATCGAGCCGGCGGTCGCAAACGTCGCGTCGAAGTTGCCCGCGCCGGTGCCGGCGTTGGCCCACACCTCGGCCTCCAGGTTGCCGTTCTGGTCGATGTGCACGTCCTGCAGATCGACCGGCGACTGCCCCGCGCCGGCCGGATCGCCGCTGCCCGTGGCGCTGACGGTGACGCCGCTGAGCAGGGCGTGACTGTCCCAACCGTAGGCGATGCCGGACAGCAGCACGTCCAGCGGCACGATGGTCGGCCCCAGGGTCACCGGTCCGTGCTGGACATTGTTGCTGTCGGTCCAGTCGGTCACCGTCACGGTGGCGGACAGGCTGGCCGCGCCGGCCGCGGGGATGAAGGGAATGGTGTCGAGCAGGCCCGCGGTGGTGGTGCCGACCGGCGAGGCCCCGGCTTCGGAAATTGTTTCCTTGCCATTCTGGAGGTTGGAGACGACCAGCCAGCCGCTCGGCCCAGTGGGGCTGCCGAAGGTGCCGGCGGTGGGAGAAACCGTGATCGACAGGTCCGCCGCCTCGGCTTCGTCGCCGGCGTTGGCCCAGACCTGCAGCTCGACTGTGCCGTTGTTGTAGATCGGGGTCAGGAAGAAGGGAGGCACCGGATTGTAGATGACGCTGGTGTTGCTGTCGGTCGCGGCGGCCCCGGCGGTGTCGGTGTCCTGGATGGTGAAGGTCGTGGTGGCGGCGGTGCCGGCCGGGGTGAAGATCAGGGCGTCCAGCGCGGCGGTGACCGTGGCGGCACTGCCGGTGTCGCGGTAAACGCCGGCGGTGCCGGTGGCGGTGAAGCCGCCGAGGTTGCTGAGCGTGCCGTTGGCGGGGTTGGACAGGGTGACCGTCGTCGTCTCGGACGGGGCGAAGTTCAGGTCGCCGATGGTGACACTGGAGAATGGCTGGATTGTCCCGGTCGTGGGCTGGCCCGATTTGGTGCCGGTGATCGTCGGCGCGACCGTGCCGGCGACGGCGATGACGGTGGTGGAGCCGGGGATCGCCGCGGTGCCCGCCGTGTCGGTATCCCTGACGGTGATGATCGTGGTGACGGTCTGGCCGGGTGCCACCTGGTGCGCGGTGGGTGTGAAGATCAGCGCGTCCAGGGCCGCGCTGACCGTGGCGGTCGAACCGATCATGGACCAGACGCCGGCACTGTAGGTGCCGCCACCCGCGCTGCTCAGACTGCCATCCGCGGCAGCCGACAGCGCCGCCGTGACGGTCTCGGTCTGGGCGAGGTTTGAATCGGTGACGCTCGCCGTGGGGAACGGAGCGATGGTCTGCTGGTCCGTAATGGTGTATGTGCCGCCGATCCCGGACAACACCGGGCCGGTGGGGGGCTGCACAATGGTGCCGGTCACCGTCAGGATGTCGGGCGCGAGGGTGGCGTTGAAGCCGCTGCTGTTGGTGCCGTAGGCCTGCAGTGTCACCGTCTCGGTGAAGACGCCGGCCTGGCTGGTGGACAGCGCGATCGTCGGCGATGTGTCCGCCGCTCCGGCCGCCAGAGTGCTGAACGGACTGAAGCCGGTATCGGTGAAGCCCGTGGTGCCAGCCAGCACGAAGCTGCCGCCCATCAGGTCGGCGAGGCCGGTTGCCGCGTTCAGCGCGCCCAGATCGACGGTCGGCGCGGTGGCGTTCAGCACGACCGTGCCGAAATTCAGGGTTGCCTGCGTGCCGGAGGCGGCGAAGCTGCCGCTGCCCGAGACCTTCTCCCACGCCGCCGTCGCGTAGTTGTCGATGGTGCCGGTCAGGGCGATGGTGCCGGCGTTCAGGGTCAGGTCCGGCAGGTCGGGGTCGTGACTGGCATAGGCCAGCGTTCCGGTGCTGCTCATCACCCCGGACGTCGCGCTCTCCAGCGTGAAGGTCTGCGCGATGGTGCCGCCGGAGACAACGCTGCCGCCCGATCCGAAGGCGCCCGAAGCCGTCGCGGCAGTCAGCAGCAGGCTGTCGGTCAGCGCGCCGGTCGCGCCGTTGGTCACGGCGACGGTGCCGCTTGCCACCGTGCCGACATGCACCACCCCGAGGTTCAACGTTCCCGTGCTGGGAACCGCGGTGGCGGTGGCGTAGATTTTGCCGTTCAGGGTGACGGTTTGCGATGCGAGACCGGTGTTGGCCAGCCCGCTGGTGCCCTGGCCGGTCGAGGTCTCCGCAACCGTGAGCGTGGAGCCGGTGAAGTTGCCCGCAGTCCCGGTCGCCAGGGTCACGGTGGGCGCGACACTGCCGCCCGCGACGATCGTGCCGCCGTTGGGTGCGATCGCGAAGGGCGCGACCGTCGAGGCACCCCAGATCAGACTTTCCTGGTAGGCGCTCGCGCTGGTGCCGTTTTCGATCGTCAGAGCCTGGGTCAGGACCGTCCCGCCGACCCGCGCCGCGCCGAAGTTCAGCGACGTGGTGGGCAGGATCGGCGTGGCGTAGGCGTACACCGTGCCGGTCATGGCGACGGGTCCGGCCGACACGGCGATGTTGGCCAGCGCCGTGTCGTGGCTGCTGAGGGCCAGGGCGGCCGAACCGGTGTCCACGCCGACGGTGCCGGTGTTCATGCTCACCGTCAGGGTGCCGCTTTGGCCCGACCCGAGGGCCGTGAGGGTGCCCGATCCGCTGTAGCTGCCGCTGACGGTGCCGAACCCGCCCAGCAGGCTGTCGGTCAGCGCGCCGGAATTGCCGTTCGTCACCGTGATCGCCTGGCTGACCGTCGCACCCTGGTGCACCGCGCCGAAATTCAGGCTGGCGGTGTTCAGTTCGGGGACCGCGGTGGCGAAGACCGTGCCGGTCAGAGCCACCGTCGCGGTGCCGAGACCGGTGTCGGCCAGTCCGCTGGTGCCAACACCAGTCGAGGTCAGCGTCACCACGTCGGTGCCGCTGATCGTGCCCGCGGCGGCGACCGCCATCGCGAGCGTCTCGGTTGCGGTGCTGCCGGAGGCGACGGTGCCCGAGCCGGCCGAGGCGATGCTGAACCCGGCGCTGGGGGCTTGCAGCGCGTAGCGCAGCCGCTCCTGATAGGTGTTCGTTGTGGTGCCGTTGGCGATCGACACGGACTGTGTGGGCGCGGTGCTGGTGGTGCGGACGGCGCCAAAGTTCACGGATGCGGTGACGGTGGGGGACGCGTAGGCGTAGACCGTGCCGCTCACTGTGACGCTCTGCGATGCCAGCGCGGTCGTGCCGTGGCCATCGATGCCGGTGCCATCGGATGCGAGGCTGACCGTTGCCGAGCCCGTCTTGACGCCGGATGTGCTGGTGTTGATCCCGACCACCAGGCTGGTGCTGTTGGTCATCCCCGCGCCGAGGCCAGTGAACGACCCGCTGGCCGTGACCGGGGCGGAGGCGCTGACGCTGCCGTCCAGCGCCTCGGAATAGCCGTCGGCCGCCGCGGTGTTGGTGATGCTGAGTGCTTGCGTGAGCGTGCCGCCGACGTGCTGGTTGGGAAGGGTGACCGCGTTGGGCGTGACCGGGGACGCCTGAGCGATACGGTACGCGATGATGTCGGTGCCGCCCGCCCCGTCGCTGACAGTGGCGAGGTTCAGGCCCGTCAACGCGGTGGCAGTGGCGTAGGCCAGCGTGCCGCCGCCTTGCAGGGTGATGTCGATGAAGGAGCCGGCAATTGTGGCGCTGGTGGCGGTGGTGTTCAGCAGATCGATGGTCTCGCCCGCGGTGAAGGCGGCCAGGGTCCCGGCGAAGGCGGTCGTGCTGGTGGCGATGCTGCCGATGCGCAACGTGGCGCCGGTGCCGCCGAAGGTGATGTCGGTGCCCGACGCGACGGTGCTGTCGAACTCCAGAGCGGCAGCGGCGACGATGGTGAAGGTGCCGGCGCCGCTGGCGCCCTTGGTGATGACGAGGCGGCCGCCGGTGGCATCGACGGTGCCCGAGTTGGCGACGATGGCCGCGACGGTGCCGGCGCCGATGATGGTGCCGGTGCTGCCGATGCCGACTCCGCCGGCCGCGAAGGTGCCGGCGTTGAGCTGGATCTGGCCACTGTCGACGAAGCCGGTGGCGGAGTTGAAGTACCCGCCGGACACCAGGTTCAGGATCCCCGCCGTGCCGATCGACGTCAGCTCGGCGTTGATCGACGTGGTGCCGGATTCGATGGTCGCGGCGGTGCCCTTGAGGATGATGGTGGCGTTGTCGGTGGTGAGGCTGGCAGTGCTGGCGAATTTGAGGGTGGAGCCTGTGTCCACTTCGTAGACGCCGCCGGTGAGGATGCCGGCGGCAAGGTTGGTGAGGCTGCCGGCGGTGGCGTCGATGGTGCCTCCGGTGGAGGCCCAGAGGGTGGTGGTGTTGGTGAAGGTGGTGGTGTCGATGGCGAGCAAGCCGCCGAAGATGTCGATGCTGGCGGCGCTGAGGGTGCCTTGGACGGTGGTGGTGCCGGCGGTTTGAGTGAAGGCGTTGGCGTTGGATAGTGAGAGGATGGAATAACTGCCCAGATTGAGTACGCTTGAGTTGGTCACCGAGCCCGTTGAGGAGATCGTGGCCAAGATGGTCGCTGAGTGCCCGTAAATGCCGAAGCTGCCACTATTAGATAGCCCGCCAAGCGTCAGCGTCGTTGTCGCGTTCAGCGCATCAGCCGTGTCGCCGACCAGGACCGATCCGGAATTGTTCAGCGTGCCGGCGATCGTCAGGCTGCTGCCGCCCGAACCGGTGCCGTAGTACGAACTGTAGTTCGTATCGACGTCCAACGTCCCGGTTGCGGTGTTGGTGAAACTGCCGTTGATG
>Ga0302319_10007809_pt1 | contig 20943 bp, 19 predicted proteins | sample Bog_T0_2_FD_203319 | JGI IMG/M metagenome (GOLD analysis project Ga0302319, IMG submission 203319) | Peat permafrost microbial communities from Stordalen Mire near Abisko, Sweden - Bog_T0_2 | ecosystem: Environmental > Terrestrial > Soil > Wetlands > Peat | place: Sweden: Abisko, Stordalen Mire... | reverse complement strand
GCGCCACCTCCGCACCCGCAAGTCCCGAACCGTCACGCGGCGGCTCCTCACCCGCGCCGCCCAGCCCCGACCCGTCCAGCGGCGGCGCCACGTCCGCACCGGCAAGTCCCGACCCGTCCAGCGGCGGCGCCACCACCGCGCCGGCGAGCCCCGACCCGTCCAGCGGCGGCGCCACGCCGAACGTCCTCAGCGGCGATCCAAACGGCGGTTCGGTGATCCAGGGCACGGCGGGCGACGACCAGATCACCGCCTACGGCTATAACAACACGATCTACACCAATGGCGGCAACGACACGATCGTCGCCGGCTCCGGCGGGGCAACCGTCTATGCCGGCAGCGGCAATGTCTCGATCGCGCTGGCGGGTTATGGCAACACGGTTAACGGCGGCGATGGAGCCGATAACGTCACCGGCAGCCAGGGCAACACCTCGGTCACGCTTGGGAATGGCAACGATACCGTGGTGACGGGGGGCTATGGCAACATCATCACGATCGGCAGCGGCAACGATACCGTGACCACAGGCGCCGGCAATGCCACCGTCAACGGCGGCGGAGGGACCGATACCATCAATCTTGCCGGCTACGGCAACAACGTGACTCTTGTCGGCAGCAACGCCACGATCAACGGCGGCGATGGGACCGACACCATCAACCTCACTGGCGGCTCGGCCAGCCTGCTGCTGCACGGTTATGCCGACATGGTGTTCCTGAACAACACCAACGCCGTCATCAATGACCAGGCCAGCGGACTTCATGTCAGCATCGCGGGCGGCGGCACCGATGTCGTGCAAAATTTCGTCGCCGATCCGTCCATGGTGGTAGACCTGATCGGCGGCGTTGGCGGCTACACGAGTGCGGCTCAGGCGCTTGCGGCCCTGCAGCCGGATTTGCATGGCGGCGCCATGCTGTCGTTTGGTTCCAGCGGTTCGATCGACTTTGTGGGGGTCGCGCCGTCCCAACTCCACGCTGCCAACTTCCAGATCGGGTGAGCCCGTCTCCCGATGATAGTTCCGGCAGCAACGAGTCGGTCGGCGACGGTGCAACGGCTGTCGGGCCTTGGGTCGGCCGGTCAGCGGAACGATGGCGGTAGGGCCGGGGTCACGGAAACGCCGCCGAAGACCGGCCGGCTCCGGCGCCGGCCGAGCGCGCCATCGCCCTGTTCAGTCGGCCGCCTTCCAGAACCGCCCGATGAAGCCCCGTGCGTCAACTGTCGCAGCAATGCCGACGACTTCGGCCGAGGGGCCGGCGCAACGCCAGCGGTAGATCGTGTCGTGCCCGGTGACCGACATCGGGATGTCACTGGAATCCGGATGCTGTTTGCACCATGCGGCGCCCGCCGGCAGGCTGCGGCTGACATTGGCCTTGCCGCACGGCAGGTTCGCCCCGGTGGTGCACAACAACGCCTTGCCGTCCACGCAGCGGAACACCGTGCTGCGCCTGACCTGCGCATCGGTCATCTTCGGCAGATCGAACAGCCGCTTCGCCACCGGGGCCAGCGCGGCCGGCAACGGCCGAAGCGTGTCATCGGTGACGGCCGGCGCACAAACCGCCCCCGCCGGCGGGTCCGCCGCCTCGGCCCGTGACCCCATCGCAGCCAGCGCCGTCAGCACGGCGACAAGCCGCACCAACCGGCGCAGTTCCTTGCTCAACACGTCTTGGTGAACCTCCGTGATCGCCCATGTTATCGCCGCCAGCGCCCGCTCGTGCAAACCTGCGGAGGCATGGGAGGGACGCGCGCTATGCAGCTAGGCATGATCGGATTGGGCCGGATGGGCGGCAACATGGTGGTGCGCCTGATCAAGGCGGGCCACGACTGCCACGTCTATGACTCGCATCCAGCGCCGGTGCAGGCACTGACGGCACAAGGCGCCAAAGGCAGCACCAGCCTGCAGGATTTCGTGCACGGGCTCGCCAAGCCGCGGGCGGTGTGGCTGATGGTGCCGGCCGGCGTGGTTGACGGCGTGCTGGCCTCGCTGCTGCCGCTGCTTGAATCCGGCGACATCGTGATCGACGGCGGCAATTCCTACTACCACGACGATGTGCGCCGTGCCGGCGAACTGCGGGACAAGGGCCTGCACTACGTCGATGTTGGGGTCAGCGGCGGCGTCTGGGGGCAGGAACGCGGCTACTGCCTGATGATCGGCGGCGAGCCGGAGGTGGTCCAGCGCCTCGATCCGTTGTTCCAGGCGCTGGCCCCGGGGGTGGACGCCGCGCCGCGCCCGGCGGATGCGAAGGGCGCGCCCGGTCCGGCGGAGCACGGATACCTGCATTGCGGCCCGAACGGCGCCGGGCACTTCGTCAAGATGGTGCATAACGGCATCGAGTATGGGCTGATGGCGGCCTACGCCGAGGGGTTCAATATCCTCCGTCACGCCAACGCCGGCGCGCATCAGCGCGAAACCGACGCCGAAACCACGCCGCTGCGCCATCCCGAGCTGTTCCGCTACGACATCGACGTGGCGCAGGTGGCGGAGGTGTGGCGGCGCGGCAGCGTGGTCGGCTCCTGGCTGCTCGATCTCACCGCGAGCGCGCTACGCAAGAGCCCGGACCTGGCGAATTTCCACGGCCGGGTCTCGGATTCGGGCGAGGGACGCTGGACGCTGCAGGCGGCGATCGACGAGGGCGTACCGGCGCCGGTGATCAGTGCGGCGCTCTACGCGCGGTTCAGCTCGCGCGGCGAGGCGGAATACGCCGACAAGCTGCTCTCCGCCATGCGGTTCGAATTCGGCGGCCACGAGGAGAAGCCGGCGGGGTAGCCGCAGGGGCGCGCACCGGACATCACGCCAGGGGTCACCCGCCTGCGCTCAGCGCCGCCCGCATGAACGCCCCGGCGGAATGCAGCGCGCGGCGCCCGGCGGCGACCTGCTGATGGAACAGTGGCCAGACATGGATCATGTCCGGCCACACCTCCAGCGTCACCCGCACATCGGCGGCGCCGGCGCGGCCAGCCAGACGCACCGAATCATCGAGCAACGTCTCGGCCGAGCCGACCTGGATCAGCAAAGTCGGCAGGCCGGCCAGCCTGGCGTGCAGCGGTGAGGCGAGCGGCTTGGCCGGGTCAGCGCCGCTCAAATAGGCGGCGGCGAGTTCTCCCAGGTAGTCCTTCTGGATCAGCGGGTCGGTGGCGGCCTTCGTGGTCATGCTCTCGCCCGTCATCGCAAGATCGACCCAGGGCGAGATGCACCAGCCGCAGGCGGGCAACGCCATCCCGGCATCGCGCAGCGAGATCATGGTCGCGATCGCCAGTCCGCCACCCGCGCTGTCGCCGCCGATCGCGATGCGGCTTGGCGCGAAGCCTTGCGCCAAAAGGAAATCATAGCCGGCGAGCGCGTCGTCCAGCGCCGCCGGAAACGGATGTTCGGGCGCCAGCCGGTAGCCCAGCGCGAGCGTGCGGACGCCCGCCTGCCGCCCAGCCTCCGCCACCATCACCCGATGGCTGTCGATGGACCCCGAGACATAGCCACCGCCATGCAGGAACAACAGCGCACGCGATGGGTCGGCCGCCGGCGTCATCGTCCATTCCGCGGCGACGCCGTTGGCCTCAACCGGATCGAGGGTCACGTCCGCGGGAACAGCGTAATGCGACCCGAGGGCGTCCAGGCGCCGCCGGCGCTCGGACAATTCCGTTGGCCGCGGCTGTGCCGCAAGCAGGGCGCGGATGACGTCGATCTCGGCGGCGTCGGACATCGGCTTGCTCCCCTGGTTTGCCCTCGAGCTTGAAAGCCTCGCTAGTCCGCTGGCGACTCGACGGCGAACGCCGTGAGCTGGCCGGCGAAAAAATCGTCCATCCGGCTGTCCCACAGGCGGATGCCGCCGGTGATGCCGGCTTTGTTCGACACGATCTGCACGTTGCCGGGCAGCGCGCCATCGATCCGCCGAGCATTGCCGCCGCCGATATACAGCGTGTCGAAGTCGGTCAGCGTCCGCATCAGGGCGATGGTCTGGCGCACCCGCTGGTTCCAGCGCCGGCGCCCGATCTTCTGTAGCGCCGCCTCGCCGACGAAGCGGTCGTAGGTCTTGCCGGTCTTCACCGGATGCTGGCCGATCTCCAGATGCGGCCCGAGATAGCCGTCGCGGAACAGCGCAAAACCCATGCCGGTCCCCAGCGTCAGCACGCATTCCACCCCGCGCTGCGCGATGACGCCGAGCCCCTGGATGGTGGCGTCGTTCAGCAGGCGGGCCGGCTTGCCGAGGTGCTGCGACAGCGTCGCGGCCAGCGGAAAGCCCTGCCAGGCCGGCGTGCCGAGATTGGGGGCTGTCAGCACCAAGCCGTGCCGCACCACGCCGGGAAACCCAATCGACACGCGGTCGTACGGAGCGAGCGGCGAGACCATGGCGAGCAGCGCGGCGACCACCGCGTCGGGCTTTGCCGGCATGGGCGTCGGGACGCGGGCGGGACCCGCCGTCAGCGTCCCCGACTGGTTCAACACGCCGGCCTTCAGGTGACTGCCGCCGATATCGATCGCCAGTGTCAGGGGCTCCGCCGCTGGGTGCTCATGCGCGTCGTCGGCCATCGGTCTCTTCCCTCCGCCAACCGGTACGTTTCGTCGCAGGTTCTGCGCTGAAAATCATTTTTTGATGACGCGCGGGCTGGATGCCGCCCCGCAACCTTCCGCCCGCGGCAAGGAACCCCATACCAGACTATCAGCCGGCGCAAGGCTTGGCGGCCTGGCGCTTGCATGCCACGATAACAAATCAGCGTCGCTCGGACAGCTTTGAGGGCAGCCCATGTCGCTTTCCACCGCCGATCCGCGTCAGGTCGGCAGCCGCACAGCACCGAAGCGCCACATCAGGCTTTCGTGGTCGGACCCGCTGCTGCGGTCCATCGTCTGGCAGGTGGTGATCCTCGGGGCCGTTGCGCTGATCGTCTGGTACCTGGTGTCCAACACCAACCAGAACCTGGAAGCGCGCCGCATCGCCACCGGCTTCGCCTTCCTGGACCGCATCGCCGGCATCCCGATCGGCGAGACGATGATTTCGTACAACCCGTCGGTCGATACCTACGGCCGCGCGCTGGTCATCGGCGTCCTGAACACGCTGCGGGTGGCGGTGGTCGGGATCGTGCTGACCACCATCCTGGGAACGCTGGTCGGCATCGGCCGGCTGTCCCGCAACTGGCTGCTGGCGCGGCTGACCGCGATCTACGTCGAAACGCTGCGCGACATCCCGGTGCTGCTGCAGCTGCTGTTCTGGTACGCGCTGTTGCAGGCGCTGCCGGCGCCGCGCCAATCGCTGTCGGTCGGCGGCGTGGCGTTCCTGTCGAACCGCGGCATCAAGGTGCCGGTGCTGGACTGGCAGCCGGCGCATACCTGGGCAGCGCTTGCCCTTCTCGTGGGCATCATCGGCACGGTGGCCTGGAGCCGTCACGCCAACCGGCGCCAGATGGCGACGGGCAAGCGACCGCCGGTCTGGCCGGTGGCGCTTGGACTACTGGTCGGGCTGCCGGCGGCGGTGTGGGCTGCCCTTGGCGCGCCGTTCCATCTGGATGCGCCGGTGCTACGCGGCTTCAACTTCCAGGGCGGCGGCACGATCTCGCCCGAATACTTCGCCCTCCTGGTCGGCCTGGTGATCTACACCTCGTCCTACATCGCGGAGATTGTGCGCTCCGGCATCCAGTCGGTATCGCAGGGCCAGTGGGAGGCCGCCGAGGCGCTCGGGCTGCGGCGCGGACTGGCGCTCCGGAAGATCGTGCTGCCACAGGCTTTGCGCGTGATCGTGCCGCCGATGACCAGCCAATACCTGAACCTGACCAAGAACAGCTCGCTCGCGGTGGCGGTCGGCTATCAGGACGTGGTGTCGATCGCCAACACCACGCTCAATCAGACCGGGCAGGCGGTTGAGGGCATTGCCTATATCATGGCCGTGTACCTCACCATCAGCCTGTCGATCAGCCTGTTCATGAATTGGTACAACGCCCATATCGCGTTGGTGGAGCGCTGATCCCATGAGCGAGACCACCGTCGCCGCCGACCCGCGCTACGCCACAGCACGCGAGCAGCCTCCGGCCGGCCTGGTTGGGCCGTGGGCCTGGCTGCGGGCAAACCTGTTCAGCTCCTGGTGGTCGACCGCGATCACGCTTGCGCTGGGCTATGTGATCCTGCGCGTCGCCTTCTCGCTGATCGACTGGGGGCTGGTGCACGCGATCTGGAGCGTGCCCTACAGCGATACCGGCTTCGCCGATACGTCGGCGTGTCAGAATGCGAAGGGTGTCGGCGCCTGTTGGGCGGTCATTCCCGACAAATATCGGCTGATCCTGTTCGGCCGCTATCCGTATGAGGAACAGTGGCGGCCGGCGATCTGCGTGCTGCTGTTCATCGGGCTTTACGTCGTTTCCGCCATGCGCCGGTTCTGGCGCAAGGAGCTGGTGCTGATCTGGATCGGCACGCTGGCGTTGATCGGGCTGCTGATGTGGGGCGGCGTGCTCGGCATGGCCTACGTGCCGCAGGATAGCTGGGGCGGCCTGCCGATCACCTTGATCCTGGCCACGTTCGGGCTGGCGTTCGCGTTTCCGCTGGCGGTGCTGGTGGCGCTGGGGCGCCGCTCCACCAGCATGCCGGCGGTGAAGCTGCTGTGCGTGCTGTATGTCGAGTTGATCCGCGGCGTGCCGCTGATCAGCCTGTTGTTCATGGCGAGCGTGATGTTCCCGCTGTTCATGCCGGCGGGGGTCAACGTGGACAAGCTGCTGCGGGCGCAGATCGCGTTCATCCTGTTCGCCGGCGCGTATCTGGCGGAGGTGGTGCGCGGCGGGCTGCAGGCGCTGCCCAAGGGCCAGGCCGAAGCCGCCGACGCGCTGGGCCTGGCGTATTGGCAGAAGACCGGGCTGATCATTCTGCCGCAGGCGCTGCGGCTGGTGATTCCGCCGCTGGTGAACACGTTCATCGGCTTCTTCAAGGACACCAGCCTGGTGCTGATCATCGGTCTGTTCGACCTGCTGACCATGGGGAAAGTCGCGCTCAGCGACCCGCCGTGGCAGAGCTTCACCACCGAGGTCTACATCTTTCTTGCCGTCATCTACACAATGTTCTGCTACGCCATGTCGCGCTACAGCCGCGGCCTGGAGCGTGATCTGAACCGCGCCAGGCAGCGCTGACCGGGGGACCCGCCATGAGCCAGATCGCCGAGCCCGTGCAAGACGTCACCCCGTTGGAGCATCGCATCGACCACGCGGGGCCGCCGGTGATCGAGTTCGACAAGGTGAACAAGTGGTACGGCGCGATGCACGTGCTGCGCGACATCACCCTGTCGATCGCGGAGAAGGAGCGCGTGGTGGTGTGCGGCCCGTCGGGCTCCGGCAAGTCCACCATGATCCGCTGCATCAACCGGCTGGAGACGCACCAGGAAGGCCGCATCATCGTCGATGGCACCGAGCTGACCGGCGATCTGCGATCGTTGGATACGATCCGGCGCGAGGTCGGCATGGTGTTCCAGTCGTTCAACCTGTTCCCGCATCTGACGATCCTGGAGAACCTGACGCTGGCGCCGATCTGGGTGCGCAAGATGCCCAAGGCCGATGCGGAGGACCTGGCGATGAACTACCTGCGCCGGGTGAAGATCCCGGAGCAGGCGAAGAAATACCCTGGGCAGCTTTCGGGTGGGCAGCAGCAGCGCGTGGCGATCGCGCGGGCGTTGTGCATGAAGCCGAAGATCATGCTGTTCGACGAGCCGACCTCCGCGCTCGATCCCGAGATGATCAAGGAGGTGCTGGATGTGATGATCGAGCTGGCGCAGTCCGGCATGACGATGGTCTGCGTGACGCACGAGATGGGGTTTGCGCGCAAGGTCGCGGACCGCGTCGTGTTCATGGACCGCGGCGAGGTGGTGGAAAGCGGCACGCCGGAGCGGATGTTCGGCGACCCGCAGACCGACCGGCTGAAGCTGTTCCTGAGCCAGATTCTGCGGGGGCATTGATTTCGGCTTGGCGACACACGGGCGTTTGGTGGGTCACAGATGGGTCCTGCCCTCCCTTGTCAGAAGGTACTAACGTAGTTTATACGACGTGGTGCCAAGGAGGGTATCATGCCCAAGGAAGCGATTTTTACGCTCAAGCTGGAGTCGGAGCTGCGTGACCAGTTCATGGCTGAAGCGGAGGCCACACACCGGCCTGGGTCGCAGATCGTCCGGGAGTTCATGCGGGATTTCGTCAAGCAGCAGCGCGAGGCCCGCGAGCATGATGCTTGGTTTCGAGCCGAAGTCGAACGGGGAATGCGCGAGGCCGACGACCCGAATGTGAAGCGTATCCCCCATGAAGAGGTCGCTGCGGATTGGCGCCGGCAGCGTGCCGAACTGGTCAAGCGGGCTGGTGAGCGCGCCGAGTGAGGATCGAGTGGCTACCGATCGCCGCGCGCAACCGTGAAAGCCAGCTCGCCTATATCAGTGACCGCAATCCCTGGGCTGCAATCGATTTGGGCGACGCGGTTGACGCCGCCGTGAAAAACTTGGTCCATCATCCGCACATGGGTCGGCTCGGCCGGATTAAGGGAACGCGCGAGTTGGTGGTAAGCGGCACACCCTATGTGATCGCTTATCGCGTCGAGCCCGATGCTGTGGTGATCCTACGACCGTTGCATGGCGCACAGCGGTGGCCGGCTAAGCTATAATACCGGCCGCATGACCAGGGTGGCCGAGGTTCTCCCTTTATCGGGCCCCTCACCCAGACACCCGCGGCAGCGTCCCCGCCATCAACTCCACCTGGCGCGCAATCCGGGCCAGCGACTCCGTCCCGGGCAGCGTCGGCCGCGGCGGCAGGTCGGTGCGTCCCTCCGCCAGCGCCCGCATCGCGTCGCCGATCCAATCGCGCCAGCCGCGCAGCGCCTCCGCCGGCACGCCCGCCCGCAGCCTCGGGTCGAGCAGCATCGCCGACAGCCGCCCGGCGAAGCGACGCAGTGCGGCATCGATCACCGTCGCCGCCTCCAGTTCGTCGCGGCCGGCCCCGATCGGCTCCAGCAGCGCCCGGCTGATCGTCGCCTCCAGCGCGTTGGTGGCGACGCCGGCGGCGCGACGCGCCTGCTCCACTGCGCTGCTCGGCGCCATACCCAGCAGGCAATCCACTTCGGCCTCCGCATACCGCCCGTGGGCGCCGATCGCCGCGCGCAGCCCGCTTGCCAGCCGCTCCGGCTCCCAGCTCGGCCACAACAGGAATGTGCCGGCCACCGCCGCCACGCCGCCCAGCAGCGTCATCCCCGCGCGGGCGACGGCGATGGTCCACTCGCTGGCGCCGGGCGAACCGACATCGACCAACAGCACGATCAGCGGCGTCAGCATGACCATGAAAAGGCCGTGGTTCACCGCGCGCACCGACAGCGCCAGCACGGCCAGCGGGAACATCGCTAGCGCCGTCACCAGCGGCGTGGTGCAGACCACGCCAACCCCGCCGGCGGCCAACCCGCCCAGCGCGGTGCCGCCGATCCGCTCCACCGCCCGGGTCAGCGTTGGCGTGTAGTACGGCTGAAGCGTCGCACAGACGGTGATGGTCAGCCAGTGGCCGTATGGCGAATACCACAGCATCGTCACGGCCAGCGCCTGCCCGGCCACCGCCGCCGTGCGCAGCGCGTGCCGCAGCGCCGGCGAGCGCCAGGTGAGATTGGCGACCAGCGGCTGGCGCACCCGCTGCCACAGCGGCGGGCGTTGCCCGGGCTCCCCGGTGTCGGACAGAAAATTCGCCGGCACCGCCAGCGTCTGCGCGATGCGCAACCGCTCGACGATGCGGTCGAAGATGGCGCGCAGCCGGTCGCTCTCCGGCAGCGCCACCGCCGCGGCCGTGCCAAGCGCCTCGATCGAGCGGCCGATCTGCTGGGTCTTCCGCGAGCTGCGCTGCGTCGTCTGCGCGGTATCGGTGGCAATCGCCCGGCCCATGGCCGCCAGCAGCGGGCGCAGGCGGCGCAACAGCGGCTCGATCGCGGCGCGGTCGCGGGCGCTGCCATGCTCGGCAAGATCCGACAACGCGATGAGCGCGTTGAAAATCTGGTCGGCGGTTTCCAGCCGGATCAGGCTCTGCTCCGCCCGGGCGCTGGCGGCGCCGCGGGTGCGCAGGGTTTCCATGACGATGCCGCGCGCTGCTTCGATCGCCTGGCGAACCCCGCCGCGATGGTCGCGCGCATGCGCCTCCCACACCGCATCGCCTGGGACCGCCAGCAGCAGCGAGCGCAAATCGGCGGTCAGCAGGGACAGCCGGCGGAATGACTCGCCCACCGCACGGAGCGCCGGCCCGTACGGGTGCACCCGCCAGATCACCATCGTCAGCAGCGTCGCCCACACGCCGCCGAGCGCGAAAAACCCCGCCAGCACGCCGGCTTGCCCGGGGTCCATCGGTCGGTCGAGCGCCAGGATCACCACCGTGCTGAGCAGCGCGCCAACCTGCTGCGGCGACTGCCCGTAGATGCGCACGAACGAGACGCAGAACAGGCCGATAACCCCCAGCGGCAGCGCCACGCCAACGCCGAAGCCGCGCAGCAGGCCGAAGCTGGCGGTCACCGCCGCGCCGATCAGCGTGAAGCTGAGCAGGGCGGGGACGCGCCGGCGGATCGGGCCGCCGGCATCGCACAGGCAGGTCAACAGCGAGGCGAGCGCCGCCTCGCTCATCGCCGGGATATTCGTATATTCGCGCAGCGCAATGATGGCCGCGACCGATAGCGCCGCGCGGACACCCTCGGCGATGCTGATGGCGCGCACGTCGAGCGAGATCGGCAGCCGCCCAAGATCGGGAACCACGCCGCGCACCGTTCGCCCCGCCTGCGCGACGCTCGCCATCATGGGCTCATACATAGTGCGGCCACCCCCGGATCGAGTCCGGGGGTGGCCGCTTCCGTCGTTGCAGTGGCGCCCTGGGGCGTCAGGCGGCCTTCACCATCTCGCGCAGGACGTAGTGCAGGATCCCGCCGTGGCGGTAGTAGGCGACCTCATCGATGGTATCGATGCGGCAGACCACCGGCACCTGGTCGACCGTTCCGTTCGGCCGGTGGATCACCAGCGCCAGGTCCATCCTCGGGCTCAGATTTTCCAACCCCACGATGTCGATGGTTTCCTCGCCGGTGATGCCGAGGCTCCGACGGTTTACCCCCTCCTTGAACACCAGCGGCAGCACGCCCATCCCGACCAGGTTGGAGCGGTGGATGCGCTCGAAGCTCTCCACGATCACCGCCTTGATTCCAAGCAGCAGCGTGCCCTTCGCCGCCCAGTCGCGCGACGAGCCGGTGCCGTATTCCTTGCCGCCGAACACGACCAGGGGCACGCCCTCGGCCTTGTAGCGCATGGCGGCGTCGTAGATCGGAAGCTGCTCGCCGGACGGCAGGTGCCGTGTAACCCCGCCCTCGACCCCGGGCACCATTTCGTTCCGGATGCGGATGTTGGCGAACGTACCCCGCATCATGATCTCGTGGTTGCCGCGGCGGGCGCCGTAGCTGTTGAAGTCCTTCTCCAGCACCTGCCGCTGCAGTAGGTATTCGCCGGCCGGCGAGGTCTTCCGGATCGATCCGGCCGGGCTGATATGGTCGGTGGTGATAGAGTCACCCAACTCCGCCAGGATGCGCGCGCCGTGGATGTCCGACACCGGCGGCGGGTCCATGGTGATGCCCTCGAAATAGGGCGGGTTCTTCACATAGGTGGAGCTGTCGGACCAGCGATAGGTCTTACTGCCGGTATCAACCTCCAGCGCCTGCCACTGCTTCGGCCCCTTGAACACCTCGCCGTAGCGCTTCAGGAACTGCTCGCGCGTCACGCTGGACGCGACGACATCGGCGATCTCCTTGTTCGAGGGCCAGACGTCCTTCAGGTAGACCGGCTGGCCGTCCTTGCCGGTGCCGAGCGGCGCGGTGGTGATGTCCTCGCTGATCTTGCCGAGCAGCGCGTAGGCGACCACCAGCGGCGGGGACGCGAGGTAGTTGGCGCGCACGTTCGGATGCACGCGGCCTTCGAAGTTGCGGTTGCCGGACAGCACCGCGGCGGCAACCAGCTTGTTGTCTTCGATCGCATCGACGACCGCGTCTTCCAACGGGCCGGAGTTGCCGATGCAGGTGGTGCAGCCGTAGCCCACCGTGTTGAAGCCGATCGCATCCAGGTCGGCTTGCAGGCCGGACTTCTCCAGGTACTCGGTCACCACCTGCGAGCCGGGCGCCAGCGAGGTCTTCACCCAGGGCTTCGGCGTCAGCCCCTTCTCCCGCGCCTTCCGCGCCACCAGCCCGGCGGCGACCAGCACCGACGGATTGGAGGTGTTGGTGCAGGAAGTAATCGCCGCGATCACCACGTCGCCGTGGGTGATCTCGTAGTTCGTGCCGGCAACCTTGGCGGTCACGCCGGCATCGGCGGCGGCCACGCCCAGGCTCTTGGTGAGCTCGGTCTTGAAGGCAGCGGCTGCGTCCTTCAGCAGCACGCGGTCCTGCGGGCGCTTCGGCCCGGCAAGGCTCGGCTGCACGGTGGACAGGTCGAGTTCCAGCGTGTCGGTGAACACCGGGTCCGGTGCGCCCGCCTCGCGGAACATGCCCTGCGCCTTCCAGTAAGCTTCCACCAGCGCGATGCGATGGGTGTCGCGACCTGACAGGCGCAGATAGTCCAGCGTGACGTTATCAACCGGGAAGAACCCGCAGGTGGCGCCGTATTCCGGCGCCATGTTGCTGATCGTGGCGCGGTCCGCCAGCGCGAGCTGGTCCAGCCCCGGGCCGAAGAATTCCACGAATTTGCCGACCACGCCCTTCTTGCGCAGCAACTGGGTCACGGTCAGCACCAGATCGGTGGCCGTGGCGCCCTCGGGCATTTTGCCGGTCAGTTTGAACCCGATCACGTCGGGGATCAGCATGGCGATCGCCTGGCCGAGCATCGCCGCCTCGGCCTCGATGCCGCCCACGCCCCAGCCCAGGATGCCGAGCCCGTTCACCATTGTGGTGTGCGAGTCGGTGCCGAACAGCGTGTCGGGGTAGACGATGGTCGCGCCGTCAACTTCGGCGGTCCACACGCACTGGCCCAGGTATTCCAGGTTCACCTGGTGACAGATGCCGGTGCCGGGCGGCACGACGCGGAAATTGTCGAACGCCTCCTGGCCCCAGCGCAGGAAGCGATAGCGCTCCCCGTTGCGGTCGAATTCGGTGTCCACGTTCTTCTGCAGCGAGTCGGCATGGCCCGAGAAGTCCACCATCACCGAGTGATCGATGACCAGGTCCACCGGCACCAGCGGGTTCACCTTCTCCGGCTTGCCGCCGAGCCGGGTGATGCCGTCGCGCATGGCAGTCAGATCGACCACGCCGGGCACGCCGGTGAAATCCTGCATCAGGATGCGGGCGGGACGGAACGGCACCTCGTTATCGGAGTGCGCGCGGGCCAGCCATTCGGTGATCGCCGTGGCATTTTCGATCGTATAGGTCTGGCCATCCTCGAACCGCAGGACGTTCTCCAGCAGCACCTTCAGGCTGACCGGCAGGCGGGCGATATTGCCGAGCGTCATGGCCGCTTCAGGCAGGGAGAAGTAGTCGTAGTCCTTGCCCTCGACCGTCAGCGTGCGGCGGGTGCTGAGGGAGTCCTGCCCGACTGTGTTCATGTCACTTGTTCGTCCCCTTGCGGGAGGACGCCTCTTGTGTGTTGTTCCGGCGCAGGAGAAATGGTCTCAGCGCGCGCGCGGCTTAAACCATACGAGCCGGCCAGCGTCCACCAGGAGGGTTTGCGAGCGTGCTGCAGGCGGAGGGCTTGGCGGCGTTCCGCGGGGAGCGGCTGGTGTTTCGCGACCTCGATTTCGCGCTGCCCGCCGGTGGGGCGCTGGTGTTGGCGGGGCCGAACGGATCGGGCAAGTCCACGCTGCTGCGGCTGCTGGCGGGGCTGGTGCGGCCGGCGGCGGGGCAGTTGCTGTGGCGCGGCGAGGACGCGCTCGCCGACCTGCCGGGGCATGCGACGCGGCTGGTCTATGTCGGGCATTATGACGCGGTGAAGCTGGGGCTGACCGCCGCGGAGAACCTGCGGCTCGCTGCACGTCTAGGCGGTGGCGCGGTGCCGGACGCGCTGGCGGCCATGGGACTGGGCGCGCTGGCCGATTTGCCGGCACGGATGCTGTCGGCCGGGCAGAAGCGGCGGCTGGCGCTGGCACGGCTGGCGCTGTCGACGGCGCCGCTCTGGCTGCTGGACGAACCGACGCTTGGGCTGGATGTGGCGTCTGTGGAACGATTCGGGGTGCTGCTGGCCGGGCACCGGGCGCGTGGCGGGCTGGTGGTGGCGGCCACGCATCTGCCGCTGCCGCTGGAGGGCACGATGGAGCTGCGGCTGACATGAGCGGTCCTCTGGGATGGGTTCGCCGATGACCGCTTTTTTCGCGATCCTCGGCCGCGAACTGCGCCTTTCGCTCCGACATGGCGCGGATACGCTGGGCGCCCTGCTGTTCTTCCTGCTGGCCGCGTCACTGTTCCCGCTGGCGATCGGCCCGGCGCCGGAGACGCTGGGGCGGATCGCGCCCGGCATCATCTGGGTATGCGCGCTGCTGGCCGCGCTGCTGCCGCTCGACCGCCTGTTCGGTGCCGATTTCGAGGACGGATCGCTCGACCACCTGCTGCTGTCCGGGCTGCCGGCAGCGGGCATCACCTTCGCCAAGGCGTGCGCCCATTGGCTGGTCACCGGGCTGCCGCTGCTGCTGGCCGCGGCACCGCTCGCGATCATGCTGCGCATGCCGGAGGAGGGCATTCCCGCGTTGCTCGCCGGGCTACTGCCGGGGACGCTGTTGCTGTCGCTGCTCGGCGCGTCAGGCGCGGCCATCGTGCTGGGTGCGCGCCGGGGCGGCGTGCTGCTGCCGCTGCTGGTGCTGCCGCTGACCACGCCGGTGTTGATCTTCGGCGTGGCGGCGGCCGACGCGGCATCGGCCGGCATGACCCCGCGGCCGCATTTGCTGCTGCTCGCCGCGATGCTCGCGGGCGCGCTGCCGCTCTGTCCGCTGGCGGCAGGCGCCGCGCTTCGGGGGGCGGCGGAGTAGGCTGGTCGTCCCCCAACGGCCCGCGTCCCCGGCCGCCGTGCGTTCAGCAAACTCGTATAGGCGCTATGGCGAGTTCGCGGATCGCATTCAGCTTCGCGTGATGCGTTGCCATGTCGATCGCGTCGATCGACAGCGTCTGACGCTGCGACACGCCGTCCACCGCGGGTCCGTCGAACACCATCGTTTCCAGGATCGCGGCATCCAGCGCCGGATCGAGACACGATAGCATCGCCGCACGCCAATCCTCGCGCAGCACCGCAAGCGCCGCGATCAGCGCGTAGCAGCCCCAATGCGACACGCCGGCCATCACAAGATACTCCGCTGGCGTAACGCAGGCGATCAGTTCGCCGTACTCCACGTGGCGCGCGACCAAGCCCCGCGGCAACGCGCCGAGGCCGATCTCGTTGCCGCCGTCGCCGATGGCGATCGTCCGCCACCGGCCGGCCAGGAACAGCTCGTCCAGCGGCGCGGTGTGAGCGCTCAGGTCGATGCCCCGCATGTTGCGCGGCGGCCCGCCGGCGGACCGGCCGCAGCGTTCCACCGCAATCGCGAAGCCGATGTCAGCCTCGCGCCAGGCGGCAATGGCATCCGTCAACGGCTCGCCGATCGCGACGACATCGAGCGACACTCCCGCGATCCCTGCCCCCCGCAGGGCTGCCGCGCAGCCGTCGGCGCACGGCGCGTCGGTCAGCACGCGGCAGACCACCCCGGCACGGGTCAGCGCCGCGGCAAGCAGCGCCGTGCCGGCCGGACCATCCGTTTCGGCGGCGGGCGGGGTGCCGAGCGGGACAAAGAACCCGGTCAGCAGCCCGATACGCGGCGCCGGCTCGGCCGCAAGCGCCGCGGCTGCGCGCCAAAGCCCGCCTTTCGCCGCGGCCAACAGCGGACCGATATTGCGCCCGACATCCTGGTGGATCAGCGCCTCGATCCGGTCGATCCGTGTCTGCTCGGCGCCCCGCATGCGCCCTAGAAGCTCGCCAGCCGGGTGTTGCGCAGGTCGGTGATCAGCATGCAGCCGGGCGCGTGGGTGATACAGAAGGCCGGCCTGGCCTGGGCGATCACCGCCTGGGGCGTCACGCCGCAGGCCCAGAACACCGGCAGCTCGTTTTCCCCCACCGGCACCGGTTCGCCGTAATCCGGTTCTCCCAGATCGCCGATCCCGATCGCCTCAGGCAGGCCGATATGCACCGGCGCGCCGTGCACGGACGGAAAGCGCGAGGTGATCTGGATCGCGCGGATCGCATCCGCCGGCCGCAGCGGACGCATCGAAACCACCAGTGGCCCGTGGAACACGCCCGCCGGCACGCACGGAATATTGGTCCGGAACATCGGCACGTTGCAGCCGAGCGCGATGTGACGGATCTCGATGCCGTCCTCGACCAGCGCCTCCTCGAACGAAAACGAGCAGCCGATCGCGAACGAAACCAGGTCGTCGCGCCAGACGTGGCGGATGTCGGTCGGCTCCTCGACCAGTTCGCCGTCGCGCCAGACGCGGTAGCGTGGCAGGTCGGTGCGGATGTCGATGGTCTCGCCCAGCATGGGAATGTGCGGATCGCCCGGCTCGGAGACGCCCAGAACCGGGCAAGGCTTCGGGTTGGCATGGGCAAAGCGCAGGAAGTCGTGCGCGAGCACTGCCGGCAGGATCACAAGGTTCGCCTGCACGCTGCCCGGTGCGAGACCCGCGGTCGGGCCGGTGAAGGCACCGTCGCGTATGCGCAGCCGGGCCTGCATGGCGGTTAGCGGGCCAGTTTCGGCAATCGCGTCCATCGGATCCTCCGCACAAATCGCCGTCGGATGCTAGCAGGGTTCGCTGCCGGCAACACCTGCGCTCGCGGCCAAGGGGTGGGGGGATGTCGCCCGAGTACGATAGCGGGCAGCATGGCATTTTTTGCCCGTGCCAATCTTCGCATGCTACAGGACAGGCGATGATTCCCACGGCCGTTGGCGCTCATTCCTCGACGATGTCCCGGGCGCCTGGGCGGCCGATGGCACCGCGCGCGCCGGTGGGGCGGCCGTCCGTGATCGGACTGCCGGCATGAGCTACTGGGGCAAGATCCTCGGCGGCGTGGCGGGGTTCGCCATGGGCGGGCCGTTCGGCGCCGTGGTTGGCGCCGCGCTCGGCCATGCCGCGGACAAAGGCGCGGTGACCCCACTACTGGGCATCGGCGCCGACATGGGCCTCAATCCGGCGCGGATCGCGGCCCTGCTCGGCCGGCGCGACCAGCTTTTCGCCATCGCCGTGGTAGTGCTCGCCGCCAAGCTCGCCAAATGCGACGGGCCAGTAAAGCGGGCGGAAATCGACGCATTCCGCCGCCAGTTCCGCATCCCGCCCGAATCCGTGCGCGACATCGGCCGGCTGTTCGACATGGCGCGCGACAGCGCCGAGGGGTTCGAGAGCTACGCGGCGCAACTGGGCGACTCCTTCGCCGACAACCGCGGCATGCTGGAAGACGTGCTGGCGGCGCTCTTCGTGATCGCGCGCGCCGATGGGCCGATGAACCTGCGGGAGCAGGATTTTCTGGCGCGCACCTACCGCGCGTTCGGGCTGAACGAAGCGGCCTGGGAGCGGGCGCAGGGCGGCACGCGGCGGCCGGCGCTCGACAGCGAACCGGACGCCTATGCGCTGCTGGGCGTCACCCGGAAGACGGCGAACGACGATATCCGTGCGACGTGGAAACGGCTGATGCGGGAAAACCATCCTGACAGCCTGGCCTCACGCGGGGTGCCGGCGGAGTTTATCGCGCGCGCCAACGACAAGGTGGCGCGCATCAACGCGGCGTGGGACCGGATCAAGCGCGAGCGGGGGCTTTGAAGGTAGGTCGGTCGCGACCTCGATCCAGTCTCAGTTGGAAATCGCTTTGCGAACCAGTATGCCGCCTCGAGTGCCCGGCGTCTGGAGAGACGCCCCGGCATTCTGACCCACGGTATACCACAATGGAGTTGCACTCATCGTGCGAGATAATGCCCCATAGTTCTGATGCACGACCGACGACAAGGCCAATTTCGTTAGCTTTTGCGCGTGGCATGAGCCAATCCTGTGCGAACCGTACGATCCTCTGAGCCAAGGGCATATGCCCTGATACACGCTTGGCCAAGTCACCGTTCGCGCAATGGTACGCGACGAGCTGAATAATACAGATTTTGTTGGCTTGCGCTTCCGATATATCAGGCCCGAAAAGGCGGCGAGCCCAAGCGCTGCCGGAGTGATCCGCGAATCTCCGCTGTAGGTATATGTAGGACCGGTCGCCGGTGAGATTTAGCCTCAGCGCTTCCCGGAAATCGGGACGCTCCTCGTGATCGTGGTCGCCCGGCGATAGCCTTGGGTTGATGAGCAGGACGTAGGCGCACGGTCCGCAAGGGTCCATTCCATGGGAGCGGTTGAAGGTCCGTCGCAAACCGATCGGGTGGCGACAGAGCCCAACGATCGTCCGGGTGGATTGTTTGCCCCCTGAGAAGCGACCAGTAAGCGACCATGTCATCCGGACCCATCAGAACCTCGCCATTTGCCCGTGCCCATTGATGATAAGTATGAAGCCGAACAGAATCAGGGCGCAATGATGCCCAAAGGATCAAGACGGAGGACGCGTCCAGCCGACGCGATCGGCGAGGCCGATTGGGATGCCCGATTGAAAGCGTGCACTTGCTCAGCAATTTCGCAACCGATGCCGATCCCGGAGGTTACACATTGCCCATAGAAAACAAATACGTGATGATCGCCGCTGTCATAGGGTTCCTGCTGACACTATGGCTGACCGACGGCAGCATGATTGCGGCGTTTGGCATCCTGGCTTTGGTCGCTGGAATTGGGTGGGCCGTTCGCCGCATTCGGGGATGAAGGAACGACCGGGCGGCGCTCCCGGCCTACCCAGCGGTCGCGACGACGGCGCGGTTGAGGCGCGTCCGCAGCCGTTGGGAGAGCGCATCCCCAACCCCCAAGACTCATCGCGCCAGCCCCCGGGGCCGCATCCCGGCAGTCGCGGTAGGGACGCGGGTCACCCCGCGCCCCCCGCACAGATCCGAGCTTGCGCTGCTAACGCACTCGGCTCTTGCCTTGGGTGTTTGACGTCGAAGCGTTGGCTCGGCCAGGGATGGCGGACGACTGCGCGCGGTATCCAGGCGTCGATCACCCGGTTCATTCGATCCCACGGCATGTTATGCCGTTGGCTGCGTCGCCGAAGCGACTTCAGCCAAGCCTGGGCGACATGATACCGGAACGCCGAGATGCTGCGCCCGTTCGTTGGCACGGCATGGTAGGCGAAGTAACCTGCCACGACGCTCCTCATCCACTGTCCCTGATCGGCGATGCGCAGGTGCCGGCGTCGCCGCAGCTCCTCTTTGATCTCGGCGAGTTTGGCTCGCATGCGTTTGCGCATGCTCTGCCGCCGGAGTTGAAACCTGCCATCCCTGCTCTCGGCACAGACGTGCGTAAAGCCAAGGAAGTCGAAGGTTTCAGGTCGCCCGAGGCCGCGCTGGCGCTGACTCGCCTGGGCGAGCCGGCCGAATGCGATCAGGCGGGTCTTTTCCGGATGCAGGCTCAGCGCATAGGCCGCTAGCCGTTCGCGGAGAGCATCGAGGAAGCGGCGCGCGTCCTCTTCGAGTTGGAAGCCAACGATGGTGTCGTCCGCATAACGGACAACGATCACATCCCCCCGGGCATGGCGCTTGCGCCACTGTTGCACCCAGAGGTCGTAAACGTAGTGCAGGTAGACGTTCGCCAGGAGCGGCGAGATCACCGCTCCTTGCGGGGTGCCTACCGTGCCTTCGGTCCACACGTCGTCTTCCAGCACGCCAGCTTTCAGCCATTTGCCGATAAGGCGCAGGATGCGCCGGTCGCCGATCCGGTGCTCCAGGAAGCACATCAACCACTTGTGGCTGATGGTGTCGAAGAACGCCTTGATATCGGCATCCAGCACCCAGCCCACCTTCTGCCTGTCCAGGCCCACTGCCAGGGCATCCAGCGCATCGTGCTGGCTGCGCCCGGGGCGGAACCCGTAGGAGAACCCGATGAAGTCCGTCTCGTAGATCGCGTTCAGTACCGCCACCAGTGCGCGCTGGACGATTTTGTCCTCCAGCGCCGCCACGCCGAGCGGTCGCAGGCGACCGTCGGATTTCGGGATGTACTGCCGCCGCGACGGCTGTGCTCGGTATGCGCCCCGCTGGACCCGTCCGTGCAGGTCGGCCAGCTTGTCCGGCAGACCTATCTCGTATTGATCCCATGTCACCCCATCAACGCCTGGAGCTGCGGCCTTCTTCAGATTGTAGAAGGCCCACTCCAGTAGCTCCGGGGTGATATGATGCAGAAGCGCGGTGAACCGCACCTGCTTGTCCCGCTTTGCGGCCTCTCGTATGCGGCCCAGCGACTGGAGCACGTTTTCCCGGCGCTGTGTCCGGCACGTGTTTCGCTGCTCCACATTCCCCTTGGCCCCCACCCTTGGCTCCACCGCCTCCGCGGCCGGATGACCGGCTCTGTTCGGCAGCTTCCCAGCTACTATGGCGAGGTCCGACTTCTCCCCTCCGTGCATCACTGGCGTGCGGCTTTCGCCTTCCCAGTGCGGCCTGCGCCCCGAGGGTTGCAGGCGGCGGGGAGATCTCCCGGTTTCCGTGCAAAGAGTGTCAACGCGTGCATGGGGTCTCTGACCACGTCGAGCCGACCAGCGGGCTTGCCATATCGTCCGCTGTCATTTTGCCTTCCCGCTTTACCCACACGGTCGGCGCCCGAGAGTGCGCTTTCGCGGCTCAATACCCAGCCCACGTCTCCCCTCACCAACGCTTCGCCGCCGACCTCGCGGTCGGCAACGCATGGCACGGGGCCGGTGTGGCAGGCTACGCCTTCACCGTATGGAACTTGCATCCACTACTCCTCGCCGGCCTCCCGGCGCACGGGTAATCGCATTTCAGCATGATGCGAGCAGGCGGGACAGATAAGCGTCGTCCCAGCCGGCTCGCTTGAACTTTCCACGCAAGGAGCCCTTGGAGGCGTCCTTCTGCATGACGTTCAGGGCCATGTG
>Ga0302319_10007807_pt1 | contig 20957 bp, 9 predicted proteins | sample Bog_T0_2_FD_203319 | JGI IMG/M metagenome (GOLD analysis project Ga0302319, IMG submission 203319) | Peat permafrost microbial communities from Stordalen Mire near Abisko, Sweden - Bog_T0_2 | ecosystem: Environmental > Terrestrial > Soil > Wetlands > Peat | place: Sweden: Abisko, Stordalen Mire... | reverse complement strand
CGTGGCTGCTTCGACAACATCAGTCACGCGTGGATGCTCGACCATATCCCCACGGACAAAGAGGTGCTGCGGAAATGGTTGAAGGCGGGCTACATGGAAAATCGAGCACTGTTTCCGACGGAGGCAGGTACACCGCAAGGCGGAATCATTTCGCCGACGCTGGCGAACCTGACGCTGGACGGGTTGGAGCGACTTCTCAAGAAGACCTTTCGCCGAAGGGAAATCCGAGGAAAACGCTACAACCTGATGGTGAACTTCGTACGTTATGCGGATGACTTCATCATCACTGGATGCTCGAAGGAGCTTCTGGAAAATGAAGTCAAACCTCTGGTCGAGCGGTTCATGCTCGAACGGGGCTTGCAGCTCTCTCCTGAGAAAACCTGCATCACGCATATCGAACAGGGCTTCGACTTCCTTGGGCAAAACCTGCGCAAGTATGACGGCAAACTCCTGATTAAACCCTCCAAGAAGAACCTGCACGCCTTCATGGAAAAGGTACGTGGTGAGATTCGCTCGAATCGTGCCACGAAACAGGAACACTTGATCGGTCAGCTCAACCCGGTCATCCGAGGCTGGGCTTACTATCACCGCCACATAGAAGCGGGTTCGACGTTTTGGAAGGTCAAGAATGACCTCTGGCACTTGCTCTGGCGATGGGCGAAGCGCAGGCATCCGAACAAGAACTCTGCCTGGATCGTAAATCGGTACTGGCACTGGTCTGCAGGATGTTCATGGTGCTTCGCCACCGTGACTGGCTCTAACGCGCAACGTTCGCGCTCGTATGAGGTTCGGCTGGTGAATCCATCCGATATCCCCATCAAGCGTTACGTGAAGGTGCAGTCGGATGCTAATCCGTTCGACCCGCGCTGGCGCGTTTACTTCGAGTCTCGCAAGAGGTTCAGGTAAGCAGCCGGTCATGGTAGTTCATCGTGCGTGTGTTCTACCGGCTTCGCTCACGCGGGGCTTACACACGGCTTGAGCCGGATGATGGGAAACCATCCAGTCCGGTTCTTAGGGGAGGGAGCGGCAGCGATGCCGCTTCCTTACCCGACCGCAACGCCCACCCTGTAAACGTCCGCTTCGCGATTGAGAACGGTTGACAGACCCTGCGCTAAAGGGTGAGTGTACCGGGACATGCGTTACGCTGTGGACCTGAGACATCCGTTACAAGCCCCTTGCGGTGCCTATGGTTCGAGTTGAATTGGCTCGAAAAGACATATATCCAGTCGTCGAGGCCGTGGGAATGTGCGAAACCCGAAGGGATTTCCAAAGAGTGTGGAAAGGGTGGGAAGCCGGCTTCATGGCTTTCCATGCTTTCCATACTCTGTCATTTCCATGGCCTGCTTTCCGCCCGGCGACGCTCGGGTCAGTTGAGGACACTGCCGCTTCGCGGACTATAGCGACCCGACTTCTCTCCGTAGCGTATAATCCGTCAACACGCAACCATGTTTGACTTTGGAGATTACTCATGGGCGATCCTGTTCAAGATCCTGGCTACATACGGGGCCAACCATCCAACTATTCTGAAAACAACCAACTGAGCGAGTTGGAGAAGAGCGAGAATCGAGCCTACGCTCCACAAGCGACTTCAGATCCCACTCCATATCCCGTGCCAGATCCGATATCTGACGCGACCCCTGAGCCCTCTTCTGAACCCGAAATCCCGCGAGATAGCAACATCTTCAACGCTGTATCAGAAGCGTATCAGGCTCAAATTAAGCAGGGCAATCTCGCACCCAATCCTGAATCTGACTCCAGCTCCAGCGCCAGCAGCGCCGTCACAGACGATGACAGTGGAGGCAGTTCCGACAGTGATAGTGGCAACGCAGGCAGCGGCGGCAGCGATGATGCCAGTGGAGGCGGCGGCAGTGCTTGGCGGGCAGTTGCTCGTACGGCAATCGCGCGAACAGCACGTGGTGTGGCGATGTCAGTTCGTAGCGCCGTTGCTGTAAGTGTCATCATCGCGAGCGCGTGGACCGCACCGGCGGTCGCGCAGGATGATTGCGATGTTGCCTGGTGCCCACCGCCGAGCTGCTCATGGCCTGTCTGCGACAGCAGCAGCGGGACCAATCCCGGAGGTAGCGCCGGCTCGAGTTCGAGTCAGCCGACGCACCATCCCGACTATTCCAAGCAGGGCGATCCTGGGGGCAGCGGGCCCACGCAGACGGAAGCGCAAAGAAAAGCGGGCATCCTCAGCTCCGTCGACCTGATGGTCAACGTCGGCGCCACCTATCTTCTGACGCAAACGACCACACAACCTGCGGCAGGCCAGAAGAACTGGACGCCGGTTATCAACGCCCTAACCCAGAAGCTCGAATATCTGCTTCCGTCATCGGCCAACCTTCCCTCCGTGCAAGGTGAGTCGACCCCGCAGATCGGTACGCGTCTGCCGGATACTGAGCCCGTGGCGGGTGACGGCGAGTTCGTCATCGACGAAACCGATCTCGACTTGCCGGGCATCGGGCTCCCATTCCGATTTTCCCGCCACTATCGCAGCGGCATCGACGAACAGAGCCCCTTGGGATTCGGGTGGAACCACACCTTTAACCAAAGGCTGGTCATCGCGCCGCCGGTGAATGTGTCGAATACAGCACTGGTCACGCAACAGCCGGACGTCATTCTCATCAACGACAGGCTGGAGCGGATCCGCTTTGCTTTCGTCTCGACGTCTCCTGACGGGATCGACCTGTATCGATCCGACGGACGGGGTACCGATAACCTGACGCACCCGCATTCGACCACAACGGCTGCCTGGCGGATCGCCGGGCCTGACGGGATTTTCTACGACTTCGACAGTACACACCTGACCTTGGAATCGATCAGCGACGCCGCCGGACATCGGCTCCGTGTTGGGTGGAACTACACCCTGCCGGCCGGTCCGAACAACGCGAAGCCGATCTGGTCAGACTTCAAGCCGCAAGTCGTGACCGTCACCGACACGACGGGTCGGGTCATTCATTTCAACTATCGTACGATCGATTCGATCGCCGCCGGGCTTCCGGCCTTCACGCCCTCCGGTTTTCCCGAGGACGGCGCGCACGACAACGCCTTCTCCTATCTTGCCTGCCTCAGTCTCGACGAAACATGCCAGCATCCTTTGGTATCGTTCGACGTGTCGGCCGTCGCCGCTGTGTCAACCGGCACCCCGCAGACCATTGGAGAATATTCTCAGGCCCAGCCAGTACAAAATACGCCGTACACATACGAATTTGATCTCGTACATGTGGCAAACCACAATGGGTTTGGCCCTACCTACAAATATTACGAGCTTCCAGGCAAAAACTGGTACTGGAAGGAGTTCGATTCATACTGGCCGTCCAAACATGCCGCTGAATATCAGAACTATTTTTCGAATGATGCCATACTGACGGCATCCTGCACTCAGCTCGTCAACGCCGTGATGTTGTCCTGGTGGCTGCAGTGCACCAATGTCGACTGCCAGGGCTGGCTGACCAGCAGCTCGGAGCATGCGAAGCAGAACAAGGCGTGCAAAAAGCTCATGAGCGATGGGCTGCACGCCATGGTCTCCTCAACCTACAAATATGGCACCCCGCCTCAGGTCGTGCACAATGTCACCGAAGTCGACGATGCGGAAGGCCGGGTGGCTGTGCAGAATGTCTATGGCACCGATCCAAGCCAGCCGAGCTTCGATCGCGTTTCGGAACAAATATTGGACGGTGATACGCTCAGTCCGACCAAATATGTCTACCTCGACCTGACGCGGCACGACGCGTTCGGTTTCCTCGACGGGCTGTCGCCGGCCAGCCCCCTTCCCTTTCGATCGGTCAATCTCTGTCCGCAGGCCCCCGGTGGCTATGGCCCGGCGGAAACCGAAGGCGCGTACCTCACGGGAATCCAGTCCCCGACACTCGAGGTTATCCGTTACGGGCCGCTCAATCGAAACGTCGTGACCTATGTCGATGCCGCAGGAAGGTCGCTGCGAGAGACTGACGCCGTCGGCCTAACGACCGACCTCAATTATGCGGGGCCGAACACCATAGCGCAGCGCGCGGCGAGTGGCAGACGGACCTGCGTCGCCTACGACCCAAATGGCCTGCCACTTCACATGAGCCAGCTGCCGGCCCCAGCAGCGAAGGGTGAAATCATCACCACCGATGTCACCTACGACAAGGCGGCGCAGATTGTCAGCGTGGCCCGAACAGCGGGAGGCGCGCTGGTCGAGGACCAGCGGCTGGTTCGCGACAGCTGGGAGCGGGTCATCGAGGTCGATGCGGCGACGGATGCCGCGCACTGGCTGTGGACCTGCCTCACTTATACCGACACGCCTGTCTCGCGGCTCCCCGTTTCGATCCACGCGGCGGCATCTGCTACCCCGAAACCCGAGGCGCTACCGGTCGCGATGATCGTCCCGCGCATGCCTGCGAAGCGGTGCAGCGCCAACGAGGACACTGGCGCGCTCTACAACCGTGCCGCGCTGCCATCGCGCATCACGCGGGCGGACGGCTCGGTTACCTTGCTCAACGGCATCTCCGCAGGCGGTCCGGCCGAAATGGTGATCGACGCAAACGGACCTTCGCCTCTCGGCTATTATTGGCTGTACGACGATAATGGGCACGTGCGCGAGGAGGGCCTCGAGAACGTTGCCACTCATACGCCGGTGCCCGAGTCGCGACGAAGCTGGACTTTCGACCTCGAAGGACGGGTGCAAAGCCAAGCGGTAGAAAACCAGAACGCTCCTGGTTACTGGGTCACCACAACGTTCAGTTACGACAAGGCCGGGCACGTTCTGTCGGCCATCGATCCCAAGCTGTCACAGACCTATTCGGTTAATGTCTTTGGCAAGATCCTGAGCCAGACCGCGACGCCCGTCGGCGGTGTCACGCAGGGTGCTCCACGCAGTACCTGCTTTACATATGACGCCTATGGTGACCTGATCCAGCAGATTTCCGCCGAAGGGGATGTCACCTCGGTCTCCCGGGATGGAGACGGGCGGCCGACGCAGGTATCGCAGGGCCCCTTACTCACCAATGTGTACTTGAGCGGCGCAAACGGTCACACCTGCTTGCCCAAGCTCGCCTCCCTGCGCGATACTAACGCCCGCGAGGTCGTAGAGGCGGTGACCTATGACGCCGGCGGAAGGGTGGCCACGATCACCCAGAACGGCGTGACGAGAAATCTGAGCTATGACGGCCAGGATCGCCTGGTCGATGTCTTCATCGCCGACCACCTCGCCGCATCGACACAATTCCGCGGGCTCGGACCGGTCGCAGTGCCGGTCGGCGCGCATCTTGGCTCGGGCTGGCTCGGCCACCGCGTGCTGTGGCAGGCCGTCAGCGACAGCAATTTGAACGGCGCGCTGCCGACCTATCTGACGCCCGGCCTGCATGCGATGACGGAGGAGGCCGACGACTGGTTGGGGCGGCCGATCCAGACGCGTCTCTGGCAATTCGTGGACACGCCGATCCCCACAGCGGAGACCCCCAACTTCGCTACGACGACGCGCAGCTACGACGATGAGCATAACTCCATTACGATCGTCGATCCGCGCGGGCTCACGACCAAGATCCGGTTCGACGGCGCCGACCGACCGGTCGAAAGCGACATGGCGCCGGGGACGACAGACGCCGTTACAACAACCATGGCCTATGCGGACAACGGGCTGGCGACGACGACCATCCGCACGCCCGCGCCGACCAGCAGCGGCTCGTGGACGGCCGCATCGCGTTTCTCCCCCCAAGGCGTGCTGCTCCAAGGCAGCGAGCAGGGAAAATCCGTGATCGATCAGGCGGTCGATGGCTTTGGCCGGGTCAGCCTATTGCGCACTAACGACATGCTGTCGCTCCGTCCGCAATATGACGCTTTTGACGATGTAATCAGCCAGAGCATCGCAACTGATCCACACCTGCCGGCGGTGACCGCAACCTTCAGCTATGACCGCGAGAGCAGGCTTCGCACGGTGACCGACGGCGCCGGCCACTCCAGTTCCTATTCCTACGATCTTCTGGGCCGCCTCGCCCAGAAGATCGATGGGCTCGGCGAAACCGACGTCAGTTACGTTGTCGGTTCCCAACGACCAGCCAGGATTACCGCGCCGGCGGCGCTTTTCACGTCCAGCTACAACCTGGCAGGTCGGTTGACCCAGCTGGTCATCGCCGCAGGACCCGAGCGCGTCGCCACCCAGCACCGCAGCTTCGCCTATTCCGCGACCGGTACGGTCACCGAGGCCGATGTGGCGTCCGCCGGACCGGGAAGTGCGATCAAGCTGACCTATGACTCACTGGGGCGCCGGGTCAGCGAGACCGATAGCACAACGAATTTGACATTGAGCCACATCTACGGCGCGAACGACGAACAGATTCAGATCGGGACCCTCGGGTCGCTCCACCGCTATTTCGATGTGTTCGGCCGGCCTCTCCGACTTGAGGCCATTGGCAAGCTGCTCGCCAGTCTGGTGTATAGCCAGGGCGAAATGGCTGCCGTCCATTATGCCGACGGGGCGTTGCTGAAGGTCTCGTTCGACGATCGGCTACGCGTGATCAACGAGGCGGTCACCAGAGGTGGCAGTGCCATCGGTGTCGCTAGGATCAATCGCGTTTTTGGCCCGGACGATACGCCGCATCTTCAGACGCTCAGCATCGGAGGATTATCGGTCGAATCGCGGCTCTTCGCGACAGACACCGCCGGGCGGCTCGTCGGTGAAGGTGTGCGAACACCCGGACTGCCCGGCTCGCCAGGCTCCTTCACCAACGCGCAAGCCAAGACCGCATGGGGTCCAAGCGGGCGCACCTACACGCTGGACGGCGCGGCCAACTGGAGTTCGGTTAGCGGCGCGCGGTCGCTTGCGACCCAGGTCGACACGGCCAACCGCTACGTGTCTCTCAACGGCAGCGCCGTAACAAACGTCCAGGGTGGTGGGCCTGAATCAGGTGCGGCCGGGACTTACACTTGGGACGGACTCGATCATCTCGTCAGCGCCGGTTCGTCCGGCACACCCTGGGGCTGGTCGTACGACGCTTTCGATCGTTCCGCGACGGAAACGGGGCCGGGTGGCTCGACAACCTTGATCTGGGACGGCACCTCTCTGATCGGTACGGTGAACGGGGGTCAGCTTACGCTCCGTGCCGGCTTTGACGGCCCAAGTGCACTCGCTGTCATTGCGTCGCCGGGCTCTGCCAATCCCACCTTCGCGCTGCACCACGGTCCGGACGGATCGGTATTTGCCGTGACGAAACCCTCCGGCGAATTGATTCAAGCCTATAGCTACTCGGCCTATGGCGAGCCGACTACCTGGGCCGATAACGGGAAGCCTTCGACCGCGGCACCAATCTCTCCCGACCTCTTCCAGGCGGCAAGGTACAATACTGCCCTCGGACTGTCCCTCATGGGCGCGCGGGCTTATTCACCGAGCATCGGGCGGTTTCTCTCACCTGACCCGGTCGGGCAAGCTGGAGGCCTGAACTTGTTCGCATTCGTCGCGGACCGACCGCTCTTAGCCACGGATCCCAACGGCACCCACGGCAGGCCAGAAGCTACAGCTGCTTCCCGGGGCAACGGCCACGCCGAATATCACTCCTGGGTGAGTACGCTCACTTCGGATTATTATGCCGATGCATTAAAGAATGCAGTCAATCAGACACTCGGATCAAACCAGGGCATTGCAAATCGGGTTGTAGGTGCAATGAACTGGGCGGTCACTTTGCCAATTGCATTAGCCGAGAAGGTGACCAACTTACCCGGCGCGTTCGTCGGGAACATTATTGATCAGAATACGCTACGTGACCAAGGCCGCTACTTTGAAGCCGATCAAGTGTCGGACGCTGCCGGCCAAAGATTGCAGGAAGGTCTTTTAGGCGCAACTATAGCTTACGGAGGGCACGCTTTACTGACATCGGAAGCTACCTCCATAACAACAGAGCAGTCCTTACAAACCTTCGCTTCGGGCGCTCTTTCAGATTCGGGAGCTGCGGCCCCCAAAGGCCCATACACGATCTACTTCGTTTACGGCGAAGGCGGATCCGAATCGTTGTCCTACGTTGGTATTACACGTAACTTCAGCACCCGCCTTGTGGCGCAGTTCGAAAATGCGGGCAGGGAGATCAATCCTATTTTTGACGATATCGATTCTTTGGACCTCGCTCGTGGTGTCGAGCAGAACCTAATTGAGCTCTATGGAGGACCTGGCCGATTCGGCGTGGGCGGAATACTGACGAACAAAATAAACAGTATTTCACCTAGTGCAGCTAATTACCCCGCTCTGATGCAGATGGGCCGAGTGTTCCTTCACTCAAAAGGATGGCCGGGTTTCTAACTCTTCACAATTAGTCAAAGTATGAGAGCATGTTCGGCCCAGATTCCCAGTCGCGGGTTCCGTAGCATGGCTATGAACCCTCGTTGCGTTGATCCCGAATCGAGCTATAGTCTGTCACACTATTCGGGAAAAGTCGGGTCACTATAGCTGTCGGCTCTCCTGTGACCCATGTGACAATCCGTACTGCACGGAGCTTCGCACTGCCCGTGACACCTAGTCTTGCGACCGGTGAGCGACGTCGATCTCTGTGGCAGAGACTTGAGGCAGCCAAGGATGTTTACGTCTAAACCATTACGCTTCAGGTGAGTTAGATACCGTCATCGCCCCTTTTCAGCTTCTTGCGCGTGAGTACCTTGCCATCTCCGCCAGGTGCAACGAGGCGGAGGTAGTCTTGCCCAGATCGATGCCAATGGAGTGTGTCTGCATAGCCATGATCCTCTCTTGCTAGAAGTTGCCCCACGATCCTCTCAGCACGCAGCGGAATCAGCGGCGGACCATCTCATAGTCGGCTGTGTTGACTTAGGGTAAGCCTCCTGAATCTCGCCTAGTGTGAATAGGCCGATGCACTCATCGAGGCTCAAACGACTCTTCGTGCTGCTCTGAAACGAAGTTCTTCCGCATTTAGTTCTCCCACCTCAAGGTCTCGAAAGTAGACCCTGTAGAACCCTGGTGTGGTTAGCTCAAGTGCCAGCTCTTCGAAGCGGAATACTTCGCTTATGAAGATTCTGGTCTTGTGCCAGCTGATGTCGCCACTGTTATTCACTTTCCGGAGAAGAAGCCCTTTGGGGTACGTGAACTCCGGCAATTTACGTGGCAGTCGGACAGAACTTGGGTGATAGAGCCGGAACCGCATTCTTCAGGCCTTCATGTGGGCGCTCGTTATTGAAGACGTAGCGAAAGTTATCGAAGCGGCTCTGCTGTGCACGAAGAGATGACGCAGGCGGTTTCGTAGTGTCCTCCTTCAGAGTGCGATGCATGCGCTCGTGACGACCGTTCTGTTGCGGTCGGCCTGCCTGAATCCGTTCGTGAATAATCCCAAGCTTCATCCAGCCGAGCGCGAGTTTCGAAAGCCCCATGAGTCCTGTGCCAGCAAACGGCGCGCCGTTGTCGGTCCTGATTCGAGCGGGCGTTCCGTACTCCCGCATAGCAGCTTCACAGATTGCTCGAACCTGGCTGAGGTCGATGCGCGAGACGATTTGGCAACGAATCAAATAGCGGCTATACGCATCGGTTATCGTAAACGGATCGCATCGCTTGCCGTCGCCTGTCACGAAGTAGCCTTTGAAATCCATACACCACAGCTCATTGGGTCCCGTGACCATTGAGAACGGCTCTGAGCAAGGCGTGATGCGTTTTCTTTTCTTCTGTGGACTCGTCAAGCTCGCCCGGCTCAGAATGTTTCCGAATGTGCTAGCCGCAGGCCACACCAGTTCTGGCTGCAACATTTCCAGCCTTGCCTTGAGTTTGCGTGCGCCCCAAGACGGATGCTTGGCACGGAGCACGAGAATAGCGTTCTCCATCGGCTCAAGGGTTGCATGCGAGCAGGTATGCGGCCGGCGACTGCGATCCACGAGCCCTTCTGGTCCAGTCTCGTTGTAACGGTTGATCCAGCGGTAAGCCGTTGGACGTGAGATTCCATACGCGCGACACAGGTCCGCCACTGACATCTCGTCCTTCTGATAACTCGATAAAAACTGCAAACGTTGATCCAAGATACAACTCTCTTTCCAGGGCATACACCATCGTCGTGTGTCTCCAAACACCGAGTGTCCGTTACCGTCGCGCTTCGCTGTAAACCATGTCTCCGGTCTATTTCGTAACGCAAGTGCGAAGTGCGCTCAGGGGCTCTGCCCCGGTCGCGCGGCGCAAGGGTATCCCCAATCTTCCGCGCTTCGCTTGTGCAGACCGGCGGATCAGGCGGAAGTTCGAGCGTTCCTATCATCACCCGGTATGAAAAGCCATCCTAATATTCTAGATTTGTTCAGCACAGCCGCTTGCCGTTAGTCGCAAGTTATTGAATTGTTGAACGGATCGCCGTTGGGGCTGCTTGAAGAGAAAGATTGAAAATGCAAAACATTTTCGGTAGAAAACTCGGGAAATTGGGCCGAAACGATCCATGCCATTGTGGCAGCGGGAAGAAGTTCAAAAAGTGTCACGGCGATCCCGCACTTGAACAACCAGAACCCCGTCTCGCCCCGACGTGGACGGTACGCGAATTGAAACCTGGACAGGTTCCTGATGCTGTCTACCAAGAGCATCTCCGAACGCTCAAAGAAGATGCAGAACACTTGCGGCAGTTTGGCTATGCCAGGGCGCCCATCAGCAACGAATTCAAAGGTTATCGGTTTACGGCTTTGGGAGGGCAGTTGGTTTATCAACCAGCGGAAAAGGCTCGCTATTTCACGGACATACTTTTGACGTTGATGCAAAACGTCTTTGGAAAAGAATGGTGGGAAGCGCAACTCACCCTTCCGCGCGAGCAGAGGCATCCTGCGTTCCAATGGCGCTTCAAAGCGATGACGTTCATGAACAAGCAGCCGAAGACACCCGAGGGTATCTACGTTGCGAAGATGACAGGGCCGATGCTCGCCTACTATACCTTTGCCTACGACCTCTTTGTCGTCCTGGACAACGGACGCTTAGACGATCTACTCCTGGCACGACTCAAGCGGACGGAATCGTTTCAAGGAGCACGTCATGAACTCTTCGCGGAGGCGACCTGCCTTCGAGGTGGGTTCACTATCGAGCATGAGAATGAAGCGGACGGCTCCATGCGACACGCAGAGTTCACTGCAATTCACAAAGCCACAGGACAACGGGTGTCAGTGGAGGCGAAGAGCAAACATCGCCCCGGCATCTTCGGCCATCCGGGAGACAGAGAACCAGTCGGCAGGCACTACCTGCCTTTTCATAAGCTTTTACGTGATGCAATTAGCAAGAACGCTCCCCATCCTCTGGTGGTGTTTCTTGAGCTAAACTTGCCGGCAGCAGTCGGGGACCGATTGCTTTCCATGCAGCCTCCCCATCCCCTCCTTCATAAAACCCTCGACCGCTTGCGAGTTGGGCACGATAAGCTTGACCCGATCACTCTGCTCGTTGCGACAAATCATCCTGAGGTTTACTCAGGCGATGAGGAGGAAACGCAGCAGCGCCGCTTTCTTTGCAGCGTTCCAATGCGTCCGCTTCATCCCGTTCGGAACCCTGTTGCCCTTCAATACCTGATGCGAGCAGTGCAACTTTCATCCAACATTCCTCAGCATTTTCCAGAAACGTCCCGCTAGACTGGACAGCATCCCCGATTCTTTTCGAGCCTCAAAATGTTGAAAGATCAAGATGGGTTCAGAAGGTCTAGGGAGCTTAGGTCTTCCAGAAAGCTAAATCCCCATGACTGAATTTCCTCCATTTGACGCAGACCGCTTGCGGTCTCTCAACCACGTTACCGAGCCTGATCCCCGGAATGCTTGCTTTGTCAGCATCGACGATGAAACGGGACACTTCTCGCCCCTGACCATCCAAGGCCAACACGACGATATCGCGACCGTCGTCCTCCATGCCGGCGTCCCCGAAGATGTCGCGGCTCAATTGGAGACGACCAAGAACCTCTATCTCTATGCTTGGTTTGTCTACCGGTTCTACCCCGTGGCTCAACATCACGCGCTCACCTGTCTGGAACTGGGCCTACGCACGCGATTCTGGGGGGATATCCGTGCAAAAGCTGTCCCGTGTCACGGGAAGAAACCCATGCTGAGAGACCTTCTCCAATTTGCAATCTCTACCGGTGCTGTCACCAATCAGGGCTTCGCTGCGTGGCACGAAATCGTGTGGGAGAGAGCTCGTTACCGCGTCGAACAGGAGCGCTTCCGTAGGATGGTGGCGGAGAACATTACCAGCATGGTTTGGGATGAATCTTTGGTGCGCGTAACCGCGGAGGACGAAAGTGTCGACTACGTAGGGATTCTCCTCGATACAATTCCCAAAATTCGCAATGACTACGCCCATGGCAGCACCAATCTCCACAACCAAGGACTGCATACCATCCGGATCGTTGCGGAGATCATCAATCAGTTGTTTGCAGCTCCCGCCTAGAAGCCCTCTCAAGTACGATCAATTGAGAATGGAATTGCCTATGAATCTTGATCAAGTTCGACGAGATCTACATATGCTCCGTGGAGAGGATGGCGTGGTCAAACCTGCGGAAGTAGAAGATAACCGCCCATGAACAAGAGAAGCCATTCGAAAAACAATCACTACGTACCCTGCATGTATTTGAAGCGATTTCAATCCTCTCCAGGATGGATCTATCGTTACGACATTCTCGTGCCTCATGCTCAATGTCCTATTTGGATCGAAAAGCTAGATCGCGTAGCCTCTGCCATCGATCTCTACACTTCTGTGAAAGATGGGCAGGAAGATGATGCTCACGAAAAGTGGCTCAATACGGAATTTGAAACCCCCGCTGAAGACGCTTTAAAGCGAGCAGTGTCGGGCAGTCCGATGACAAAGGGCGATTGGCGTAGGCTCGTTCGCTTTATCGCCGCGCAAGATGTCCGAACACCCGTGTGGCGTCTTGAGGAATTGAAGCGGTGGAAAACGGACGGCCCAAAGATGATGGAGGAGACTCTGTTCGAGTTGGTCGAGAAAATGAAGGGTGCTCAGGAGGCTTCTATCGAACCACCTCAAGAACGTCCCGTCCGATCTGACTTTCCGGTTCGCATTCATATCCGCCCTTCGGAGAAGAATGCCGAGATGGCGGAGCTGCGATTAGAAGCGGTGGCTGGTCGGGGAGTCTGGCTTTGGGCACAACGCCATCTCCTGAACGGTGTCGCAAGTCGCCTGCATGAACATCGATGGACGATTCTCGTAGCTCCAGACGGCATCACTTGGCCAGCGACAGATAATCCTGTTGTCCGGCTCAACTTCCATAAAGAGGGAAAGTATGACTTCGGTGGGGGATGGGGATCAACCGGGACCGAAATCTTTATGCCCATCGACCCAACTCACTTGGTTTACACGCAGATTGGAGCCAAGCGTATGGCGCGAGATACAGTGCTCAGCCGCGAACATGCGACCCGACTTCGCGGCTTGATTTGCGAACACGCGTTCCGACACATTTTCTCTCCCCGTCCCGACGACGTTCTGGTCGCTCTACGGCCACGTCGAGTTGATTTGGAGCGTTATCGTCAGGAAAAACCCGAGTGGGAGAAATGGTCTAGCGAGCAATTTGAGGCAGAGGCGCAACTTATGCGTCCTCTCCCCGGTGGTTAGTGCTATCAGTCTCACCCTCTGCCGTCGCCCCTGAATCGCTAGATGGCGCCTCAGGTTCCTCTCTATCTGAAGGCATGTAGGCTCCGTGAGGACCAATCATTCCAAGCTGGATCAAGGCCATCACGACCGCACTCGAGGTATTCACATTGAATGCGCTAACCGGTAGCGCTCCGTGCGCAAACTCGTTGCGGAGATTCCATCCTCGCTTGTCGATGAAGAGGATATTCAGAAAGAAGAGCAGGTCTTCCTCCAACAGCTCTTCAACGCGTTGCTCGCTCAGAACGTCATTCATGTTCTTGAGTTCATACATTCCACTCTCGCGTCGCCGCTTGCGGATGGGGATTCCCAGAAACCGCAACACCTCCCGGAGCATCGCTTCCATCTGCGGAATCAGAACTGAGATCGCCTTCGTGTAGTCTCCGTCGTCAAAGGCTCGAAGGCCCTCTCGTAATGGCTCTGCGATCTCTTCGGAACAGAAGAATGAAGCACGGATCGTCTCCATCAAATCGTCAGGATCAAACTGGAACCGTTCCCTAGCTCGCGTATAGCCCATGTGAAACAAGCTGGGGGAGAGCAGCATCGCGTGCATCGCTTCCTCAACCATGACTCCAGGCATATCGTCTTCCGAAGATCCGATCGTCGCTTTTGGAAGCCCGTCACGACCAATAATCACGCGATGGACGAGGCGGCGGTAAACAAAGGACTTGTCGTGTTCGATCGCCTGGGCTCGCAAGGTATCGCATTTCGGACTTAGGTCCTTTGCTAGTCGATATAGGGCTAGAAACGGATTATCGACTGCAATCAGACTCTCTATTTGAGTGTCCAACTCCTCGCGAGGGATCGACGTTTCCGCATGGACCGTATGCATCTCGTCGAGAGCCTTGGGGCCTAAGGCTTCAACTTCCACTCTCAGGCGCTCTGCTTCTTCGTACAGACCTTCCTTCTCAAGTGTTGTCACGACATCGGACAACCACGAGATTGCAACGCCAGCAGAAGATGTCTTTGCCTGAGCCTCCCATGTTGCTCTGTGAAGATGTATCGCTCGCAGCCGAACTTCTTTATAGGGCTCTCCCTTGTAGAGATCGAGTAGACCACTCAAGGCAGCGTCGGATGCGTGGCCATTAACTTCATCGCTCGCTTGCTGGAGTCTCCGCTCCAGGTAGGTAATGAGTTGCTTCTCATGTTCGGGGGTGCGCTTTCTAAAGCTGCTGAGGCATCGAGACACCATGCACCAGATGCCTATGGCTTTCAGTGGCGCAGCCTCGCCGCGATCAAAGAGCTCGTCCAAGACAAGTTCAATGCGAGCCCGATCGTTCATCGCCGTGGCGATCTGGAATGCCCGCTCTAAGGACAACACTGCGCCGATATCGGAATCCGGACCTCCCGGAGCGGCACCCGCAACGTAGGCGTCAACCGCCAACTGGCCCGCACGAAAGTCTCTCGGCCTATCGGGTGTAATGACATGGGTCAGATCCCACAGGAGGTCCGCATATCGAGCTTGCAGGAAAGGTGTTCGAACTATAGAGAGTGTTTCGGTCCACTGCTCGATTGCAGCCTCTCCGAGATCGGACAAAGCTGGACGAACAACCAAAGGTTCATTGTCTCCGCTGAGCGTTAAGGGTTGGTAGTAAGAATTCCAATGCTTCTGGGAACCGCCTCTTGGTGAAAGATCCCATGCGTGAGTTTCGAGGTCGACGGCGCGAAGCTGCTCTTCGGTCAGCTCAGAATGCGAACGCAGGCCATAGAGTGCGAATTCAATCTGGTGCGGCCATCGAAGGTCTTCTTTTTGTTCGACCGAGTTTAGGGTGTCATCGAGAAGAGTGAATCGCACAGGTCTGCCTTCCGATCTCTGGACCGATCTAGCCCAACTTCTACCTTTTCAAGCCAACCAGATTGGCCGAGGGGCTGACCGCTCTTTGGGAGCAATCAGCTTGGTCCACTAACGAAGCCTGCCTTGATATTCGAGTGCCATCGGCGACCCCAGCGCCCCCAGCCGCTCGCAGAGCGGACGCAAAGCTGGCTCCGTTGGATCGAGATCGATCAACCGCGAGACCATGAGGTGTATTTGGTCGAGGTCCCAGAGTTCACGACCATCCTCCTGGGATAGCAGCGCGGTCAGTAGACGTGCTGTCACAACGGGGGCGTTATCCAGCAAATTCGCCTCTTGCAGCCGGTAGTAGAACAGATTTCCTCTCACGCTTGGTGCCGGGCCTGCCACCAGCAGCTCGGCAATCTCGGCATAATGGGCGTTCAACGCCAAAGCCCACTCGCATATATCTCCCGCCTCTTCGGCGTGGAGCGGTAGGGGATTCGAGGCTGCCCTGCGTTGTAGATACCTTTGAATCCAACGCTCCCAAGCCGATTCCTTCGCCTGTTCATCCGCTTCACGCAACATCTCAGTCACAGTGGCGCCCCAATGAACTCGTTCGCGATGGGCCGCGCGCGTGAGGAACTCACTCAGCCATCCGCTGTCGAGGGGATCGATGACGCCGAATACAGCGAACGCGGCTAGATTGCGGCAGAACATACTGGACCGTTCGCTCGATGCAGTGGCGATGGCGGGCAGATGCTGCAAGTGCGCCGGAAGCAGTCCCTCAAGCATCGGCTGTATCCAGGTTCCCCAAACCAAGTACCCGTCCCAACTCTGTTCGGCACTCCGCGGATTTGCGGGCATCGCGAGCAATGGCAGGACATGTGCGACATACCAATCCGGCGAGATATCCGCAAACAGCGCTGCCCTCGATGAAACCAGAATCCGAGCGATTTCCGCGGCTGGCCCGTCTTTGCCGATCAAGGTCTCAAGCACTTGCAAGATAGCTTGGATTCGTTCCTGCTCTTGCTCTCGGTTAGGCCACAGAAGCCGAAGGGCGTCGAAATAGAACTCCAGAAGGTGCCCCGAAGTCCGATTGATCGCCACCGTGACCCAGTTGTCATCTTCCTCAGGCAGAGGTGATTCTTGAGTCTCGCAAACCGCCTCCACCGCGTTTGCGATGGTGAACGCCGAGTCGAGCAAATCGACGGGAAGTACATGCTCCTTCTGCTCGACCGCTGCTTTGAGCAACGACGACAACTCGTAGAGCAGGGAGCCAAAAACAGGTTCCAACCGACCCACTGTAGCCAACAGCGAACGCCATTCTTCCACGGTATGGTTGCCCGTCCATCCGCGCACGAACGCCGACCAGATTTCGGCCGGAATGTCCGTACGTTCCAACGCTTCCCGCGCGATCCCTTCCGACCAAGCAAGGTTGGCAGCCGCCGCTCTGGAGATTTCCTGCAAGAATCCGCTCTGCATCGAATCGCCGAACGTGTCTTTGACTTCGGCGAGCCTCGCGCTTTCCACAAGGACCTCATCGAGACCCATCGTTGCAATCTCAAGGGCCGGGGTCGGGCTCGCAGGCTGAAGGACTCGTACCCCTCCGCCGATCCAGGAATTGAAGTCGGGATGCTCGCGAACCATCCACTCTGGATGGCGCTCCTGAATTGGTTGCCGCTTCTCGGTCACAAGAGTGCATTCCGGCGCGTGCGTTTGAAGCCAAGAAAGCAGATTGAAAAACTCATACCGCTCATGCTCCTCGCCCGTGCGATTCATTGCTATCTCTGCTTGAGCCAACAGCTCGGCTCGAAGTGTGTCGTTGCTCTTTCCATATGCCTCGGCCAGCAGTGCGAACGTCTCATTTTTGAGCCAGACGTCTTCCACTATGGAGTTCGCTATAGCCCATGCAAGCTTCTCGTCGGCTGGAACGGACTCACGTCCCGCCATACCGGCAATCGCAAGCCGGCGAAGGATGGGCGCGTCGGACTCAATCCATTGGCCGATCAAGCTCGTGGCGTACTTCGGGTCGTGTTCGTCTGCCCACCGAAGGATATCGGCCCCCGCGTCGATGACCGTGGAGAATCCGTTCCGTAGATGATCCTGCATTCGCGATGCTACGGCACCGCGAGAGTAGCTGATCGGGTCCCACTTCGGCCCTGCCTTTTCATACATCACGAGCATGGTGCGTGCTTCCTCGAACGTGACGGTGACGGTCGAAGCAAGGCCTTTTGCGAACACGTCGAGGTGCGGCCGTATTTTCGTTTGGTAGGCGTGACTTGTCCAATGGTCGCTTCCAATCGGGACGACCTCCGCGTCCGGAACTGCGGGCTTCCCCTCCTCTACAGGAAAGAATCTCCGCTTCAGCCGTAGCGTAGGGGCGACTAATTTCCGAAAGAGTTGCAGGATCGTGTCCTGGTCTTCCGGAACCGTGCCGTGACCAATCATGTACGCCAGAAAATCTGAAAAAGCATTGACGGGGGTTGTTCCCAAGAGGATCGGGACCCACAAACGCAGAGGCGCTCCACTGGCAGCGTGACGATGGAAGGCTTGGGCCACCGCGTTCCAAAGGAACGGAGAGAGTGTTTGATTCTTTTCCCGTACTAGCTCGATCGCGATCGCAAAGTGCGGGATTGCGAAATACTCCGCAAACCATGCCGCTAATTCGACGGAAGTCTCACTGAGCGCTGCGCCGGGAACGAAAATTGTATTGAAGCTATCTGTACCGGAGATCCATTGCAGCCAGCGCGTATCCCTCGCGTGGCGCGTGAAGTACCGCAACGTGCTGATGTCGAGCAGGGAATGCTTGAGAAAGTCTTCATCTTCAATACTGAGTGGGCGATCCGACGTTACTAGCCCCTTGATTCTTGCCTCGGTTCCGAGCGAACCGAGATTGCCGAGCTCGGCCCAAGCTGTGAGGCAATCTCCCAAGGCTGAATGTGGAGCGGCCGGTGCTTCGCGCATCGGATAGTGCACAGGGGTGATACCCAGATTCAGCCAGTCAGTGTCGGCATTCGGAGCCGTTAGCGCATAGCGGCCCGGTCCGCCTTCCGCTGCTGAAATGCCCCGAGCAAGATAGAGAAGCGGCAGATCCTGGTGGCTGTAACCAACAAACAGCACGACAAACTTGGAAAACAGCTGCTGCACGAGGCGACGTGCCCATCCCTGTGTCAGGTACGCGCGGCCAAAGTCTGCGTCCGTGAGCACAAGCTTTCTAGCGTCGTCCAGCACCGAGCCATGAATGTGCACTATGCCGCTGAAGTCGTCGCCCAGCGGAAGAGCAGGTGCACGGTAGATGTCTGGCACGCTTCCATACACCGTTTGAGCGGCGCCGCGAAAGTGATCGTCGAAGTTCGAGGTCACGATGCGTATTGCAGACGGGTTCCCGAAAAGTCGCACAATGGCTTCGTGAAGATGGTTTGGATGAGAGTTGGGGTCCGATAGCCGAGCCTTCACCCGGTCGTGGACAGCGATGTTGTGCTCCACGAGCCGACCTAAGTACCGGTCAATCAGCTCATGCTCCCCGAGGGGGTATGTCGTACCGCCCAGCTCCGTGGCCAAATCGCGAAAATTTGGGTAGTTCGACGGTGCATCCATCGACACCCCGGCACCGGCGAATATGACGAGTTCGCCGCGTCTCTGTGCCTCGATCACTGCTTGTGGCAGATCAACGCCGTGGAAGCGCATTTCAATTCACTCTCATCTCAATTTATCGATCATCGCATGAATCCGTTTCGTTGCTGATTTGGACGCAAGTGACTTGTTTCCCGCCCCATGGAAGCCTTCTGCCGACTTCGCCGTCATCCGACTCCGCCTGAAGCCGCTTCGCGTCTTCCGGTCGAAAAACTAAGCGGGACGTTCCTTCCCGCAACGCCCTCCCTGTAATCGTCCGCTTCGCGATCAAAAACGGTTGACAGACCATGCGCTAAGGGGCTCTGCCCCGGTCGCGCGGCGCAAGGGTATCCCCAATCTTCCGCGCTTCGCTTGTGCAGACCGGCCTTCGGCCGCCTCCGCTCCGCTCCGGTGGGGAGACCCCTCCCCTTGCGCCTTGCTACCCCCGCCTTCGCCAGGTGGCGTTCGGCATGTACATGCCGCGTTCTACGCGGACGTGCAAAGGCAAAAGCCGGAGGCGCAATGCGAACAACCACACCATCCACACCAAACCCCTTCACATGGCGGCGATTCGCCAACGTGCGGATGGGCGAGACCCTCCTCGGCGAGGACACCGTAAACCTCGCTTCATTGGGCTTTTGCGGCGACACGATCACCGTCTCTTGCCCCACCTGCGGCGAAGTTCTCGGCAATGTCCCCGTGGAACTTCTCTGCGATGGGCTGGAAGACATTACCACCACCCACATAACCCCCGTTCTCGACTGGCACGACGCGAAGTACCATCCGCGCCCTGCATAACCCACCGACCGAAAACCCCAAGGAGGAAGCACCCATGAATACCATCAGCACCGTCACCCCCATCGACCAAAACCCCAAACAACCGCAGCAACGGCAGACCGCGAAAGACATCATCGCGGCCAACGTCAAGAGCCTCATCGAGCAGCTTGAGGCCGGACACTCCGACGCGCTTACCGCCTACCTCGACGCGATGAGCCGATTCCACAACTACAGCTTCGGCAACATCTTGGAGATTGCGCGGCAGCGACCGACCGCAACCCGCGTGGCTGGCCTGTACGCATGGAACCAGCTTGGACGGAAGGTGAAGAAAGGCGAGAAGGGGATTCGGATTCTCGCGCCCATCGTCGGTTTCAAGCGCAAGAAGGACGAGGAAGCCGAGAAGGACATCACCAAGCAGAACACTCGGGCTCTGTTGGGTTTTCGCAATGCCCACGTCTTCGACGTGCAGCAGACCGAGGGTGCCGAGCTTCCCGCCATGCGGGAGATCAGCGGCACCGTTGGCGAGAACCGCGACCGTCTCGTTTCCTTCATCAACGCCCAGGGCATTGAGCTTGTGTTTACCGAGAAGATTGCCCCCGCTCTGGGTATCAGCTATGGCGGACGGATTGCGATTCTTCCCGGTCAGTCGGAGGCCGAGGAGTTTTCAACCCTTGTCCATGAACTCGCGCACGAGATGTTGCACAAGGCAGACCGCCGGACAACCACCACCAAGGTTGTGAAGGAGACGGAGGCCGAGGCCATCGCCTTTGTTATCGGCAAGGCCGTAGGACTGGAGACGGGTTCGGCATCCGCCGACTACATCCACCTGTACCACGGCAACGCCTCACTCTTGGCCGAGAGCTTGGAGGTCATCCAGCGGACCTCCGGTGTCATCCTTGCCGCCTTGCAGCCACCCACCGCAGCACAGGCAGAGATGCCGGATGCAGAACTGGCGAAGGTGGCCTAATGCAGACCGTCCTTCGCATCCTCAGACAGGCCGGAGGTTGGCACCACGGCCTGTCCCTTCGCATCGAGAACCCGCCTTATATGGCGTTGGTCATCGAGGCGACCGACGAGTCAGGACCGTGCGGACTCCCCGCTATCTCTGTCTGTCACTACGGCGAACAGAATGGCGATCTCATGCGCGACCCTGAGATGTGTTTCGAGCTTGGATTCTTCGATGGGCCACACCTGAACGCGTTCTATTACCGCAACGACTATGTC
>Ga0302319_10007806_pt1 | contig 20958 bp, 20 predicted proteins | sample Bog_T0_2_FD_203319 | JGI IMG/M metagenome (GOLD analysis project Ga0302319, IMG submission 203319) | Peat permafrost microbial communities from Stordalen Mire near Abisko, Sweden - Bog_T0_2 | ecosystem: Environmental > Terrestrial > Soil > Wetlands > Peat | place: Sweden: Abisko, Stordalen Mire... | reverse complement strand
ACGGCCGCTTCCGCGACGAGTGCCTCAACCGCGAGCAGCTCTGGACCCTGACCGAGGCTCGCGTCGTCATCGAAGACTTCCGAACCAAGTACAACCAAAAGCGGCCGCACAGTAAGCTCGGCTACAAGAGCCCAGCCCGCTACGCGGCCAGTTTATGTCCATCCCTGGCTCCGGTCAGGCCCGCCGAGCCGGGCCTTCCCTCCGCCAGGGATGGACAACCAGCGTCAGTCGTATCAACATCAACCAACCATCCAGACCGACTCTGAGGGTGGCTCGAAAAGGTGGATCCGCTCAAGCCCCCTGAACAAAAGTCCCATCGCTATGAAACTCTCCTCCATGACCATGCACTCCACACGCCCAGCATTCATTCGCACGGGCGCTTTCGCGCTCGCAGCCGCCCTGTCCCAGGCCACGATCGCCCGGACCCACGCCGCGGGCGCAAGCACACCCGGGCCTGTTGTGGCGAGCCAGCTCACCCCGGTCATCACCTGGGCTGTCCCGACCGCAATCACCTACGGAACCAAGCTGTCGGCGGCCCAGCTGGATGCGAAGTCGACCACCGCCGGCACCTTTGCGTATTCCCCGGCCTCCGGCACAACGCCCCACGCAGGCAGCCAGACCCTCAAGGTGACCTTCACGCCGACCAACACGACCAGCTACACTTCGGCGACGGCCAGCGTCACGCTGACGGTGAAGAAAGCGACTCCCGTCATCACCTGGGCAACGCCGGGGGCGGTCTGTTCCGGGACCGCGATCTCCTCGGACCAATTGGACGCCGTGGCGAGTTTCGGGGGAGCTCCCCTCGCCGGGACTTTCAACTACTCTCCTGCGTCGGGGACGCAACTCCTGGCCGGCAAGAATACCCTGACCACCACCTTCACCCCGACGGACTCGGCGGACTTTGCGGCAGCGACTGCCAGTGTGCCCCAGTTCATCAATCTCATGCCTCCCGCGGCGATCAGCGGGAATGGCACTGGCCTCGATACGCCGACCGGGTTGGCGGTTGATTCTGGGTTCATCTACGCCGCCAACTACGGCACGGGCGGCAATTCCGTGACCGTCTACCCGTTGACGTCCAGCGGCAGCGGCGCGCCGTCGGCTGACATCAGCGGCGCCAATACGCAGCTCAAGGGACCGGGCGGCGTGGCGGTGAATTCCACCCACATTTTCGTCACAAATGTGAACGGCGCATCGGTCACCGTCTATCGGATCACGGCAGGCAGCAACGCGGTCCCATCGGCAGTCATCAAGGGCGCCAAGACTGGCTTTGTGACGCCGGCGCGCGTGGCAGTCGACGCGAGCCGTATCTATGTCACCGACTCCGGGACCAATTCGATCGATATCTTTCCGTTGACGGCCGGAGGCAATGTGGCCCCGAGCGTTGTGATCACCGGGAGCCACACGGGCCTCAACAAGCCGAGTGGCATTGCGGTGAACGCGGGCCATATCTACGTCTGCAACGGACCCGCGAATTCGATTCTCTCGTTTTCCCTGACCGCCAGTGGAAATGCGAGCCCCAGCGCAGTCATCGCGGGCAGCAAGACTGGCCTCGACGCCCCGTTGGGAATCGCGGTGGATTCCGGCCAGATTTATGTCGCCAACGAACCCAACAGTTCGGTCACGATCTACCCCTTGGCCGCAAATGGGAACGTCAGCCCGATCTTTTCGTTCGTCGGGAGCCCGGCGTCGCTCCAGAACCCGGTCGGCATCGCGGTCAATGCCAGCAATCTATTCGTGTCCAACGCGACCGGGTCGATCGAGGTTTACCTGTTGTACCAAATCCCCGGCATCACGGAGGCGCTTGTTGCGAACGCGGGGGTCCCGCGGGCGCCTTCCAGCCCGGCGCCGGAGCCGGACGCCCCGCCCCCGGTGCCGGCGGGAAAATTCTCGGATGCTCCCGGCGGCGCTTCTTCGTCCCTCCCCGTGGTGACGGACCTGGCCCGCGGCGAGGTGTCTGCGGAGAGCCCACTGACGGGCGAGTTCATCGTCGGTGGCACCGCCCCGCGGAAGGTCCTTGTCTGGGTCGTTGGGCCGAGCCTCGATTCAGTGGGGGTCGATGATCCCCTGGCTGCGCTGTCCCTTTCCGTGTTCGACTTGTCGGGAACGGTTGTTGCCCGGAGCGACGCCTCGGATGCCTTGGAGACCGCGGTCGCCGAAGCAGCGGCGGGGGTGTTGCCCCTGCCGGACGGCAGCTTGGACTCGGCCGTGATCGCGACCCTGCCCCCGGGGACCTACACCGCCGTTGCCTCCGCCTCCGGCAGCGCTTCAGGGATCGTGCTGGTCGAGGTTTACGAAATCCCCTGACGGGGCCCGGGCGGCCTTGTGCCGCCCGGTTTGGCAGGAAGGGGCGGGTAGGCGATCAGGAGGCGGACGAGAAGCCTGCTCCCGAGGAAGCCTCCAAGGGAGAGGACGGCCAGCGTGCCGGCCAGCCTCCTCCCGTGCCACAGGCTTTCGAACCAGTCCAGGATCTCGGCGTAGAGGATGCCCTCCTTCCCCTCCATTCGTTCCATCTCGTAGTTGTAGGCCTTGGAGTCGGCAGGCATGACGGCGTAGGAGTTTCCCCCCTCGACCGTGTAGCCGATGGCGCCTGCATCCTTGACTGTCTTTGCCCGCCAATAGACGAGGGCCGCGGCGACCAAACCCGCAACCAGGAGGACGGATCCCACCCGGAGCAGGCGGGCGTGGAGCGCAGCCTCTGTTGGTGGAACCGGCCTTGGGGCAGCCATGAGCGGCATCGGACAACACCCGGCTAACGTCTTAGCTTCAGCAGTCGTTCGCCGGCCGCGTGAAGAGTTTCCAGTTTCTTGGCAAAATTGAGCCTTACGTAGCGGTTCTCCGGGTGCGCGAAGAAACTCGACCCCGGCACCGGCGCGACCCCGACCTCGCGGGCCATCCAGTGCGAGAAGTCGACGTCGCTCGCGTAGCCGAACGGGGAGACGTCGAGCATCACGTAGTACGCGCCCTCGGGCCGCGTGTAGGAGAGGCCCGTCCGGTCGAGGTAGCCGAGCAGCACGTCGCGCCGCTCGGCGTACTCGCGTGCGATCCCCTCGTAGTAGGAGGAGGGCAGGGTGAGCCCCGCAACGACGGCATGCTGGAGCGGGGCGGCCGCCCCAACCGTGAGAAAGTCATGGACCTTGCGCGCCTGCGCGATGATCGCGGCCGGAGCATTCACGTAGCCGAGCCGCCACCCGGTGATCGCAAAGGTCTTCGAGAGCGAGCTGCACATGAGGGTGCGTGCCGCCATTCCGGGAAGCGTCGCGAAGTAGACGTGCCGGTGCGGCGCATAGACGATGTGCTCGTATACCTCGTCGGTGAGAACGAACACGTCGAACTCTTCGGCGAGCGCGGCGATCTCCAAAAGTTCCGCGCGGGTGAACACCCGCCCGGTGGGGTTCGACGGGTTGCAGAGGACGAACGCCTTCAGGCCGCCGGCGAAGGCCCGGCGGAGCTCCGCCGGGTCGAAATGGTACTGCGGAGGCTGGAGCGGCACGTGCACGGGCTCCGCCCCGCACAGGATGGCATCGGCGGCGTAGTTTTCGTAGAACGGGGAGAACATCCCCACCTTGTCGCCCGGGTTGCAGACCGTCATCATCGCGACCATCATGGCCTCGGTGGCTCCGCAGGTGACGACGAGGTCCGTCTCCGGGTTGACGGGACGTCCGGTGTCCCGCCCGATCTTTTCCGCAAGCGCCCTGCGCAGGGGCGGCGCGCCCCAGGTGATCGCATACTGATGGTGGCCGGCATCCATCTCGGCCTTTGCGGCATCAAGCAGCGCGCGCGGCGGGTCGAAGTCAGGGAATCCCTGGGAAAGGTTGATGGCCCCATGCACCTGGGACACGCGGGTCATTTCGCGGATGACCGACTCGGTGAAGGCGCCTGTGCGTCGGGAGGTGGTGGGCATCGGGAAGGGCGGATCGTGATTCCAGCATGCAGAGCTGTCCAGTCTCCGGGAAGGGGTCAGGCTGTTAATTGTCAAATCCGCCGCGGATTTAACAATTAACAGCCTGACCCGGTAGTGTATCGGTATGACCGGAAAACAGGTGGGTAGGCAGCACTGGAAAACGGGTAGGGACGCGCGGCCCGCGCGTCCGGGTCCCACGAATGGCCCCAAAGTCTGCACGGACGGGCGGGCCGCCCGTCCCTACCTCGCAAGCGCGTACACACGGCAATCCGTTCGCCCCTCGGATCCCTCGATCTGAACAAACTGACCCACGATCGGTCTCTTAGCCGGCTTGACACCGCGCAGGGCGTCGCCTTTCGTTCCGGTTCCCTTGAATCTCTCCCTAGCATCGGCCAGCCTCATTTCCGTCGGCGTCATTGCCGCCGTGGCAGTCGCCGTTGTCGCCGCCAAGGCGCCGCGAAGGGTCTAGATCGATCTATCGACTTTGCCCCTCCGGTGCCGCACCGGGGGGGCTTTTTTTTGGTCCCTACGGATTCGGCAGTGGAGCGGGAATCAACCGCCACCAACCATGAAAACGCAAGGAACCCATCCCACCCACACCCCGCCCACGAGGCGGGACGCGCCACTGTTCCGCCTCCGGTTTGAGCCGTTCCCGCCGCGGGAGCCCCAAGGAAGGAACAGGCAGGAAGCCCCCGGAAGAGTTGCCGGGGAGAACGACTTCCTGGTCATCAACCAGAGGCCCGACCTCTGTGGACAGGACGGGCCATGAACTCCGTCGCATACCCTTATCGTTTCGCCGGACGCATGCGCGCTCTCAAGCCGAGCGCGATCCGCGAGCTTCTGAAGGCGACGGTCACGCCCGACGTCATCTCCTTTGCGGGCGGGCTGCCCGCGCCGGAGCTCTTTCCCGTCGAGTCCCTGGAGGGGGTGGTCCGGGACATCCTCGCCGAAGACGGGCCAGCCGCCCTTCAATACGGCACCTCCGAAGGGCACCTGCCGTTGCGCGCCTGGGTATGCGGTCACCTCGCCCGCACCTCCGGCATGGCTGCGACTTCGGACCAGGTCCTGATCACAAACGGCTCGCAGCAGGGCCTGGACCTGATCGCGAAGGCGCTCGTCGATCCCGGCGACGTGGTCGTGGTCGAGAACCCCGCCTACGTCGGCGCACTCCAGGCCTTCAATTCCTACCAGGCGGAGATCATCGGGGTGCCAGGCGACTCGGACGGGATCCGCACCGACCTTCTCGCCGAGACCCTGTCCCGCCTGCCGCGGCCCCCAAAATTCCTGTACCTGATCCCCAACTTCCAAAACCCGACCGGGACGAGCCTTTCGGCGGGGCGCCGTGCCGAAGTCGTGAAGATCGCCGCGGCGCACGGCGTGCCCATTGTGGAGGACGACCCGTACGGGCTCCTGCGCTACTCCGGGCCCGATGTGCCTCCGCTTGCATCCCTGCCCGGGGCGCAGTCCGTGGTTTACCTGGGGACCTCGAGCAAGATTCTCGCGCCCGGCCTGCGCATCGCCTGGCTCGTCGCGACCGACAGCGGGCTGATGGAGCGGCTGATCGCCGCAAAGCAGGCGGCAGACCTGCACACCTCGGGGTTTGCCCAGCGCGTGGTCTGCGGGTTCTTTCGGCTCCCCGGGGCCCTGGAGCGCCACGTCGGGCGCCTGCGTGCGGCGTACGCCCTGCGCCGGGACGCCATGCTCCAGGCACTGGAGGAGCATCTGCCCGGGGAGTGCGAATGGACGCGCCCGAACGGCGGCCTCTTCCTCTGGGTCCGGCTGCCTGCGGGCACGGACGGTGTCGAGCTCCTGGGGGCCGCCGCCCGGGAGAAGGTTTCGTTCGTTCCCGGCGAGCCCTTTTGGGTTGGGAGGCCGGCGCTCAACACCATGAGGCTCAACTTCAGCAATGCCCCTGAGGATCGGATCCGGGAGGGCGTGGGCCGCCTGGGTGCCTTGATCAGGGCGCGTGCCGCCGGGGCCTACTTTGCGGAGAGCATCGGGTGAACGGTTCGCCAGATGTTCTCGGCGACGACCAATTCGCCGGCAGCTGTCGGGTGGATGCCGTCCCCCTGGTTGAGCTCGGGCCGGCCGCCGACTCCCTCGAGCAGAAACGGGATGAGCGCAACCTTCTCCCGGGAAGCGACGGCGGGGAATACCGCCGCGAAGGCCCGGGTGTACTCGTCGCCCAGGTTCGTGGGCATCCTCATGCCGGCGAGCACAATCGTGGCCGACGGCCGAAGGGCCCGGACCCGTCCGATGATGGCCTCCAGGTTTGCCTGGATCACGGCGGGACTTACGCCGCGCAGGCCGTCGTTCGCCCCGAGTTCGAGCACAAAAATGTCCGCGGGCTGCCGCAGAATCCATTCCAGCCGACGGAGGCCTCCCGAGGAGGTTTCGCCGCTGAGGCCTGCATTGACCACCTTCCACGGAAGGCCCGCCGCGACGATCCTCTCCTGGATCAAGGCTGGGAACGAATCGGCCGCGGGGTCGTCCAGCCCGTACCCTGCCGTGAGGCTGTCGCCGAAAAAGACGATCGTGTGCGGCTCCGCCTGCGGAGGCTGGGCGCCGGCGCCGCGCGCGAGTGCCAGGAAGGCAACGGTGGAAACAAGGAGAACTTTCATCCGGGAGGGGAGGCCAACAGCCTTGGCCGACGGCCGGCAATCTTCAAGTTGCAGCTTTGACCGCCCGGCGATTGCGTGTAGACAGAACCATGAGCGGCCAAATCATTCTGGAGGTGGATCGGCTGACCAAGACGTACCAGACGGCCGCGGGGCCGCTCACCGTGGTGCGCGACGTGACGTTCGATCTCGAAGCCGGCGCGACTCTTGCGATCATCGGCCCGAGCGGGAGCGGGAAGACGACCCTCCTCGGCCTGTGCGCCGGGCTGGACCGTGCAACCTCCGGATCGGTGACGCTGGCGGGGAACGAACTCGGATCGCTCGACGAGGACGGATGCGCCCGGGTTCGCAACGCGCATGTGGGCTTTGTATTCCAGAATTTCCAGCTCCTGCCCACGCTCACGGCCCTTGAGAACGTGCTTGTGCCCATGGAACTGGGCGGCGGCGGCCGGGCGGGCGACCAGGAGGCGGACGCCCGTGCGCTGCTCAACCGGGTCGGCCTCGCCGGACGCGAGGGACACTACCCCGTGCAGCTGTCGGGTGGCGAGCAGCAGCGTGTGGCCCTTGCGCGCGCCTTTGCCAACCGGCCGAAGATCCTCTTTTGCGACGAGCCGACGGGGAACCTCGACGGCGATACTGCGGCAGCGATGGCCGAGCTCATCTTTGGGCTCAACCGCGAACGGGGAACCACGCTGGTCCTGGTGACCCACAACCCGGAGCTTGCGGCCCGGTGCTCGCGGAGCCTGAGGATGGCGCGGGGCACCGCGGAGTTACAGTTCCGGCCGTGAAGTTCATCCTGAAAATGGCATGGAGGGACTCGCGGGCCTCGCGCTGGCGGCTCCTCCTCTGCGCGCTGTCCGTGGCCTTCGGCATCTCGGCATTGGTGTTCCTCGGTTCGCTCGGCGCCGGACTCGAACGGTCGGTCAGGACCGAGGCCAAGGGGCTCCTCGGGGCCGACCTCACGGTCACGACCCGGGCCCCGATGCCGCCGGAACTGGCCCGGTACCTCGATACGCTCGGGACCGGGCGCTCCACCGACCAGTCCTTCTCGTCCATGATGGCCTTCCCCACGGCTGGATCCGCCCTGAGGCTGGTGCAGGTCCACGCGCTCGAGGGCGGCTTTCCATTCTACGGGAAAATCGACGCGGAGCCGGCGGATGCGGACGCGCGCCTGCGGGCCGGGGGCAACGTGGCCGTCCTCGAGGCCGCGCTCCTGAACCAGTTCAACGCGAAGGTCGGCGACCCGGTGAAGCTCGGCAGGTCGATGTTCACGATCGTCGGTTCGCTCAAGACCCTCCCCGGGGAGACCTTTGGGGCGAGCCTGTTCGCGCCCCGCGCCCTCATTCCGCGGGGTGCCCTGGCTGCAACGGGGCTCACGGGCGCGGGGAGCCTGGCGCGGACCAGCGTGGCGCTCCGGCTTGCGCCCGGTGTGGCCGCCGACAAGGTCGCAGGGGACCTTTGGGCGAAGTTTCCCAATGGGCACCTTTCGATCGCCACGGCGGAGGGGCGCGAAAAGGACCTGGGGAGGGCGCTCACCCACGTGTACGTGTTTCTCAGCCTGGTCGGGTTCATCGCGGTGATGCTCGGTGCAATCGGGCTCGCAAGCGCGCTGCACGTCCATGTGCGGCAAAAAATCGTTTCCGTGGCCGTGTTGCGCTGCCTCGGGGCGGGCGCGGGCCGCTGCTTCGCGGTGTACGTGGTCCAGGGGCTGGCGCTCGGGATCTTCGGGGCCGTGGCCGGCGCGGCCGTGGGGATTGCGCTGCAGTACGCGTTCCTTGCCCTGCTCGGGAAGGGCCTTCCCTTCCATGTCCCGTTTTTCGTGGCGTGGCCGGAGGTCGCCCGGGGCATGGGGGCGGGCCTCTCCCTGTGCATCCTGTTCACGCTGTGGTCGCTCCTTTCGGTGCGGAAGGTGCCGCCGTTGGCGGCCCTCCGGGCAGCCGAGGCCGAGAAGCCCGGGCGCGGGGGGGATCCGTGGCGGGTCGCGGTCGGAGTCCTGATCGCAGCCGGGGTCGCCGGGCTCGCGGTCGGGCAGACGCACAGCCTCCGCGTGGGCCTGGGGTTCGCGGCAGTCCTGGGTGCCGGATTTGGGGTCTTGGCAGCGGTGGCCAAGGCCGTGGCCTGGGCTGCACGCCGGGTGCCGCTCCGGAGACTGCCGTATCCGGCCCGCCAGGGGATCGCCAATCTGCACCGGCCGAACAACCTCACCGTTGTCCTTCTACTCTCGCTTGGGCTGGCGACCTTTCTCTCGATGACCGTCTATCTTGTGCGGTCCACGCTTCTTCGGGAGGTAGTCCAGTCGGGTTCGGTCGGCAGGACCAACCTCATGTTCTTTGATGTTCAGGACGACGAGATCGTCCCCCTGGCAAGGCTTCTCGCCGCGAACGGAGCCCCCGTCGAGCGGCAGGTGCCGGTCGTGACCATGAAGATCTCCACCCTCGCGGGGCGCCCCATCCAGCAGGTCGTGGACGACAAGTCGGCGCGGATCCCGTCGTGGACCCTCCAGAGGGAGTATCGCTCGACCTTCCGGGGCACCCTGGTCGGGGACGAGCGCCTGGTGGCAGGCGCCTTCACGGGAAGCTTCGACGCCAGGGCGGATCCCGGGCCGATTCCGATTTCCATGGAGGAGGGACTGTTCCGCGACATGCGCCTGAAGCTGGGCGACGAGATCACCTGGGACGTGCAGGGGGTTCCCCTCCGGACCCGTGTGACGAGTGTCCGTGCCGTGGAATGGCGCCGCCTGGAGCCGAACTTTTTCGTGGTTTTTCCCGGGGGCGTGCTGGAGCAGGCCCCCGCAACCTACCTTGCCGCGGTCCGGGCGGAAACGCCTGCTGACTCGGCGCGGCTCCAGAAGGCCGTGGCTGCGGCGTTTCCGGGAGTCAGCGCGGTCGACCTGTCCTCGATCGAGAAAACCCTGGACGGGATCTTTTCGAGGATTGCGGCCGCCATCGAGGCAATGTCGCTCTTCACGGCCGCAACAGGGCTCGCGGTCCTTGCCAGCGCCGTCCTCGCCGGCCGGCGCCAGCGGTTTCGCGAGACGGCCCTCCTTCGGACGCTCGGCGCGACGGGCAGCCAGCTGGCCAAGATCGAGTTTGCCGAGAACGCCGTGCTCGGCTCCTTGGGAGGGATCGTCGGATGTGTCTTGTCCTTGTTAGCCAATGAGTTGCTAGCTAATTTCCTCTTCAAGACACCCGAGGCTTCGCCGCCGCTTGCACTGCTCGCGGCGGTTGCCGTCGTGACCGGAGCCACGCTGGCCATTGGCTGGCTCGCGGGCAGGGGAGCCACCCGCCAATCGCCGCTTGAGGCGCTCCGCGTGGATGGGTAGCAAAAAAGCGTGTAACTTTTGCCCAGAATTGGTGTTGTATCTGCATGTCCAGCGTACCCGCATCCCCGGCCGTGCCCGCAGCGCGGGTGGCCCCCAAGAAGAAAAAGCTCCGGACGATCGTCTGGATCTCGGTTGCGGCGCTGGTCGTGGCCGTCATCGGTGGAATGGCATGGTCCAAGTCCCGGCAGTCGGGGCGGGGGATCGGCGTGACCACCGACAAGGCCGTGATCCGGACCATCACGCAGATCGTCACGGCCACCGGCAAGATCCAGCCCGAAACCGAGGTGAAGATTTCTCCGGAGGACTACGGCGAGATCATCGCGCTCCCCTTCAGGGAAGGCGGGCGCGTCCGGAAGGGCGACCTGATCGTCCGGCTCAAGCCCGATCTCTACCAGGCACAGGTGGACCAGCAGACCGCGGCCGTGGCTGCCGCCCGGGCGACGGCGATTTCCAGCCAGGCGAAGCTGGAGAAGGCCGAGGCGGACCTGAAGCGGAACCAGGATCTGTTCCAGCGAAACCTGATTTCCGAGTCCGACTACGTCGGGTTCAAGACGGCCTACGATGGGGCCAAGGCAGACGTCAACACGGCCCTCGCCAATGAGAAGGGGTCCGAAGGGTTCCTCAACCAGGCCAAGGACGCCCTCTCCAAGACCGTGATCTATTCGCCCATGGACGGCACAGTGAGCTCGCTCTCCTCGGAGGTAGGCGAGCGCGTGGTTGCGACCGGGGAATTCACGGGCACCGAGATCATGCGGGTCGCCGACCTCACGAACATGGAGGTGCGGGTGAACGTGAACGAGAACGACATTCCGAACGTGAAGGTGGGGGACCATGCCCTCATCAGCATCGACGCCTACCCGAACCGGAAGTTCAACGGCTACATCAAGGAGATCGGTTCGTCCGCCGAGAACTCGGGCGGGTCCGGGAGCGGCGCCTCCGGCCAATCCTCGGGCAGCGTTTCGGACGAGGTCACCAATTACCTGATCAAGATCCGCGTGGCGGACCGCGATGTCCAGCTGCGGCCCGGGATGAGCGCGACCGCGGACATCGAGACCCAGACCGTGAATAAGGCCGTGGCCGTTCCCATCCAGAGCGTCACGGTGCGGGATGAGGGCGGCCTCACCTCCGACGAACTCCAGCAGCGCGAGGACAAGGATGCCAAGGAGAAGTCGGGGAACGATCTCGGCGTCTCGTCGGACAAGGACCAGATCCGGCGCAACCGCACCCAGCTCCAGTACGTGGTCTTCATCAGGACGGGCGACAAGGTCCGGCTCGCGAGGGTCGACACCGGCATTGCCGACAACACCTGGATCGAGGTCAAGAAGGGCGTGAAGGCGGGCGATGAGGTCGTGTCCGGGAGCTATGCCGCCATCAGCCGCCAGCTCAAGGACGGCATGGCGGTCCACGTCGAGCAACCGAAGAAGGACGCCGGTGGAAGCTGAGAACCTCACGGTCGCAGCCCTGGGAGAACCAGGCCGCCGGCCGGTGCTCCCGCCCGGCCCGGTGGTCATCGCCATCGAGAACGTGACGAAGCTTTACAGGATGGGCGACGAGACGATCCACGCCCTGCGCGGGGTCTCCCTCGACATCCGCCGCAACGAGTACCTGGCCATCATGGGCCCGTCGGGCTCCGGGAAATCCACCCTGATGAACATGCTGGGCTGCCTGGACACCCCGACCTCGGGCCGCTATGACTTCACCGGGCGCGCGGTGAAGGGGATGGACGACAACGAACTCGCCGAGATCCGAAACCGCGAGATCGGGTTCGTCTTCCAGACCTTCAACCTTCTGCCGCGCTCCGACGCCCTCCGCAACGTCGAGCTGCCGCTCATCTATGCCGGCCTCCGGCCGGCGGAGCGCCAGGCCCGCGCCCGCGAGGCCCTGGAGAGCGTGGGGCTGGGCGACCGGATGCACCACAAGCCCAACGAGCTTTCCGGGGGCCAGAGGCAGCGCGTCGCGGTCGCGCGGGCCCTCGTCAACCGGCCGTCGATCATCCTCGCCGACGAGCCCACGGGCAACCTCGACTCGAAGACCGGCGTGGAGATCATGGCGCTGTTTGAGCGCCTCTACGAGGCGGGCAACACGCTGATCGTGGTCACCCACGAGGAGGACGTCGCCCATTACGCGCGGCGCGTCGTGAGGCTCCGCGACGGGCGGATCGAGAGCGACCAGCCGATGTCATGAACGAGCTTGTCGAGTCCTTCCGGATCGCATTTGCGGAGATCCGCGCCCACAAGCTGCGCTCCGCGCTGACGGCGCTCGGCGTGATCATCGGGATCGTCGCCGTCACCCTCATGGGGACGGCCATCAACGGCATCGGCATCGGGTTCCAGAGGAGCCTGGCAATGCTCGGCGACGACGTGATGTACGTGAACAAGTGGCCCTGGCACAACGTGGACGACTGGTGGAACTACGTGAACCGGCCCCCGATCGTCCCCGAGGACGCCGAAAAGCTCAACCGGATCATCGCGGACACCCCGGGCTCGCAGCTCGACGTGGCCGTCTTCGTGAACGCCCGGTCCACGACGGTCAAGGTGGGCGGCAACAGCGTCAGCGGGGTGTACACCTTTGGCACCACGGCCGAGTACGGCCGGATCCTGACGGCCGACTTCAAGGAGGGCAGGCTTTTCAGCGAGACCGAGAGCCGGGCGGCGCGGCCGGTGTGCGTGCTCGGGTACGACGTGGCCAACGCGCTCTTCCCGGGACGCTCCGCCCTCGATGCCACCGTGCTCGTGCAGGGCCAGCCCTATCGCGTGATCGGGGTCCTCGTCCACCAGGGGGCCTTCCTCGGGCTCTTCAGCTTCGACAACCAGACGATCATCCCGCTCGGGGCCTACGCCAAGCACTTCGGGACCCGCGACGGCAACGGCGAGCTCCAGGTGAAGATCCGCGACAAGAACCGCCTCGGCGAGGCCCGCGAGGAGCTCACCGGCGCCATGCGGCGGGTGCGCGGCCAGCTGCCCGCCGATCCCGACAATTTCTCGATCAATGAGCAGCAGGCGTTCAAGGCCCAGCTTGACCCGATCACCAACGGGATCGCGATCGGGGGACTGTTCATCACGGGGCTCGCCCTGTTTGTCGGGGCCATCGGGATCATGAACATCACGTTCGTCAGCGTGAAGGAGCGGACCAAGGAGATCGGCACGCGCAAGGCGCTCGGCGCCCGGCGCCGCACGATCCTCCTGCAGTTCCTGATCGAGTCGGTCTCGATCTGCCTGGTCGGGGGCCTGGTCGGCCTGGCGATCACCGGAGGGCTCTGCCTGGCCGTGAGCCTGGCGATGCCAAGCCTCCCGGTCGTCTTTTCGATCGGGCTGGTGGCCGTCGGCCTCCTTGTCTCGACCCTCACCGGCATCCTCGCGGGGTTCGCCCCGGCCGTGGGCGCGTCGCGCCTCGATCCCGTCGTGGCGCTCCGCTACGAGTGACGCCATGCTCTTCCGCGAGATCATCCGCATGGCGCTCGGCTCGCTGGGCGTGCACAAGCTCCGGTCCTTCCTCACGATGGCCGGGATCACGATCGGGGTATTTTCCGTGATCGGCGTCATGACGGCCGTGTCCGCGCTGCGCGGGTCGATCGAGACGGGCCTGAGCTTCCTCGGGTCGAACATGTTCCAGTTCGCGAAGTACCCCACCGGCATCCAGGTCAACGGCAACGACCGGGAAAAATACGACAAGCGGCGCAACTTCCGGCTCGCGGAGGCCAGGCGCTACCAGCTTCTCATGGAGGGATCGGCGGACGTCGTCTGCCTGAAGGCCTTCGACCAGAACGGGGGCCAGGCCAGGTACGGCAACCGCAAGACGACCCCCGGCCTCACGTACGGGGGAACGAATGAGAATTTCCTGGTGGCGAACCAGTATGCCATCGAGACCGGGCGCAACTTCACCGGGGCCGACGTGGACTTTGGCACGCCCAACGCCCTCATCGGCCAGACGATCGTCTCGAAGCTGTTCCCTTCGGAGCAGCCTCTCGGAAAGACGATCAAGGTGAACGGGCACGCCTACAATGTGATCGGGACATTCGTGGCGCGTGGGAGCTCGTTTGGGGAGGACCAGGACGACCTCGTGATGGTTCCGATCACCCGGTTCCTCAGCGACAACGGCCCGGAGAACTACAGCATCAACATCGCAACGCAGGCCCCGTCGCCCGAGGTCTACAATTCGACCATGGACAAGGGCGTGACGGCGATGCGCATCGCGCGCGGCCTGCGCCCGGACCAGGAGAACGACTTTGAGATCTATTCGAACGACTCGCTGATCGCGGCGTTCGCCAAGGTGGCCGACGCCGTGCGCGCCGGGGCCCTCCTGATCAGCGCGATCGCCCTGGTGGCCGCGGGGGTCGGCATCATGAACATCATGCTGGTGAGCGTCACCGAGCGCACCAAGGAGATCGGCGTTCGCAAGTCCATCGGGGCCCGGAAGACGAACATCCTCGCCCAGTTCCTGCTCGAGTCGGTCACGCTCTCGCTCTGCGGGGGCCTTGCCGGGATCTTCCTCGGCGTGGCGGCGGGCGACGGCCTGGCCATGCTCATGCACGTGGACATCGTGTTTCCCTGGGGATGGGCGGCGACCGGCCTTGGCGTGTGCACGGCGATCGGCGTGGGTTTCGGCCTCTACCCGGCGGCCAAGGCCGCGGGCCTGGACCCGATCGAGGCGCTGCGCTACGAGTAGCGAAGGCCGTCAGCCCCGGCGGATTTCCGAACCCGGGAAGCGGATCTGGATCCGGTACACCTTTTTCACCCGGCATTGCACTGCGCCGGTCTCGGGCACGACCCGCTCGGGGACCTCGATCCTGTGGATGTCGACGACGGCGTGGTAGCCGCGCTCGGAAAACACGTCGATCAGCATCGCAAGCGCCAGGGGATCGTCGAGCAGGGGCTCCTCGGTGTTGACCAGGGCGGAGCCGGAGATGGCGTGCCGGAAGATGATCGGGAGGATCTTCTTCTCGATGAAGCCCACGACCACCTTGAACAGCTCGCCGTGCTCGACCTCATACGAATCGAGACGCTTCACCATCTCCTGGCGGGCATGGACGATGATCTCGCTTGCGACCGGGATCGCCCGCAGGCGATCGACGGTCCTCGGGTCGAGCTCGAGGGTGCTCTGGTAGTCGAGTTCCCGGAGAATGTTCTGCTCCACCTCGGCCACCGGACCCTGGGCGTTGATGAAGTGGTAGTGGAAGATTTCCTTCAGCTCCTGGAGGGCGTCCCAGGTCTTCTCCTTGAACGTTCGGTAGCGGAATTGCGCCAGGCTCTCGTCGTAGTCCGTGACCCTCTCCTCGAGCAGCTCCCCCATGCCCGTGCGGCGCACCTCCCGGTTGTGCTCCCGCACCTCGACGCCGCGGCGGAGCTGCCGCTCGACGCTCGTCTTCTCGTCCACAAAAAGGACCATGATGTGGGTGGTCGGCAGCCGGAAATGGATGCCGAGCGGCGTCCGGTAAAACTCCCTGCGCAGCTCGTGCATCCGGTCCACGAGCAGCTTCAGGCACTCCACCTGCACCTTCGTGCGCGGAAACCCGTCGAGGATCACGCCATCGCGGTAGTCCGGCTGGAGCAGTTTGCGGAACAGGAGGTCCACCACCTCGCGGTCGCCCACCATGCTGCCGGCGTTCTTCAGGCGCTGGGCCTCGGGCGTATCGAGGAGGGCGCTCACGACGATCGGGCCGCAGGTCAGTCCCCGGGCCTTGGAAATGAACGGTGTCTGGGTGCCCTTTCCGGCGCCTGGGGCGCCGCCCAGGAGGATGAATTCCTTGGGGAACCTGAGCTTCTCGCGGCCGAAGTCGGCCTCCAGGGCCTGCCACACCGCCCCGAAGATGATGTGCGCGTCCTTGATCTCCAGGTCGGTGATCCTTCCCTGGGACGGGGGCAGGGATTCCCCGGCGGGGGAGGCTGGTTCTGGGGTGGGGGACATTCGGCTGGACGAAGGAAGATAAATTTTCGAATTCGGGGAAACTTAATTCGAAAACAAGCGTCAAACTTTGATGCAGTTCCCGGGCCTAGCCCGCGGAATTGTCAAGTTGAAGCTGGACCTGGCGGAGCCGCGCGAGCGGCTCCGCCTTGGTTTCCAGGGGTCGCGACCGGCCCCGGAAAGTTCCCGCAGCCTCAGGCTTTCGGCGCTTCAGGGGCCTTTCCCTTGCAGCAAAGGAGGTTGTCCAAGGCGCAGGCCCCGCCGCCCTTCAGGATCAGGGCGAGGGAAATGCCGGCCACGAGGATGAAGAATTCATAACCTTCGCCCTTTTGCTGGCCGGTCCAGTTCATGAAAAAGCCGTTGCCGACGTGGACCATGAAGGCGGCGACGACGAGCTCAACGCCGACCAGGAGCGCCGCGATCCGCGTGCACAGCCCGAGGACGAGGGCGATCCCGCCGAAGAACTCAATCAGGATGGCGGCGAGCGCAAAAAGCCACGGGATGTGCAGGTTGTTCGTGAAGAAAGCCATGGTCCCGGAATAGCCGTAGCCTCCGAACCAACCCAGCAACTTCTGGGCGCCGTGGGGGAAGATCATGATGCCGAGGGCCAGCCGCAGAAACAGCGGCGCAAACGATTTGTACGTGCAGCACTCCGAACTACTTTGGGATGACATGGGTTTTTTGGGGTTCCGGCCCTCAGCGTAAGGGCCAAGGTTTACGTATCCGAGGAGACCGGAACGGTCAAGCCGTGGGTGGTGCCCGGATCCTCCCACTGCCAGTCGCGGAGAAGGGTGAGCAATTGCTCGGAGCCCCTGCTTTGAAAGCGCTGCAGATGGCGGATGATGACGATCTCGCGGACCGGGCTTGCGTCGGCGAGGGGGATGTAGACCAGGGAGCCCTTGTCCTCGGTCGCCCGGGAGACCCGCGGAAGGATCGAGACACCCGCCCCCAAGGCAACGAACGCCTTGACCGTCGCGATCTGGGAGCAATGGAATCCAATCCGCGGTTCAAAATGGTGATCGCCGCAGAACGCCCGGATCTGTGCCGCGGTCGAACTCGACGACCCCATCATGGCAAACGTCTCGCTGGCGAGGTCCTCTCCCGTGACCAGGTACCGGTTCGCAAGGCGGTGATCCTTGCCCACGACCAACAGGAGGGGTTCCTGCATCAGAGCCTCCATGTGGAGCCGGGGGTCGTCGACCGGCTTTGCAACGACGGCGAGATCGAGTTCCCCATCGAGGATCGCCTGGGTGAGATGGACTTTAAAATCTTCCCGGACATCGACCTGCAAATTTGGATGCCGCCTCCTGCACCGGGCTATCAAGGCCGGCAGAAGGTAGGGAGCCAGGGTGGGGATCGCCCCGATCGTGATTCGACGGCCAAGGGACGGGCTATCTCCCAATTCCTTGGTCGTATTTTCAACCTCAAGGAGGATCCGTTTGGCTCTTTCCAAGAAGACAATTCCCGCCTCGGTTGGGACGGCCTTGTGGCCAAGTCTGTGGAACAGCTTGTGGCCAAGCTCCTTTTCAAGTTTTATAATCTGTTGGCTTAATGAAGGTTGAGTCACATTACTTCTCTGGGCAGCCTTCGTGAAGTTTCCGGTTTCCCCGATGGCTGCCGCATAGCGAAGTTGGGTTAGTTCCATAGGATTAAACTATCGTTACCATAATAAATATCAACTTTAACTATTGGATTCTTAAGCTATCTTACCAGCGTTCCACTCCGATCGGGGTGGTCTTAACGAAAGCAACAACAACATGAACTATGGAACCATCATGAGGAGAGCGGTCATCCCCGGCGTAATTGCTGCGGCCGCGATCTCGGTTTTCCTAGTTACCCACCTGTCAGCTAGCGTGTTCGTGGGCTTCGCTACGGTCGCAATTGTGGCCGGAGTCGTTGTCCTCGAGTATCGCCTGAGCTGGAAGTGGCTGTCCGGACGCCTGGCGTTCGAGAGCCGCTCAAGTTGGAAGTCGTGGCTCGGGCGATAAGCCGGGTCATTCAAATAGTAATCAACCAGGGCCCGGAGAAATCCGGGCCCTGTTTTTTTGTGGGGTGAAGGGCTCGTCGCCGGGGTTCACGGAGAAAATTTGTGCCTTCGATGCCCTGCATTGCGTCTAACCGGGGCAACCCCCGGTTTATGCCGATTTTTAGACAAACGCAGGGCGCGGCGACGCTATCAGGGAAGAAACACGCAATTCACCCCATTTGCATGGAGGAAGTTCCCGATCATGATTCCTGGAAAGAATGGTTTGAGCGCCACGGCCCCCGCCTGCTGCTTTATGCCCGGCAGTGCACGCGGTCGCTGGCCGACGCCGAGGATATCGTCCAGGACGCCTTCGTACGCTATTGGCGGAACCAGCGAAAGCTCCGTGGCGAGCCGCTTCCGCTCCTTGTCACCTCGGTGCGCCGGGCGGCGGTTGATCTTGCTCGCCGGGACGGAAGGCGCGCCGTCCGGGAGATGCGCGCCGACGGACAGCCGGAGGAATCCGGACGCATGTTTGAAACGCCCCTGGAAGGCGACGATCGCCGGGCGGCGGTGGAGGCGGCCTTGCGTCGCCTGCCCGAGGAGCAGCGCGAGGTCCTTGCCCTCAAGATCTGGGGCGGCCTCACCTTTGAGGAAATCGGCTCGCAGCTGGGCCAGTCACCCAACACGGCCGCCTCGCGCTACCGGTACGGCCTTGAGGCGCTCCGCCGCGAACTCCCTGTTTTAGCCGTCCATGGATGACGAATTGAAAATGCTCGAGGAGGAACTGGGGCGCCTGCGGCCGGCAGCCGCGTCGCCGGAACTCACGGCCCGCATCGGGCGGAATCTGCGCCCGAGGCGGCGCGCGGGGGTCCTCTTGTCGTGGCTTGCGCTTCCGGCCGCGGCTGCCGCGGGCGCAGCGCTGGTGATCCTTGCGCCCAAGCCGGCGGCCTCGGCCGCCCCGTCGGTGTTCAAGCCGGTTGCCGCCCGGCAGGTGCTCCTCTCGGCCCGCGACGAGGGGTACGTGCAGCTCGGCGGCGTCCCCGCCCATCGCCTGCACGCGACCTACGTGGACACGATCACCTGGGAAAATCCGGCAGAGCACGCGTCGCTCACCTGGAGCGTGCCCAGGGACCAGGTCCGCGTGATCCCCGCCAGTTTTCAGTAACCAAACAACGAAGGTATGACCATGAAATCCACACTGCACTCCCTGCTTCCGATCCTTGGGATCGCCCTCGGCATTCCGTTCGCCCGGGCCGACTCCCCGCCGGATTGCCGGTGCGCACAGGCGGACGCCGCCGGACCACGGCCGCGCGGCGGCTTCGCCATGATGGTCAGCGACGTCGTGCAGACGCCGGAGTCCGTCGCCTTCCTCGGCGTTGAGACCGAGCCCGCCTCCGAAACGCTCACGGAGCAGCTGGGCCTGCCCGAGAACACCGGTCTGGTCGTTGGCCAGGTCGTGCCCGGGAGCGCAGCCGCCGCATCGTTGAAGCGCCACGACCTGCTGCTCAAGCTGGACGACCAGGTTCTGATCGAGCCCCGGCAGCTCGCCGTCCTGGTGCGCGGCCACAAGGCGGGTGACACGGTGACGATCACCTACCTTCGCGCAGGGAAGCAGGAGACTGCCGCGGTCAAGCTTGGGGCACATGACGATTCGAAGGTCGCGGAGTGGGGTGCCACGGGTGTGATGCCGCCGAGTCCGCCGGAGCGCGGCTTCGACCGCGACGACATGGATCGCGTCCTTTCCCTCATGAACGGCGACGGCAATTCCCCGGCGTGGCTGCCGCCCGTCGGCCCCGGCGCACCGCGCTCCCCGGAGCCGCCCGCCGAGCCCGGCATCAGCGAGGTCAGAATTGACATGGCGAACAGCAACATCGTCTACACCGACGACAAGGGAACCCTCACCCTGACCGTCAAGGACGGGAAGCGCAGCCTGGTCGCCACCGACGCGCACGGCCGCGGAGTCCTCTTCACGGGGCCGATCGACACCCCGGAGGAGCGCCGGGCCCTGCCGCCCGAGGTGAGGGAATGGCTGAAGAAGCTGCACGGGCTCCAGGAGTTCCGCTTCAGGGCGGACCACGATTTCAAGGGCGGCCAGGCAGGGGTTCTCCAGCCGCAGGGCCAGGAGATGCCGCTTCCGAACGGAGGCCCGGCGCAGCCGCCCCAGCCCCCGTTTTGAGAATTTCCCATGAACCTGCGCGCCCGCAAGGCGTCAGGGACACGTCTGGAGCCGTGGATGGGTGAAGCACCGGCCCCGGCCAGGCAACGCGTTACTAAGCGGACGCAGCCTGGTCGGGGGCGGGACGCTTCAGAAAAATGGACGTGACCAGCGCGATGATCGTGCCAAAGACCACGACCAGGATAAATCCAACGACCGCCTGGGGAATCGGCGCAGCCATGAAGCGGACGCCTTTTTCCATCTGCTCCAGTGCGGAGGGATCCATCCCCTTGGCCTGCGCCTTCGCGAGCTGTGCCTGGACCACGAGGTCGGAGAATCCAAGGTTGATGTAGGACATATAGACGTAGTTGAGCACGCTGGTCAGGAGCCCGGCAAAAATGCAGATCTTAAACCCGGTTCCGACCGCCTGGCCGTAGGTGAGGCCCGAGCCCTCCGGAAGCCCGGCCAAGCGGGCCTTCGTGCCGAGAACGATGGCCGCGATGGTGATGATCAGGCCGCCTATGCCGCCGATCCACTGGGCCTGGTCAAACTTTGCGAGGTCGGAGTGATAACCAAGGATGAACAGAACGAGCTGCAGGAGGAAGCCCACGGCCGCCATCCCGAATCCGTAGATGAGGTAAGTTTTCATGGGGGGTTGGTGGCAGCTTGTCCGCGCCGACCCTCCCAAGCAAGCCCTCAGGGCTGGGGGCTGTGCTCCTGGACGTCGGGCGGGGGAGTGATCACCCGCGGGGGAGGGGTGATGATCTTCGGCGCCTCGGCGAGATGCTCGCCCTCGTCCACGACCCGCTTGAACTCCTGCTCGACTTCGCTCGCCGCCTTCCGGAACTCCCGGACGGCCTTTCCCAGGCCCCGTGCAAACTCCGGCATTTTTTTACCGCCGAAGAGGATGAGCACGATCACCAGGATCAGGATCATCTCGGGGCCTCCAAAGTCGATCAGCGCCAGCGGGAAGGGTGTCGGGTTCACGGCACCACCATGGATCATCTGCCAAAAAATGCCACACGCATTCCAAGTAACAGCCTGACCCCGTCGAGCCGGCGTTTGGCAGGTAGGGACGGGCGGGCCGCCCGTCCG
>Ga0302319_10007802_pt1 | contig 20961 bp, 18 predicted proteins | sample Bog_T0_2_FD_203319 | JGI IMG/M metagenome (GOLD analysis project Ga0302319, IMG submission 203319) | Peat permafrost microbial communities from Stordalen Mire near Abisko, Sweden - Bog_T0_2 | ecosystem: Environmental > Terrestrial > Soil > Wetlands > Peat | place: Sweden: Abisko, Stordalen Mire... | reverse complement strand
CTGAGCATGGCCGCCTGAAGCGGCGGGATGCCCGCCGGCACGGAGTAAACCCCGGAGGCCGGAACGGTGACGTACTCGCGCCATGCGCCCACGTCGTTGGGAACCAGCACACGCTCGCCGACACTCAACCCGGACACCTCCGGGCCAACGCTCGCGATGACGCCCGCGCCTTCATTGCCCGGTATGGCCGGAAGCTCGGGGCGCTTCGGGTATTTGCCCTCGATGATATTGAGATCGGCGGGATTGATCGGCGCCGCTTCGACGCGGATGAGGATTTCCCCCGCGCGCGGCTCGGGCACCTCCTGCTCGACCAGGCTGAGGACGTTTTCCGGGGGGCCGAACTCGTGGAAAATGATGGACTTGGATTTTTTCATATGCGGGAAGCGTCTATCCGGTTTATCTGGCGGCAGCCCCCAAGACAATCATGCCTACCACCCGCCGCAAGCTTGAATCCGGCGCCCAACTTGCCCTCGTGGGGATGGGACTCAACGCCGTGCTTTGCGGAGCGAAGATCGCCGCTGGATTGATCGGCCATTCCTATGCCCTGATCGCCGACGGCTTCGAGTCGCTGCTCGACATCGTCTCCTCGCTGTTGATCTGGGCCGGCCTGAAGTTCGCCGCCGTCCCACCGGATGCGTCTCACCCCTATGGCCATGGAAAAGCTGAACCGGTGGCCGCGATCCTCGGCTCGGTGATGATCCTGGGGGCGGGCACCGCAATCGCCGTCGAGAGCATCCATACGATTGCCGCGCCGCGCACGCCGCCCGCGCCGTACACGCTTCTGGTGCTCGTGGTGGTCGTGGTCGTGAAGGAGCTTCACTCGCGCCGGGTGCGAAAGCTGGCGCGTGAAACCAGCAGCATGGCGATGGAGGCCGACGCGATGCATCATAGGACCGACGCGATCACCTCCGCCGCCGCGCTCGCGGGCATCACCGTCGCCCTCGTGGGAGGCAAGCAATACGCCGTCGCGGACACCTGGGCCGCCCTTTTCGCCTGCGCCATCATCGCTTACAACGGCCTGCTGATCTTCTGGCCCGCCCTCCTGGACCTGATGGATACCGCTCCGCCGCGGAACATCGAGGAGCATGTGCGAGAGGCATCGTTGAGTGTAAACGGCGCGGCGGAGATCCAGCAATGCCGCGTCAGAAAGATGGGGCTCGAGTATTACGTCGACCTTCACGTGAAGGTCGATGGCGGCATGACGGTCACCGAGGGCCACGAAATCGCGCACCTGGTCAAGGACGCCGTGCGGAATGCCGTGCCCGAAGTCGCCGACGTGCTGGTCCACATCGAGCCCGTCCGGGGCAGGAAACCGGCGCAGCCGTAACTTACTCGATAAGTTGTCGAGTCTCCGAGAAACCGCTGACTAAATGAATCCGAAAGGGTTCAAAGATACGCAACGGACCCAAGGCACCAAAAAGGACCTATGCCGGCGGCAGTGAGGTCTTTTTTGGTCCTTGAGGTCCTTTACGGTCCTTTGCCCCTCGGTCAGGCGAGTGCCGCCTGCGCCGCCGCCAGCCGCGCGATCGGGACGCGGAAGGGCGAGCAACTGACATAGGTGAGGCCCAGCTTGTGGCAGAACTTCACTGATGCAGGGTCGCCGCCATGCTCGCCGCAAATGCCCAGCTTGATGTTCGGGCGGGTCTTGCGGCCGCGCTCGACGGCGATCTCCATGAGAGCGCCGACGCCGGTCTGGTCGATGGTGGCGAACGGATTGCTCTTCACGATCTCAAGTTCCTGGTACTGCGGCAGGAACGAGCCGGAATCGTCGCGGCTCATGCCGAGGGCGGTCTGGGTCAGATCGTTGGTGCCGAAGGAGAAGAACTCCGCGGTGTGGGCAATGTCATCGGCGGTGATGGCGCCGCGCGGCACCTCGATCATCGTGCCGACGAGGTAACTGATCTTCACCTTCTTCTCGGCCTGTACTTCCTTGGCCACGCGGTGGACGATCTCGACCTGGATATCGAGTTCCTTCTTGAAGCCAACCAGCGGAATCATCACCTCGGGGCTGACCTTGATGCCCTTCTTCTGAACCTCGGCTGCAGCCTCGAAGATTGCGCGGGCCTGCATCGCGGTGATCTCCGGGTAGGTGATGCCGAGCCGGCACCCGCGATGGCCGAGCATCGGGTTGAACTCGTGGAGCTCATGCACGCGCCGGGTGACTTCCTCCGGAGTGGTGCCGAGCTTGGCGGCAAGGTCGCGCCGGGCGGCGTCGTCCTGGGGCAGGAACTCGTGAAGGGGCGGATCGAGCAGGCGGATGGTCGCGGGCAGGCCCTTGAGGGCCTTGAAGATGCCGATGAAGTCCTGGCGCTGGAAAGGCAGGAGCTTGTTGACGGCCTTCTGGCGCGCATCGAGGTTGCGGGCGAGGATCATCTCGCGCACGGAGTCGATGCGGTTGCCCTCGAAGAACATGTGCTCGGTGCGGCAGAGGCCGATACCGTTTGCGCCAAAGGCGACGGCGTTGGCGACCTGCTCCGGCGTATCGGCGTTGGTCCGAACCTGCAGGCGGGTGGCCTTCGCGCACCAATCCATGAGTTGGACGAAGTTCTGGTAAGTCCGGCTCTTCTTGGCCGCGGCGTTGTTGCCGATGAGCCCCTGGATGACCTCGGAGGGCGCAGTCTTTAACTCGCCGGCATAGACGATCCCGGCGGTGCCGTCGATGGAGAGGAAGTCCTCGCCTTCGCGGAAGGTCTGGCCTCCGGCTTTCATGGTCTTGAGCTTGTAATCGACCTCGATCCCGGCCGCGCCGCAAACGCACACTTTGCCCATTTGACGGGCGACCAGCGCGGCGTGGGAGGAGACGCCTCCGCGAGCGGTGAGGATACCCTCGGCGGCGATCATGCCGCGCAGATCCTCGGGCGAGGTCTCGATGCGCACGAGCAGAACGCGCTCGCCCCTGGCGGCGGCGGCGACGGCGCGGTCCGCATTGAAGTAAATGCGGCCAGTGGCTGCGCCGGGACCGGCGGGAAGGCCGTGCGCGACGGCCGTGGCGGCCTTGATGGCGGCGCGGTCGAAGACGGGGGCGAGCACCTGGTCGAGCTGATCGGCCGGCACGCGGTTGACGGCGGTTTTCCAGTCGATGAGCTTTTCCTTTACCATCTCGACGGCGAAACGGACGGCGGCCACGCCGGTGCGCTTGCCGTTACGGGTCTGGAGCATGAAGACCTTGCCGTCCTGAATGGTGAATTCGAAATCCTGCACGTCCTTGAAGTGGGACTCGAGGGTCTGGCGGATGCGCTCGAGCTCGACCAGCGCCTTGGGCAGATGCCTTTGCAACTGTGCCACGGGCTCGGGCGTGCGAACGCCGGCCACGACGTCCTCGCCCTGGGCGTTGATGAGGAACTCGCCGTAGAAGGTCTTTTCCCCGGTGGCGGGGTCGCGGGTGAAGGCGACGCCGGAGCCGGAGTTGGTGCCGGTGTTGCCGAAGACCATGGCCTGGACGTTGACGGCGGTGCCCCACTCGGCCGGGATGCCGTACTTGCGGCGGTAAACAATGGCCCGGTCGTTCATCCAGGAGCCGAAGACCGCGCCGACGGCGCCTTCGAGTTGCTTCCAAGGATCGTTGGGGAATTGCTTGCCGGTGCGCTCTTTGACCAGGCTCTTGAAGCGGGCGACGAGTTGCTTGAGGTCGTCGACGGTCAGCTTCGTGTCCTCGATGTCGGCGTGATAAAGCTCGTGCTTGAGTTCGTGGATGATGGTTTCGAAAGGCTCATGGTCCTCGTGCGCGGCCTTCTGCACGCCCATGACCACGTCGCCGTACATCTGGATGAAGCGGCGGTAGCAATCCCAGGCGAACCTCTCGTTGCCGGTCGCCTTGCCCAGCGCCAGCACGCTCTGGTCATTGAGGCCAAGGTTGAGGATGGTGTCCATCATGCCGGGCATGGAATCCCGGGCGCCGGAGCGCACGGCGGCGAGCAGCGGCATGGCTTCGGTGTCGCCGAATTTGGTGCCCATGATTTTCTCCATGTTATGGATGCCGGCCTCGATCTGGGCCTGGAGTTCGGCGGGGTAGGTCCGCTTATTGGCGTAATAATAGGTGCAGACCTCAGTGGTGATCGTGAAGCCGGGAGGCACCGGCAGGCCGATCCGGGTCATTTCCGCGAGATTTGCGCCCTTGCCGCCCAGGAGCGGTTTCATCGAGCCGTCTCCGTCGGCCTTCGAGTTGCCGAACTGATAGACGTACTTGTTTTTCGAGGACTTGGCCGGAGCTTTCTTTGTCGGGGTCTTCGAGCCGTGCGTGGCGCCGTTCGAGGAAACGGCTACGCGGCGGGTCGCAGGGAGACGGGTGGATTTTGCAGGCATGTGTGGCTTTGATTGGTTGGTTGAGAAGACGGTAAGGGGGGAAATCAAATTGGCCGCCAGGGTGGCGGCCGGACTGGGATAGGGCTGACGAGGCGTTATGCGGGGGTAGCCTTGTTCGCGAGGTTGAGCACGCTCGCGAGCGCCGACGTAAAATCGGCCAGTCCGGTGCTCGGGATGATTACACTGTTGCGCCGGCCGTGCGCAGTCTCGGTGATGCGCAGAAACCGGCCGCGGCTATTTTCCCGAAATTCGATGCTAAGGTGCTTGGTTTCGACCTGCACTTCTTTCGAGGCGATGACGTTTTCCATAATTCCCTCCCTGCCCGGGTGATCTTGAAAATTCACGAGAGCCGGGGACGATTGCAAATATTTTTCACGCTGTCCAACCTATTAATCGGATTATTCGACCGGAATGAAGTCGATCTGCTGTTTGCGGGCGTCCACGCGGGTGACGATGACCTTCAGCCGGCCGCCGGCGCGGTAGGTCTTCCGGTTGCGGCGGCCCACGAAGCTAAGCCGGACCGGGTCAAAGACATAAAAATCGTCCCGGAGCGACGAGACGTGGATTACCCCGGTGAGAATCACGGCAGGCAGCTCGACGACGAGGCCGAAACTTTTGACGTCGATAATGACGGCTTCGAATTGCTCGGGACGCCGGGAGCGGAGCTGGGCCTGGAAGTATTCGATCTTCTTGAGCTTGACCGATTCCTTCTCGGCATCGGCCGCGACACGCTCGGTGTCCGAGAGATGCCCGGCCACTGCGGTGAGATCCTTCGACGAGGGGCGAACCGGCTGCGCCTTGCCGCCCGAGGCTTGCCCGTCGGCAAGCTGCCCGAGGACGCGATGCACGACCAGGTCCGCATAGCGGCGGATCGGGCTGGTGAAATGGGTGTAGTTGGTTTTGGCGAGGCCGTAGTGGCCCTGGGGGTTGACCTCGTAGGCGGCGCGTTTGAGGCTTTTGAGGAAGGCGAGCTTGAGGGCGTACTCCTCGGGCAGGCCGCGAATTTTTGCCAGCAGGCGCTGTACCTCGGCGCGGAGGGTGAGATCGCCGGCTTGCAGGCCGTAGCTGATGGCAAGCTCGCGGAACTCCTTCAACCGCTCGGGATCGGGGTCGGCGTGGACGCGGTAGATCGACGGGAGCAGGCGGTTCTTGATCTCGCGTGCGACGACCTCGTTCGCGGCCAGCATGAACTCCTCGACGAGTTGGTGGGAGATGTCGTTCTCGACTTTCTCGAGCCGGACGGGGCGCCCATTTTCATCGAGCCAGACTTTGACCTCGGGGAAATCGAGGTCCAGCGAGCCGGCCTGAAAGCGGTTCTTGCGCAGGAGCGAAGCCAGCTCCCAGGCGGTGTGCAGTTGCTGCGCCACCTCCGGGGCAATGATCTCGGTCTTATCCGGCACGCGCGCCGGGACGGGATCGGCCGGCCGCCCGCTCAGGAGGGCGAAGGCCTGCTTGTAAGTCAGGCGGGCCTTGCTGCGGATGACAGTGCGGGCGAAGCGGACGTGCTTGATTTTTCCGGCTGCGGTAAAATCGATGAAAACGGAAAACGTGAGGCGGTCGACCAGCGGCTTGAGGCTGCAAACTCCGTTGCTGAGCCGCTCCGGCAGCATCGGGATGACGCGGTCCGCGAGGTAAACGCTGTTGCCGCGCGAGACCGCCTCGCGATCCAGCACGCCGCCGGTGCGGACGTAATGGGAGACATCGGCGATGTGAACGCCCAGACGCCAGCCGGAGGCCAGGCGCTCGACGTTGATGGCGTCGTCGAAATCGCGGGCATCGTCGGGATCGATGGTGATGATGAGCTCGCCGCGCAAATCCTCACGCCCTATGGCGTCGCGGGGGTCAACGGTTTCGGGCACCCGCGCCGCCTCGCTCAGGACGGCCTCTGGAAACTCCGTGGGCAGATTGTTGCGCCGGATGATCGAGAGCATGTCGACGCCGGGAGCGTCGGCCCGGCCGAGGACCTCGATGATTCGGCCTTCGGGATTGGTCTCGGGACGGGTCCATTCCTCGAGGTGGACAACGACCTTGTCTCCAAGGCTCGGCGTTTGCGGCGCGCCCTCGCGATCCGGCACAACGTAAATATTATGCGGGATGCGGGAATCGTCCGGGACGACGTAGAAGAAGCGCTTCGACGATTCCAGGGTGCCGACGATGGTCTCGTTCGCGCGCTCGAGAATGCGGATGACTTGCGCGCTGGGGCGTCCCTGGGCGTCGGGCCGCTGGCGGTGTCCCTCGTGGACGAGGCGGGCGACAACGCGGTCGCCATTCATCGCAACTCCGGCGTTCTCGGCGGAGACAAAGATGTGGGGTTCGGTGCCGCAATCGAGCCGGGCGTTGCCGCCGCGGGAGACACGGAGGATTCCAGTGCAAAGGTTCGCCTCCTGCGGCAGGACGTAGCGATCCTTTCGGATCCGAGCGATGAGGCCCTCCTGTTCGAGGGCGCGAAGCAGCGTGCGCAACTGCGCGCGGTCGTCGCTCGAGAGCCCGAGCTTGCGGGTGAGCTCGACCTTGTCCAGCGGCTGGTAGCGCGGTTCGCGCATCAGCTTGAGGATGCGGTCGCGCAACGGTGCGCCCTGAATTGCCGCGAGGGGCTGCCTCCGGGCCTTTCGGGGAGGCGGCGCGGAAGGTCTGGCGGCAGCCGCCGGCTCGGAGTGTGATGGCCCTTGCCCGTGCTGGCGGCGCCGGCTCATAACTTGCGGGCCGCTGCTACGGCGGCGACGAAAGCGGCGGCGGTATCACTCAGCTTCTTCCAGTCACCGCTCTTGAGCACCTCCTTGCTCACGAGGCTCGATCCGGCGGCGAGCGCCGCGCACCCGGCCTTGATGAAACCGGCGGCGGTATCGACGGTGACGCCGCCGGTGGGGATGATGCGAAGCATCGGCATGGGAGCGAGGATGTTCTTTATATAGGTCGGCCCAACCTGATCGGCAGGGAAAAGTTTCACGAAGTCCGCGCCGGACTCGTGGGCGGTGAGGCATTCGGTGGGGGTAAACGCGCCGCTGGCGATCGGTCTGCTGTAGCGGTTGCAAAGCCGGATGACCTCCGGACGGGTCACCGGCGTGACGACGAACTCCGCGCCGGCCAGGATGGCCATGCGCGCGGTCTCGGTGTCCAGGATGCTGCCGACGCCGATGAGGACCTTGTCGCCGAATTTTCGGTGGACATCGGCGATGACCTCGAGGGCGTTGGGCGTGGTCATCGTGACTTCCATGCCGGTCACGCCGCCCTCGTAAAGAGCGGTGGCTGCATCCATCAATTGCTCGGAGGAATCCGCGCGGATGATTGCAACGATCCCGGGGTTCAAAATGCGGTCGATAATTTCTGACTTGGTCATGTCTCCCACGGAGATAACGCGGAAGAGGGCAGGGGGGAAATGGAAATTCGAAATTCGAATATTATCCCGCCGGCGCCATGAAGCGATCAAGCAGTTGCTGCTTGGGAGTCTTGACGAGATCGGCGGCGAGGTTTCTCGAGAGCGCCGCGCGGGTGTCCGGGCGCAACTGTTCGACGATACGGCCATTGATTCCTTCGCCGGCGGCGAGGAACCAGTAACGCTCACCCTCGACCAGTTCGCCGATCTTTTGGGCGACCTGCCGGATGAGACGACGCTCGGTCTCAACGCCCAAGTTGTGGTTTTCGCCATTGGATGCGCCGGGCGTGCCGCTGAGGGCGAAACGCCCTGCCCGGTCGCTAACCCGGTCGATCAGGCGGTTGTGAGCGTCGATGAATTCGCAGTCGTAAACCAGTTCGAGCTGCGGTTTCGGGGCCATCGCGTCGTGGGTCACGCGATAGGCTTTCACGCGTCCCAGGTCGGCAAGGACAATCATTTTGTCAGTCATGGAAATACTCCTGTTTTGAATGCAGCGGGCCTGAAGCGCCGGCAGTCCTCTCGCGCCGGCGCGCCCGGTAAATCTCCCTCGCGGATCATCAATTATGAATCGAAGGCGCCGGCGCTGGCGCGTGCAGCAAGAAAAGTAAACAAAAGGTCCTTTCGGGGAGCGCATTGTGGCATTGGCATGGTGCAAGCTCTAGCAGAAGCATGCCCCCCACACAGTTGTTCCCCCTTCTCCCCCTCCTCGCAGCCGCGGCTCTTGCGGCGCTGCCCAACACGGTTTCGGCCCAGTTCGAGTTCGGTGCCGGTCAGGCGAGCGCCATCACCTATTACCAGTACCAGTCCGGTAATGTAATCACGTTCCTTCCGCAGGCGCCTCGCGCGCCGGTTGACAACCGGATGGACCCGCATCTGCTCAAGGCGGCGCACATCGCCGCCGCCCACGCCCTTCCGCACTCCCGGCTGCGCTGCTGGCAATATGTGAAGAATGCGCTGCTGGAAGCCGGCGCGGTGGGGGCGTACCCCGCGACCAATTATGCGAGTCAGGCGGGTGAGGAACTGGCGGGCCGTTATGGCTTCGTGCGGCTGGCGATTCACGATCCCTACCTCGCGCCGGTCGGCGCGGTGCTGGTGTACCGGGACGGTGGCGGCGCCGGTCACGTCGAGCTCCGGACCGAACGTGGATTCGCCAGCGACTACCACTCGCCGTGGCGATGCAAGTACAAGCTGATCGGCGTCTACGCGAAGTTCTCCGCGTAAACGCAGAGCGGACCACTGCGCCACCCTCACTTCGCCGCCGTACCGCTGAGCAGCACGAGCCGGTCTTCGGCCATCTCGACTTCGTGCCTCGAGCCGACGCCTTCGGCGTAAAGCTTGCGCTTGCGTTTCAGGTCGATAGTCGCTGCGTCGATCTGGGCTTTTTTCCACTCGGCGGAAGCGGCCGCGGCATTTTCCCGGGCGGTCTCCAGAGCGGTGTTGGCGGCGTCCAGATCGGCCTGGGAGGCCTGGTGCGCTTCTAAGGATTTCCTCGCGGCATCGGATTGGGCGGTGGCCGCGGCCAGGCGCGCATCGGCGAGTTCTTTGCGGGCGCGCACCACCCGGAGCATCCGGGCTTCGACTTCCACGCGGGCCAGGATGCCCTCCTTGAAAAGCTGCTCGCTGTCGGCGGCGTGTTGCTCGGCCACACGGAGGGCGTCTTCCAGTTGCCCGACGCCAGCCTCGGGAGAAGATGGGGCGGGCAAGGCGTGCGGGCCGTCGAGCATGAGCTTGGGCTCGAAGTCCAGCGGTGCGCCCGGGTCGCGTTTCGGTAGATCCTGAGCGCGCAAAAGCGCGGTTCCCACGAGGGCGGCGATCATCCATGGGAGCGGTTTCATGGCGGAGTTTTGTTTTATGCGGAAAAGTTAACACCGGCTGGCGCGTGAGCACCAAAATTTCCCAGGAGGTTGCTATCCCTTCTTCAGCCACGCCCGCATGCGGCTTGGGGGCAGGCCGTAGTAACGCCGGAACAGTTTCGAGAGTTGATACTCGTCGCCGAGTCCGCAGGCCGGCGCGATCCGCTTGAGCGGCAATCCGCTGGTCAGGATCATGTTCCTGGCCTCATTCAGCCGAATCCGCCGCAGTTGCTCCATGGGCGTGCAGCCGGCCATGACGCGGAACTTTCGCACGAAAGCGAAGCGGCTCATCCGCATCCAATCGGCCAGATCGGCGAGCGCAAGTTCCTCGCGGTAATGCTTTCGCATGTAGCACCTGATTTCCTCGATCCATGGATCATCCACGCCGGCTGACAGGCGCCGCAACTCGTCGATCGCCGCAATCAACAGCCCGCGGCAATCCGTCGCGCTCCTGCCGTTCCGGAAGTCCCGGGCGAGCCATGAGAGCACTTGCCTCAACCGGCCCTCGCCATCCTCCACTCTCAATGGCACCGAGGGCAATAATTCACCAGTCCTGAATCCGATGAACACCGCGCTCACCGGGTCATCCCTTTGCGCAATCTCCTCATGCACCATGCCGGCGCGGTAGAACAGCGCATCGCCGTGGCCGGCCAGGATCTCTCCATCGGCTGTCCTCAGGCGCAGAAAACCGCTCAGCACGCAAATCAGCTCGTGAAAGGAGTGCGAGTGCGGCGGCATGCGCCAGTCGCCGAGCGGCAGGACTTCCCCCGCGCAAACAAGAGAGATCGGATTTCCCTTCATATGGCAATATTTGACAACAACTAGCAATCCCAGCCATTCACGGCAATCCGTTTTTCACTAAACTCGGCGCCTTTATGACCAACTCCAAACGTATCAAAGTCGGTTTCATCGGAGCCGGCAACATGGGACAAGCTGCGCACCTTCGCAATTACATTGGCCTGAGCGCCGAGTGCGAAGTGGTCGCGCTGGCGGAACTGCGCGGCGACTTGCGCAAAGAGGTCGCCGCCCGCTACGGCATTGCGCGGACGTATGAATCCGGGGCTCAGCTCCTGGAGGCTGAACAACTGGACGCGGTCGTGGCCGCCCAGCCTTTCTGGCGTCACGGCGTTCTCTTGCCGGAACTCGCGAAAGCCAAACTCCCGCTCTTCAGCGAAAAACCGCTGGCGGCATCTGTCCAGACGGGCGAGAAGATCGTAAAATCCCTCGAAGAAAATGGGACCTGGCTGATGCTCGGCTACCACAAGCGCAGCGACCTCGCCACCGAATATGCGAAGAAGGAAATCGCGGCGCTCAAGCAGTCAGAGGAACTCGGAAAGCTTCGCTACATCCGCATCACCATGCCGCCGGGCGACTGGGTTGCCGGCGGCTTCAACGATCTCGTCGAGGGATCGGGCAACCGCGAAGCGCTCAAGAATCTGGAGAGCGATCCCGTGCCGCCGGATATGGAGGCGAGCGTCTATGCCGAGTACGGCGCCTTTGTGAATTACTATATTCACCAGGTGAACCTGCTCAGGTTCCTGCTGGGCGAAAGTTACAAGGTCAGTTATGCCGATCCCGCCAAGGTCTTATTGGTCGCGCACAGCTTGAGCGGCATTCCCTGCACCATCGAAATGCAACCTTACTCGACCACGCTCGACTGGCAGGAAACAGCGCTCGTCGCCTTCGACAAAGGCTATGTGAAAGTAACCCTTCCTTCGCCGCTCGCGTATAACCGCCCCGGTCAGGTCGAGATATTCAAGGATTCAAACAACGGCGAAGCGCCCCGGCTCATCCAGCCCCAGCTCCCCTGGGTGCATGCGATGCGCAATCAGGCGCTCAATTTCATCAAGGCCGTGCGCGGCGAAGCCCCGGCCCCCTGTCTCGCGCCCGAGGCGCTCGAGGACCTCAAAATCGCGCGGGAGTACATCCGCCTGCTCAAAGGAGTATAATCGATATGCCTTTACAATTTCGGAAAGTCTTTCTGGCCGCGGAACGCTTCGAGTCCGCGGGTGTATTCGATGTCAATGGCGACGGTATCCCAGATATCGTCAGCGGCGAGTTCTGGTACGAGGGACCCGATTTCAAGAAACAATACCGGCTCGCCCGCCTGCATCCATACGACGATTACTTTGACGATTTCTCCACGATCCCCATGGATATCAACGGCAATGGCCGATTGGATTTCATCACCGGCGGCTGGTGGGGAGAAACGCTGCGCTGGCGGGAGAACCCCGGCGAGCCGGGACGCGAGTGGCCCGAGCATATCATTGCCCAATCGGGCAATATCGAGACCACGCGGGCGTGGGACATCGATCGCGACGGAGAACTTGAAATCGTCCCGAATACACCCGGCGCGCCCTTGGTGGTCTATAAGTTGATTCGCGGCGCCGACGGCAAAGGCACGGGTCAATTCCAAGCCCACAAACTCAAGTTCAAGGGACGCGAAAACGACAAACAGGGACACGGGCTTGGCTTCGGAGACATCAGCGGAAGCGGACGGGGAGATTTCATCCTGAGAAACGGCTGGCTCGAGGCGCCGGCAAATCCTTTTGAAGGCGAATGGATATGGCATCCCGAGTTCGAGCTGCCCTACGGCGCCGGCGTGCCAATCCTGGCGGTCGATCTGAACGAGGATGGCAGGAGCGAATTGATCGTTGGAAACGGCCACGGCTACGGCCTCTCCTGGTGGGGGCAATCCATTGACGCCTCCGGCCAACGGCAGTGGAAGGAACACCTCATCGATCCCTCAAGCAGCCAGTATCACGACCTTCAATGGCTCGATATCGACGGCGACGGCAAGCCGGAATTAATTACGGGCAAGCGATTCCGCTCACATCCTTACAATGAGGCAGGGCTTGGCGACGCCTATGGCTGGTACATCTTCAAATGGACCGGCGAATGTTTTGCCAAGCACGTGGTGGATTTTGGTCCCGTAGGCGTCGGGCATGGCCTCGGCATCTTTTTCGCCGTGGCCGATCTCGATGGAGACGGACGGCTGGACGTCGTCGCCCCTGGCAAAGACGGATTGGTCATTTATTACAATAACGGCAATGGCGGTCTTGAGGAAATGCCTTTCAAGACCTAAAGGCCGGTTGTATTAGTTATTAGTCAATCTCAATTCAACCAAGGACACTCCCCATGGCTAAAATCGCAATGCTCGGCGCAGGCAGCCTCGTCTTCTGCAAAACCCTGATGGCTGATTTCCTCGGCGCCCCGGCGCTTGCCGGAAGCGAGTACCGGCTTATGGCGCTGAGCCACAAGCGCCTCGACAAGATGCACGGCTTCGTCCAGCGGATGATCCGGGACAACGGCATCGACGCCACGGTCACGGCCACCACTGACCGGCGCGAGGCGTTGCGCGGAGCGGACTACGTGGTCGTCATGATCCAGGCCGGCGGAGTCGAAGAGTTTCGCCAGGATTATGAAATCCCGCTCAGATACGGCGTCGATCAATGCATCGGCGATACCATGGGCCCCGGCGGGATATTCCGCGCGTTGCGCCACATCCCCGCGCTGCTCGAGATCGCCCGCGACATGCGCGAATTATGCCCCAACGCCATCCTCTTCAACTACGCCAATCCCATGGCGATGTGCTGTTGGGCGCTGGGCCGGGTGCCCGGGCTTCAATTCGTCGGCTTGTGCCACGGGGTGCAGACGACCATGGATTTGATCGGCAGCTACGTCGGCGTGCCCAAGGAGGAAATCGATTTCGTCGCCGCGGGCATCAACCACATGGCGTGGTTCCTCAAGCTCGAGCACAAAGGCCGCGACGTCTATCCGATCCTCAAATCGAATTTTGAAAAGCCGGGCTATTACGTGAACGAGAAGGTGCGCGCCGAGGTCATGCGGCACTTCGGCTATTTCATGACCGAGAGCACCGGCCACCTCTCGGAGTATCTCCCGTATTTCCGCAAGAACCAAAAGGCGCTCGACCTCTATTGCGACGAGCCGGCGTTCGGCGGCGAGAGCGGGGCCTATTATAAGTATTGCGCCGCGCTCGCCGAGAAGTTCGCGAAGACCGATCCGCTCTCAATCGAGTCGACCGAACTGGGCGAGCGAAGCGCCGAGTATTGCTCCCATATCATCGAGGCGAAGGAGACCGGCGAAATATTCCGCCTCAACGGCAACGTCCGCAACGACGGTTATATTACCAACCTGCCTCAGGGTTGTTGCGTCGAGGTGCCGATCTATGTCGATCGCATGGGGCTGCACCCGACGGTCGTCGGCCAGTTGCCCCTGCAATGCGCGGCGCTCAACATGACCAACGTCCAGGTGCAGGGCTTGACGGTGGAAGCCAGCTTTACCGGCGATCCCGAGTTGGTGATGAACGCCGTGGCCCTCGACCCCCTGACCGCGTCGGTCCTGACGTTGCAGGAAATCCGGGACATGACCGCCGAGATGCTCGAAGCCGAGAAGACCTACCTGCCGCAGTTCGCCGGCAAAAAACTCCGAGCCGTCTCGCAAATCAAGATCCCGAAAGAAGTGAAGCGCGCCGAAGTCCCGCTTGACCCGGCCCTGGCAATCGCCAACCGCTTCATGAAGCTTGCCGAAGCATAAGTTTGGCCCGGAGGGTCTGCCAGAAAGTAGCCGGTGGTCGGTGCCCCATAAGCATTAACCTAAAATATCAGGGCGTCGCCGCAGTTATGTTTCACCGCCGCAATTAGCCGCTCTGTGCGGTTTTGGGAAGAATTCCAAATCTCTGGCTTTGTGATCTTTGCGTTCTCTGTGGTTAAAATTCAGAATTTAACCGCAAAGATCTCAAAGATCGCAAAAAGCAGTGGTCCAAGGTAGTTTTGCCTCTTCTTCGGGGGATCCTCTGTCCATGCGTATTTGCGGATTTCAAATTTGTAAGCGCCAAAGTTGATCAGCAACCCATGCCCCAGCCTGGAGGATTTGAGGTAGCCCAGAATTTGAGCCTCGTGCTCGGGCGCAATGGCTTTGACCGTTTTCAGTTCGATGACCAGCCAGCTATCAACCAGCAAATCGGCGAGGTAATCGCCAAGCAAGGTGCCGTCTTCATCATAGACTTTGATCGGGAATTGTTGCTGGACCTCCAGTCCGGCCTTCCTTAACCGATGTGCCAGCGTTCTCATACACCTTTTCGAGGTGCCCGTGGCCGTGGTAGGCATGGATGTCATAGGAAGTTTGCCTGACGAGGTCGCAATGCATCTTCACTCGTTCTTGAGTCAGGTTCATGAGTCGATCCAAGACTGGGCTGCGGGAAAAGCAAAGAACATCCTGTTTCGGTAGGTTAATGCTTATGGGCGTAAGCCCCCGGTAGCGTACCGCAACGGTCACGCCTCGGAGGGGCGGCGGAAGATACCCGCATTTTTAGTTCGCCCCGCTCACGCGCGCCCGCGCAATTCGAAATGCCGTGTCTTGCCGCTGGTAGTCTTCGGCAGTGTGCTTACAAACTCGATTTCGCGCGGATATTTGTAAGGCGCGACCGATTTCTTGCAGTGCCACTGCAATTCGACCTTGAGGGCGTCGTCTTCATTCCAGCCCTCCTGCAAGACCACGTACGCTTTCACGATCTGTCCGCGCATCGCATCCGGTTTTCCGACCACGGCCACTTCGAGCACCGCCTTGTGTTCGAGCAGCGCGCTCTCGACCTCGAACGGCCCGATGCGGTAGCCGGAGCTCTTGATCACATCGTCCTTGCGCCCAACGAACCAGAAATAACCGTCCGCATCCCGGATCGCGCGGTCGCCGGTGAGAAACCAGTCGCCACGGAATTGCGCGGCCGTCGCCTCCGGGTTCTGCCAGTACTCGAGGAACAAACCGACCGGCCGCCGGGGGGAAACCCGCACGGCGATTTCCCCTTCCTGGCCGGCGGGCGCCTCGTTCAAATGCTCGTCAATCACCCCGATCTCGAAATCGGGATTTGCCTTTCCCATCGAGCCGGGACGCACCTCGTTGCCCAGACAGCGGAAATTGCCGATGGTCATGATCGTCTCCGTCTGGCCGTAAGCTTCGTGGATCGTCAGACCGGTGGCCGATTTCCAAAGCGAGATGATCTCCGGATTGAGCGGCTCGCCGGCCGTCACCACGTGGCGCAGATGCGGAAAACTGTAGCGCGATAAATCCTGGCGAATGATGAGCCGCAACGCCGTCGGCGGCGCGCACCACGTGGTGATCGGATATTTCTCGAGCGTGCCGAGCGTCTTGGCGGCGTCGAATTTCCCCACCGTGTTCATCGCAAAGACGCATGCGCCCATGTGCCACGGCGCATAAAAACTCGACCACGCCGCCTTGCCCCACCCGACGTCCGAGATATTCCAGTGAACGTCCTCCGGCGTGAGATCGAGCCAGAGCTGCCCGGTAAGCCGGTGGGCCAGCCCGTAGCTGGCTTGCGTGTGGAGCACCATCTTCGGATGGCCAGTGGTGGCGCTTGTGAAATAGATGATCGCCGGATCGTCACTCCGCGTCGGCTCCCCGTGATACTCCGCCGAGGCGCTTCGCACCCCCTCATCGAAATCGGTCCATCCGGGCCATTCCCCGCCCACGATCAGGCGTGTGCCCTTGAAATCCTCGAGTTTTGCCGCACCTTCCGCGTTCGTGATAACTGCGCCGATCTTCGCGGAGTCGATGCGATAGAGCAGATCCCGGCTGGTCAGCAGCGGCGTGCCCGGCACCGGCACCGCGCCCAGCCGCACCATTGCCAGCATCGAAATCCACCATTGCGGAACCCGCGGCAGCACCAGCAGGACGCGGTCACCGCGCCGGATGCCGCATTCCTCGAGGAAATTGGCCGCCCTCAGGCATTCGTCGGCGATCTGCCGGAAAGTGTACTTGATTTCCCTCTGTCCCGTGGCGTTGACCCACCAGAGGGCGGTTGCATCGGGCCGTTCGCCGGCCCAGCGTTCCATGACATCGTGGGTGAAATTATAATAAAGGGGCTTTTCCAGCATTCGGATGCGAAATTTTTACAGAATGGAAGTCAAGGGAACCAATGATTAAATGAGAATTTTCGATTTGCGATTCTTGATTTTCGATTGACGCAATCGTGCAATGCGCTTGCCGGTTCTTCGCTATTTTCATCGGGCAAACCCAAGGGCTTGCTGGAGTTTGGCCATTTCTTGGGAACAAACAAACGCTCGCCGCGCGTTCGGATCCCACGCCGGGCGCGTGTTTGGTGAAGCCCAGCGGGCCGAGCAGGAGGAAGGGAATGGTGGGGGTTGGTGGGTGGGCGAGCCTTGCCGGAAATTAGCCGGGGGCGTCAGCCCCCGGTTGTGCGCCCACCATTGGCCCCGCCCTGGCAGGGGCAATGGCGATTGATGCTTTCAATGGCGGCACGCACAACGTAGATACTGAATGTTCTACCCGCCAGATGCGTCTGGTTTTCCATCGGGTCGGCTCCACTCTTTGCAGCCTCATTGAGGCGAGTTTGTCGCCAAAGTAGCGAGTTTTTTGCATTTCAGTGACTGCGGCGTTCCTCCTACTTGAAGACCGTCTAACGAAGATATTTGCGCCACGGACGACCTTCGGCGAGAGCGGCAAGGTAGGCAGGCGCATCCCGACCATGCCTTCCTATTCTCCGGCTCCCGACTCTTTCCACCCATTTGGCTACGACCGAGCGCGGGCGCTTTTGCCCGAGGACGCTTGCCTGGGTTGCCGAGTCGCAGCCAAAGGCATGGGAAGCGGCATCACGAAATCAGGTGGGCGCTCTTGCTCGCCGCCGACAATTTCGATTCAATCGAACTCGCGGAATCGTTGGGATTGATATTGGCTTCGGAGGCCAGAGGCCAACAGAGTAACGGATGTAAGTTCGCTATTTTGTCGCTATTTATTGAAGTCCACGGCGCATTCATCACGGTTTGGCCGGGGGGTATTCGGGCAGTTCGAGCAGTCGCCACCAGCGATCTGATGCAAATCCGCGTGCCTGCCGATTTCAAAGCTCAAAACAGGATGGCACACGGCTGCCGAAGTCACGCGCCGAGCGCCGGGCATTCGACTCCCAAGCGCGATACCCGCGTGAGAGGTTCGTAAGCCGTTGGAAAGACATGCGGGGTTTGTTCGTTGGCAAAGACGCTCATAAACGCGCTTTTCGGGATGTTTCGAATCTCCGCCAAAAATGACGCTGAAAGCGCGAGGTGTACCCGAACAGATGTCCAGATAGCCATGGTGCGACGCGTCCTTTCGGAGATCGAGCGCGTTGGACGCCCCGTGATGAGGCACCTTCAAAAGTATCGCTTTCGGCAGTTTGACCTTCCAAAATCTCTGAGTTGCGGTTTCCCAATTCCGCTTCAATGCGTCGGCACCAAGCAGAACCACCGAATCCCCGTAGCGCAATGCGATGATAGCTGACAGGAGATTAGGGTCTCCTCCGCTCGGCTCAGCCTTCTGAATTTCCTTTGCGTACTTCTCAATCGCGGTCTGTGTTATCGCCTCCTCTGGAGATAAGAAGTGAACCTCCACCCCGTCAATCGTTTCGGGTTGAACGTCTGCTCGCAGTTGGCGTCTGGAAATTCCCCGTTCTTGGGCCGTCCCGAATATGTCTGCGAAAATCTCTGCCCATTCCCGATGATATTTTTCTACGAATTCCCGATTCGGTGACGGAAAGAACTGCTGTGTCTCGAAAGCGCGATAGATAAACTCCTTAAAATTAGGAATCGTATGCCAAAGAACCGCAGGCTTGGCATTCTTGACAACCTCGACGAGATCGCGTCCATGATCCGCGTGTGGATGTGTTAAACAGGCGAAATGAATCGTCTTGCCGCAAGTAAGCTCGGAAATACTCGACCGCGATGATGTAGGGGACGGATGCGCATCGACGATTCCGATTCCGCCTTCGGGAAACGTGATGATCGTCGTCTCTCCGATCCCCGACTCGTAAAAATCAAGCCTAAGCATCCTCCGATTCGCCCAAAAGAAGGTCCATCTTCCTTCGGCGCTCAGGATCGAGCGAAATCGCTGCCGTGATTGCGTGTTCCTCTCTCGCTAACGGACGAATCTCAAAAACAAGCGCCGAATTTGTGATGTACTCATCCAATTCAAAAGGCTGATTCTTCAAGGTCAGGCCATTCTTCCGCAGCAACTCTGACGGGAAATAGTACTCGACGAGTTCCCCATTTTCCTCGATTGCCACCCTACTCTCCTCACCGTGCGTTTCGATCAGAAAGCCTTGCATTCGCCGTAGAGGGTTCTTTACCTCCACTTTGCTGGTTTTGGGGCGTCGCCAAGTGGTCGAAATGGTGTGTTCTGCCTCCGTTTGTTCCTCGTAAATACTGTGATACGTCCCCATTTGGACCTCCATGGCTGGTTCCACGAAGTAGCCCAAATTCGACGCTGTTTTACCTGAAGGGTCTGAAACCGTGATGCTCATTTGACGATTCCAAATTCCTTTAGTTTCTTGTCAATGTCCAGCAGGCGTTCAAAATGTTTCTTAAGTGTCCCCTTTGGAGGATTGTTTTCTATCAGATCGGTCATTGACATTAGGGCATGCTCAAGTGGCGTTTTTGCTTTCTCAGCCTGACGATTCCACCGTTCCACTGAGCGTTTTACCGTTTCACTGCTACGGAATCCAGCGGTAAACCGCTGTGTCACGAGCTTCTCGAACGTGACGGGACGGACCGTTATATGCAATTCAGAGCTGCCAGAAACGAAACCGTAGTCGAGCGATTTCGACGATGCTGGCATGCCAACCACCTTTTCGACCTCTGTGTGAAATTGACTGCCAAGCTTCAATGATTCTTTCATGACCGCCTCTCCAGAGGGCAATCCGAGAAAGGATTCAATCGCATACCCGTTCGACTCGATCCCAAGAGGTGTAAAATGTTCATCCGCCATTTTGGCAAGTGATTCAGTAATGTGAAAAAACAGGTCTCCACCGTCCTCTGGAAGCTCTTGAGATACAACGAGTTGATTCGCATCTGCTACCATCGAAATGGAGTGCTCGGGGATTGCCATTTTACACCCCGTCGGCTGCGCTCCTTGAGAAAGAAAATCCAGCTCCGTATCGGCGGCCAACATGAATGCTCCGCACTCGTCTAGGTAACGGTAGCCGCCCCTAAAAACCTGCTTGAAATTGAATTTAAACTGTCTCCAGGCCATCTGGCGGGAATATGTCGTTACGGTCCTCTAGGCAAGCAGGATTTCGGCCAGTTTTGTTTTTTCCCATCCGTCCCTAGAGAAATTAAACACAAGTACCTCTCTGTCAACGGCTCCTTAGCGCGACCGACGCTTTGCAACCGCGCCAGATCGGCGTAATCGCGGACCAGCATTGGCTTCGTCATTCTCACACCCGCTCCACCAGCGTAGATTCAAGAAACGAGCGGAGTAAATGAGAGCCTTCATTTCCGGGCGGATGCGGGTGTTTTGGAACTCAATCCAGATACATAGGTGTGTCCAAAAAATCGTCCTCCTGTTTTTTATGTTCCACGCTCCTTTCGATTCAGCGACCGAAGCGCACCTCGCTGTATTCACGAAAACATTAGGTATTATAGAATTGATGTTCAAAAGCCACGGGGCGGCAGGAATGGGAGCGCACCGTGGCGACACAATGAATTGCAAAAGGTGGTTTTCTCCGGGCGTAGCACCAGGTTCGCGGTCTCGGACGCTTTCCGCGGCGGGCCGGCAGCCCCTCAGGCATGGTCATTTTTTCCTCCGCAAAATATTTCCACAAACCCATTGACACCACGGTGCGCGCACCGACTGCAACAGCCCCGAAAAAGTCAACGGAAAAGAAAATACTAACAGGAGCACCATTTCGGCTCCTCATAATGGAGTTATGACACACTCCATTCTCCGCCGCCCAGGATCGGCCGCACTCCTCGCGCGTTATAACAAGGCCCTCGACTGGATCGGCGACTTTCTGGATCGTTTTCTGCGGTGGGCGGAATATCCCAACGTCCGCGATTGCATTTACGACGAGACTTTAACCCTCAAGGTACGGCGGGCGCGCTTGCGCGACCTGCTCGGAATGCCGAAACGGCCGACCTCCGGGCCTGAAATTCAAGGTAATTCAAGGTAATTCAAGCCAGATGGGCGCCTTTAACCCGATCTTCGCAGTTTTCTGTGGATACTTTTCCCGCAGAGCCGCCCCGCGACAAGCTCGGGGCCTTGAGCCTGTCGAAACAGCAGAGGCGCAGAGTTTTTGTATTTCATTCAGAACTCCTCCGCGCTTCCACCCGCGTGCCAATGTCATTTTCTCTCATCCACCATTCCTCTGCGTCTCCGCGTCTCCGCGCGAGTCTGTTTTCCTGACATTCACCCCCTTCGGCGCGCTCAGGGCCTTTCCTCGATATGACTCGCAACGGAAAGATCGCATGACTTCCACGCCTCCGACCGGAATCAAACCCGCTCAAAGCAAATCCAACCAAATCAAACCAAATCAAACCACTTGCCCCCAAAAAAACCCGCGGAATTTCCAGTTTCCCATTCCCAAATTAGTCCTACAGTCGCCCCATGACCTTCCAGGAACGTATCGATTCT
>Ga0302319_10007801_pt1 | contig 20961 bp, 15 predicted proteins | sample Bog_T0_2_FD_203319 | JGI IMG/M metagenome (GOLD analysis project Ga0302319, IMG submission 203319) | Peat permafrost microbial communities from Stordalen Mire near Abisko, Sweden - Bog_T0_2 | ecosystem: Environmental > Terrestrial > Soil > Wetlands > Peat | place: Sweden: Abisko, Stordalen Mire... | reverse complement strand
TGGCTGGGCGAAAGGAACCCAGGTTTCCGAGGTTCGCAAGAAAGGGGTCCTTACCGTCCATGTGGATGCGCTTGCACGGTAGGGCGGGCGGGGCCGCGCTTGCGCTTGCGGGGTAGGGACGGGCGGGCCGCCCGTCCGTGCAAACGGCAGCGTCATTCGCAGGACCCGGACGGGCGGGCCGCCCGTCCCTACCAGTCTCCCTCACATCCAAACCTGTCTCCCGCGCGTCCCCGCCCGGTTGCCGTCCAAGCGACCCCGGCGACCAATCCGGGTAGGGTTACACTCCATAGGCCGGACCCGGGGCAGGGAGTACTGTCGGCCTCAACGCAATGGCTGTTCCCGGCCATTCAAACCAAAAAAATCATGCACTCCCTGCTCTCCCCGGAACTCGCCAACATCTATTACCTCGGCGGCGGCGGCCTTGGCCTGATTCTGATCATCGTCATCGTTGTCCTGCTGCTCCGCTGACACCCAGTCGGGACTGGAGACGCCGGCGTCCGTCTTTGCCCCCAATCCATGGGGCGGGAGCGGGCGGAGTGTTGAAAAGCTGCGATGAGCCATTGTAGTTTTTCAGCACCCTGCTAGGCTGCTGTATGGACAAACTGCCCTTTGCCGAACTCGGCCTGTCCGCGGAGATCCTCAAGGCCGTCGCAAAGATGGGCTTTGAGGAGGCATCGCCCATCCAAACAGCCGTCATTCCGCCCGCGCTGGCGGGCGGCGATGTCGTCGGGCAGTCGTCGACCGGTTCCGGCAAGACGGCCGCTTTCGCGATTCCGGCGATCGCGTGTGTCGATCCCCATGTCCGCGCGGTCCAGGTGCTCATCCTCTGCCCGACCCGGGAGCTTGCGGTCCAGGTCGCGGAGGAGGTGGCCAAGCTCTCGTTCTTCACGCGGGGCGTCCACGCAGTGCCAATCTACGGAGGCCAGTCGTATGAGCGGCAGTTCCGGGCGCTGGCCGCCGGCACGCAGATCGTGATCGGCACGCCGGGAAGGGTGATGGACCACATGGAGCGGGGCACCCTGAAGCTCGACCGCCTGAAGATGGTCGTGCTCGATGAGACGGACCGGATGCTCGACATGGGCTTTCGCGACGACATCGAGAAAATCCTCCGGTCGGTGCCGGAGACCCGGCAGATCCTGTTCTTCTCCGCGACGATCCCCCGCGCCATCCAGGACCTCATCGGCCGCTACTCAAGGGATCCGTCGTGGATCCGGATCGACTCCGTGGCCCAGAACGCCCCGCAGGTGGAGCAGGTCTACTTCGAGGTCGACCACCGCTCAAAGATCGAGGCCCTCACGCGCCTGATCGACGTGCACGATTTCCGCTATGGGATCATCTTCTGCAGCACGAAGATCATGGTCGATGAACTCGACGAGCACCTGCATGCGCGCGGCTACGCCACCGACCGGCTCCACGGCGACATCAGCCAGGCCCAGAGGGAGCGCGTCATGGACAAGTTTCGGCGCCGCGCCTTCGAGTTCCTGGTCGCGACCGACGTGGCTGCACGCGGGCTCGACGTGGACGACCTTGAGGTGGTGTTCAACTTCGACCTGCCCAACGATGCGGAGGACTACACTCACCGGATCGGCCGCACGGGGCGGGCGGGCAAGTCCGGGCTGGCCTTCACGTTCGTTTCCGGCCGGGAGATCTACAAGCTCCAGGGGATGGTTCAGTTTGCGCGGCTGAAGATCCGCCGCGAGACGATCCCCTCCCTCGACCAGGTGGAGGAAGCCCGTGCGAATGTGTTTTTCGAGAAGCTCCGCGCCACGCTCACGGCCAAGCAGTTTCCCTCCCATGAGAGGATGATCGAGCGCCTGCTCGACGAGGGCCATGCAAGCGTGGATATCGCCTCGGCGCTGGTTTACCTCCTCCAGGGGGCCCCGTCGGGCAAGAAGTCCGGGACCGGGAAGCGGCCGGTCGCGCCTGCTGTAGAAGCCGACAAGCGGGAAAAGCCGTCCTACGGCGGGCCGCGGCCTCACGGGGCGGGCAAGGCTGCGCCCAAGCCCGAGTCCTTCGGGCCCGAGGCCGCCGAGGAAGCCGCAGAGGAACCTGCCGAGGAGGCACCGAGAAGGTCAAAATACAAGCCTGCCCCGCGCACCGGCCGGGAGCCGGGCATGGCGGCCTTGTTCCTGAACGTCGGCAGAAAGCACCTGGTCACCCCGGCGGACATCGTGGGAAAAATCGCGGGCGTCACCCGGCTCTCCGGGGAGAACGTCGGGGCCATTGACATCCATCAGCGTCACACGCTGGTCGATGTCCGGGAGGAACACGCCCAGCAGATTGTCAAGAAGCTCACGGGCATCCAGCTCAAGGGCGCGGTCCTTGCGCCTGCCATCGTCGGCGCCGGGCAGGCAACCTGAGCCCTACTTCAGCCCCGTCCCCGCGGCGCCCGCGAGGAGGTCCCAGGCTCCCTCGATCAATGCGTCGCTGCGGAACGTGCGACCCAGGAAGATGGTCACCCCCGGCCGCGGCGCCTTCGGGACGGTGTGTCCGCCGCCCTGGATGGTGATCAACCTCACGACGGCGGGCCCGGTTCCCCAGTCCTGCCAGGTGGCGGTCAGGGCACCCTGCTTGAGCACCGGCTTGGGGCGGGGATCCCGCTGGAGTCCGTAGCGCCCGGCAAACCACTCGGCGCTCTTCTGCGCCGAAAGGACGGGGCCCCTATCCCCGATGCCGAAGATGGTGACCCGGCCGCCCTGGTAGGGATTGATCGGATCGAGCGTGCCCTCGATCAGGACGACGGAAGTGTGCCTTCCATTTACGATCGGGCAGTCGATGTTGTCCGCCGTCGGCAGGTTGGCGCTGATCGAGATCACCCCGGCCACGAGGTCGGGGCTCTCCAGGGCCAGCCGGAGCACCATGGCGCCGCCATTCGAGTAGCCAACGGCGTATACCCGGGCGGGATCGATCGAGAAGTCCCGCGCCATGGCCGCGACGATCGCGCGGGTGAAGCCAACATCGTCGATCTTCAGCTTCCGGGCGCTGTAGGAGGCTTTGCGGCGGAGGTCGTCAAAGTGCCCCTCAAACCCGTCGGGGTAGGCCACGGCGAACCGGCGCTGGCGGGCCAGCCGCTCGAGCAGGTCGCCGCAGATCCGGCGCATGCCGGCCCCCGTCGCACCGGACGGATGGAAGGCGATCAGCAGCGGGGCGCCGGGCGGAAGCGACGGGGGAACGTAGGCCAGAAAGCGCCTGGGCATGTTTCCGACCCGGATCGTTCGCGGGGGCAGGGGGGCCGGTCCGGCGCTTGGGAGCGCGTACCCCGGCGTCCCGGCGAAGGACGCCAGGCTAAGGGCGGCGATGGCAAGCCAATGTGTTCGAATGGGGTAGGAAGCCATTTCCCGCCCGGCAGATTGGCAGACCGGCCCCTTACGATGCAACCATGCGCTGAAAGTTGACGTCTGCGCCGACCACGCTGACCACGGCCCCGTCCGCCCGAAGCGCGGAGGCCACGGTGAAGCAGTAATCGCCCGTGGCCGCAGACCGGTAGATGTCCGTCACGCAGACGCGGTCGCTCGCCGAGGCCGCCTGAAACCAGGGCCGTTCGGACCAGTCGCGTCCGAATCCGGAGGCGTGGTGCGCCACCCGCCCGTCCCTCCAGCCAATGTTGTCGACGAACTGCCTTCCGCGCGCGTCGGTGACATAGGCGAATTCAAAGTAGGGATGCTGCACCAGCCAGAGCTCCAGCGCCTCCTCGCAAGGGCCCCGGGCGGTTCCCGCGGCCGCGACCCTGGGGAGCACGCCTTCCAGGGCCATCCCCGCATGCTCATGGGCCTCGAACCGGAAGCGGCCGACCTGGAAGAGCAGCGTCTCGGTGAGCGTATTGATCCTGGCTCCCATCGCGTGCACCGACCGGGCCTGGCCCAGTTGCCGCCGGGCCGCGTCTGCCATGTCCCGGACCCGCAGGTTCACCTCGCGGATGGCGGTGCCCCCGGCGGCCCTGTCCGCTTCGCCGCGTCCGGTCATCGCAGCGACCGTGTCGACGCTCGTCCTCATCGCCACGACGTGGCCGCCGATCACCCCGGTCATGCGCCCGGTGTCGCTGGCCAGCTGGCTCATCTCCTCCACCACCACCCCAAATGCCCTGCCCGCCTCGGCGGCCCGCGCGGCCTCGATCCGCGCGTTGATGGAGAGAAGCTGGGTTTGGTCCGAAATTCTCTTCACCAGGGCCAGCATCTTCTCAACCTCGCTCGACGATGCCGTCAGCTCCGCCATGGCCAGGCCGAGGTTCTGGACCAGCGCCTCGGCGGATTGGGCGATCGTGGATGCGCTTTCAGCCTGGGCCTGGGAGTCCGCCTCCATGCTGGCCGCGATGGCCTTGAGCCGCGGACAGAGTCCGGCGAGGTGAACGGCGGCGCGCGCAATCTGCCCCATCTCCGGCGGGGGAGCCTCGGCCGAATCGGGGGCCTGCGCGCGCTGCGACGCTCCGTTGAATCCGGTGGACATGGACGGAACGACAGCAAGTAGCGTGCCTCACCGAACACCCGCCGGGATTGCATTTTTGGCCGGCGCCTGCCAGATCGTCGGGGTTCGCTTGGGAACTCCGTTCACGCGCAACCTCCATGAAACCCTCCAGTTCACACCCCTTGAGCAAGGCGCCAGCCGGCCGGAAGCCGGTCCTGCTGGCAATCGTAGGGATGAGCGGCACGGGAAAATCCGAGGCCGCGAAGTACCTCGCCCGGTCCTACGGCCTGGCGTCATTCTACATGGGCGGGGTGGTCCTCGGGGAGGTGGAGCGGCTGGGCCTTCCGGATTCGCCCAAGAACGAGCGCAAGGTCCGCGAACAGCTGCGGGGGCGCCTGGGCATGGACGCAATCGCAAGGCTGGCCCTTCCCAGCCTGAGGAAGTTCTTCAAGTCCGAGCGCACGGTTCTCCTCGACGGCCTGTACAGCGCAGAGGAGCTCACTTTGCTGCGGGGATACCCGGGGGAATTCACGGTGGTCGTGATCGCGGTCCACTCCAACCGGGCCCTCCGGTACAGCCGCCTGAAAACGAGGGTGGTGCGGCCGCTGACCCCCGCCGAGGTGGACCTCAGGGACAGGACCGAACTTCAGAAGCTGAACAAGGCGCCGCCGATCGTCCTTGCGGATTTCCACGTCTGCAACAATGGAACCACCCGGTCGCTGCACCGGTCCCTGCGGAGCGTGATGACGGAGCTGGGGGCCCCGCACCCATGAACGAAAAAACTCCAAGCCGCGATGTGCTGACGCCGCCCGGCGGGACCCGGCGTGTCCTGCTGCATTCGTGCTGCGCACCATGCTCCGGCGAGGTCATGGAGGCCATGGCCGCCTCCGGCGTGGACTATACGATCTTTTTCTACAATCCGAACATCCACCCGCGCGCCGAGTACGAGCTGCGGAAGGCCGAGAACATCCGGTTTGCGGAAAAGGCCGGCGTGCCGTTCGTGGACGCCGATTACGACACGGACCGCTGGTTCGAGCGGGCGCGGGGACTGGAGTGGGAGCCCGAGCGCGGCGCCCGCTGCACCATGTGCTTCGACATGCGGTTTGACCGGACGGCGCTGCACGCCCACGAGAACGGATTCCAGGTGATCACCAGCTGCCTCGGGATCTCCCGGTGGAAGGACATGGACCAGGTCAACGCCAGCGGGGAACGGGCGGCCGCGAAGTATCCCGGCCTCACCTACTGGACCCACAACTGGCGGAAGAAGGGCGGCTCCGCGCGCATGGTCGAGATTTCCAAGCGGGAACAGTTCTACCAGCAGGAGTACTGCGGGTGCGTCTATTCGCTGCGGGACACGAACCAGGCCCGGATGGATGCCGGGCGGCCGAAGGTCGTGCTCGGCGAGAAGTACTACGCGAAGCCGGCCGCTACTTGAGGACCTGCTCGGTCTCGGCGTCGAAAAGGTGGGCCTTGGTCAGGTCCACAGGCACCCGGACAACCTTGTTGACGGCGAGCCCGTGCGTGGGGCGCACACGGGCGATAAACGAGGTGGCGCCGGTAAAAAGGTGCAGGAACGTCTCGGCCCCCATGGGCTCGATCACCTCCAGGGTGGCCTCAATGGCCGCCTCCGGGACCGACTCGGACTGCGGATCACCCAGGTCCTCGGGCCGGATGCCAAGGACCAGCGGCCGGCCGACATGACCGGCGGCCCGCGAGGACAGCCTCTCGTCCAGGCGCAGGCGCGCCGGCGTTCCCTGGGTGTTGGTCTCGACAAAGGCAAGGTGGTCGCTGCCGCGCTGGACAGCGCCCCGGAAGAAGTTCATCGCCGGGCTCCCGATGAAGCCCGCCACGAACAGGCTGGCGGGCTGGTGGTACAGCGTGAGGGGATCGTCCACCTGGAGGATGTTGCCGTCGCGGATGACGCAGATCCGGTCGCCCATGGTCATCGCCTCGGCCTGGTCGTGGGTGACATAGATCATCGTCGCCCCGAGGCGGGCGTGGAGCTTGGAGATCTCGGCGCGGGTGGACACGCGCATCTTTGCGTCGAGGTTCGAGAGGGGCTCGTCGAAGAGGAACACCTTGGGCTGGCGGACGATCGCCCGGCCGAGCGCCACGCGCTGGCGCTGTCCGCCCGAGAGCGCCTTGGGCTTGCGGTTGAGGCAATCCTCGAGGCCGAGCATGGCCGCCGCGGCGCGCACCCTGGCCTGGATCTCGGGCTTGGGCAGCTTCCGGAGCTTCAGGCCGAACGCCATGTTGTCATACACGCTCATGTGGGGGTACAGCGCGTAGTTCTGGAAGACCATGGCGATGTCCCGGTCCTTGGGAGGGATGTCGTTCACCACACGGCCGTCGATGGAAATGGTGCCGCCGGTGATTTCCTCGAGCCCTGCGATCATGCGCAGGGTGGTGGTCTTCCCGCAGCCGGAAGGCCCGACCAGGACCATGAACTCCCGGTCCTCGATCGCCAGGTTGATGCCATTCACGGCGCGGATTCCCGGCCCACCCTTGTCGGGATAGAGTTTGACAAGGTTTTCGATGAGAACTTTGGCCATGGTGCAATAATCCGCGTAAGTCAGCGTACGAGATGGAGATGATTCAGCCTTGCCTGGGTATTGATTTGAAACATGGTACCCAGCTGAATTGGCTGGCAACCCCAAACTGCCACCAACCCCATGCCGCCTTCCAGCGCTGCAGCGATCCAAGGACTTCTTCTAGCCGCATCATTTCCGTTTTTTGCCGCCATGGCTCCAGCCTCCCATGCCGCCGACTCCACCTGGGGGAAGACCGCTTGGCGGGGCGAGTCCAGCTGGACGGCCACCCAGGGCGCGGTGCGTGCCGTGGTCACCGAGGCCCGCTCCCGCCTGATCTACCTCGGCTCCCTGGACGGCACCACCAACCTCCTCAACGCCCCGTATCCCCGGGAAAGTCCGAACGGAAGGGATCCGTCTCCCAACCAGGGCGGGCACCGGTTCTGGCTCGGGCCCCAGCGGTTGTGGAAGTGGCCGCCGCCGAAGGAATGGGAATATTCTCCGGCCGACAGCGTCTCGTCCTCGGGACCGGTGCTCACGGTGGTGCAGGCGCATTTTGATCCCGCCTACCCCGCGGTGGTGCGCGAGTATGCGTGGGAGGGCCGGCGTCTGCGCTGCACGGCCCGCTGGAAGGACGATGGCCGGCCGTATTTTGGCATCCATGTGATTCCGGTCGACGTCCCGGTTTCGGTCCAGGCCAGGCTGGAGAAGTCGGGTGAGGCGCCCGCCGGGGCGGTGGCGGCGGAGATGGTCGCTCCCGAACCGCCGCTCTCGCTTCCCCATCCCTCGGTGGCGGTGGAGGGTGACCTTGCGACCGTGTCCTCCGGGATCAAGACCCTGAAAATCGGGTTCGCACCCCAGGCGCTCACCGTCGCGCGGGCCGGTGGCTGGACGCTCTCCGTCCTGCCTGGACCCTTCGAGGGCGTCGCACAGGGGGCGCCGGATCACGGATTCCTCAGCCAGGTCTGGGTGGGCTCCGCCCAGGTCCCCCTCGCCGAGCTCGAGCAGCTCTCCCCCGGCCTCCGGGGCGACGCGCATGGCCGCTGCGCCAGCACGATCTACCTTGAGGCCACGGCGCCTTCGCCCTGAATTTCAGAACCCATCCAGCAAACCGACCAAGAACCCGGCAACCTCCCATGGCAACCTACGGAAAATTCGACGACGCAAACCGCGAATTCGTCATCACACGCCCGGACACGCCGCTGCCCTGGCTCAACTACCTTGGCCAGGACGAGTACTTCGGCATGTGCACCCAGACGGCCGGCGGGTACTCCTTCTGGCGCGACGCCAAGCTGCGGCGAATCACCCGGTACCGCTACAACAACAACCCGATGGATAACGACGGGCGCTTCCTGTACGTGAAGAGCGGCAACTCCGTCTGGAACCCGGGCTGGAAACCGACGCGCGCCAGGCTCGATGCCTTCGAGTGCCGCCACGGGCTCGGGTACACCCGGATCACGGGGAGGAAGGACGGCGTGGAGGTCGAGCAGCTCATGTTCGTGCCGCCGAACGAGAACCTGGAGATCTGGAAGGTCTCCGTCCGGAACAGGACGAGGACGACCCGGAAGCTCTCGATCTTCTCGTTCGTCGAGTTCTGCTTCTTCGAGGCGCTGAACGACATGACCAACTACCAGCGCACCTACTCGATCGGCGAGGTGGAGATCGAGGGCTCGGCGATCTACCACAAGACCGAGTACCGGGAGCGCAGGAACCACTACGCCCTCTTTGGCTGCACCCGAAAGATCGACGGGTATGACACCTCCCGCGACGCATTCGTGGGGGTGCACAACGGGCTCCACGATCCCAGGGCCGTCCTTGCCGGAAAGTGCACCAACAGCCACGCCCACGGCTGGAACCCGGTCGGGGCGCACCAGGTGGACCTCGTCCTGAAGCCGGGAGCCGAGGAGACATTCGCCTTCGTTCTGGCGTATGTGGAGCAGGGCGACCTGCCGAAGTTCGACAGGCCGTTTGTCATGAACAAGGCAAAGGGGAGGGAAATCCTCGCCAAGTTTTCGGATCTGGGTGCCATCGACGAGGCGTTTGCCTCGGTCAAGCGGCGCTGGGAGGACCTTCTGTCGACGTACCAGGCGCCCAGGGTTCCCGACGCCCACATCCGCCGGATGGTCAACACCTGGAACCAGGCGCAGGTGATGGCGACGTTCAACCTGTCGCGCTCGACCTCGGGCTACGAGACCGGGATCGGCCGGGGCATGGGCTTCCGCGACTCCAACCAGGACATTCTCGGGTTCGTGCACATGCTGCCCTCTCGCGCGCGCCAGCGCATCCTGGACATCGGGGCGACCCAGCTCTCCGACGGCACCTGCTACCACCAGTACCAGCCGCTGACGAAAAAGGGCAACGCGGAGGCCGGCAGCGGGTTCAACGACGATCCTCTCTGGCTGATCCTCTCGACCTGTGCCTACCTCCGGGAAACCGGCGATGCCACGATCCTTTCCGAGAAGATCGGGTTTGCCGACAGGCCGGGATCGAAGGACACGCTCCTCGACCACCTTGAAATCTCCATCGCGTACACGGTCCGCAACCGGGGGCCCCATGGGCTTCCCCTCATCGGGCGCGCGGACTGGAACGACTGCCTGAACCTCAACTGCTTTTCCGAGCAGCCCAACGAGTCCTTCCAGAACACGGCCAACAAGGCGAAGGGGGACGTTGCCGAGTCGGTCATGATCGCCGGGCTGTTCCTGTACGCTTCCCGCGACCTCGCTGCGCTGTACCGATTTCTCGGGCGGGAGGGCGAGGCGAAGCGGATCGACCGCGGGTATGACAGGATGCTCGCCATCGTCGAGACCCAGGCCTGGGACGGCGCGTGGTACACGCGGGCCTTCGACGCCTTCGGCAAGCCGGTCGGGTCAAAGTCCTGCGAGGAGGGGAAGATCTTCATCGAGAGCCAGGCGTGGTGCGTGCTGGGCGGCGCGGGCAGGCGCAACGGGCGCGCGCGCAAGGCGCTCCTGGCCGTCGAGAAATACCTCTACAAGCCGGAACTCGGTTGTGCGCTCCAGTACCCGCCGTACTCGACGTACCACCTCGAGCTCGGCGAGGTCACGAGCTATCCGCCGGGCTACAAGGAGAACGCCGGCGTATTCTCCCACAACAATACCTGGATCCACATCGGCTGGACGCTCTTCGGCGACGGCGACCGGGCGCTCGAATACTACCTGAGCATCTGCCCGTCGGCCAAGAAGGACCAGGCCGTGTACCGGTCCGAGCCGTACGTCTACGCACAGATGACCGCGAGCCAGTTCTCGCCCACGCCGGGGGAGGGCAAGAATTCCTGGCTCACTGGGACCGCCGCCTGGTCGTTCGTCGTGGCCAGCCAGTACATTCTAGGCATCCGGCCCGACTTTGGCGGGCTGCGGGTCGATCCGTGCGTGCCCCGGGCGTGGAAGGGCTTCACCGTCGTGCGCAAGTTCCGCGGCGTCACCTACACGATCGAGGTGAGGAACCCGGATGGGTTGAGCAAGGGGGTGCGCTCGTTGCTTGTGGACGGCCGGCGGGTTGCCGGGAACGTCCTTACGCCGCCCAAGGACGGAAGGACGGCCGTCCGCGTCGTCGCGACCCTCGGAACCTGATCGGACACAAATCCTTGCCTTTCGGCCGCCGCCTTTTGATCGTCTTGCGCTACCCCCATGCAATACGGCCACTTTGACGACGACGCCAAGGAATACGTGATCACCCGCCCGGACACCCCCCGGCCGTGGAGCAACTATCTCGGATCCCTCGAATACGGGGCGATCATCACGAACAACGCGGGCGGGTACAGCTTCTACAAGAGCGCCCTCTCGAGCCGGTTCCTCCGGCTGCGCTCGAATTCCGTGCCGATGGACCAGCCCGGCCGCTACTTCTACCTCAGGGACAATGAGAACGGGGACTATTGGTCATCCTCCTGGCAGCCTGTCGGCAAGCCGCTTTCCAAGTACAAGAGCACCTGCCGCCACGGCACCGCCTACACGATCATCGAGTCCCGGTATTCGGGCATCGAGACCGAGTCCACCTACTTTGTCCCGCTCGGCCAGGCCTTCGAGTACTGGCGCCTCAAGGTCACCAACAAGTCCAAGAAGGAGCGGCGCCTCTCGGTGTTCACGTACTGCGAGATGGCGAGCCCGTGGTTCATGCCGAGCGACCTGACGAACCTCCAGTATTCCCAGTTCATCGCCAAGGCGACCGTGGAGCAGGACATGCTCGGGGTGGCCGTGCACCCGTACTTTCCCTACGACCCGAACCAGCTGATGGGTTGCCACCGCCTGTGGATGGCGCTGGTCGGGGCCCCGCTTGCCGGCTACGAGACGGTCCGCGAGCGGTTCCTGGGCACCGTCTACAACAGCTACGCCAACCCGCAGGTCGTGGCGGACGGGAAGTGCTCGAATTTCCTTGCCGAGGGCGGCAATGCGATCGGGACGCTCCAGGTGGAGATCACCCTCCAGCCGGGGGAGACCCGCGAGCTCATCGGCATGCTCGGCATGGGCACGCCGGACTCGCACGGGTACAAGGCCCGCGCGGAATTTGGCACTCCCGAGCGCTGCGAGGCCGAACTGCAAAAGCTCGCGGCCCACTGGCACGAACTGCTCGGGAGCACGAAGGTCAGGACACCCGACGCCGAGTTCGATTCGATGGCCAACGTGTGGGGGGCGTACAACGCACTGATCACCTACACCTGGTCCCGTCATGCCTCGCTCATCTACAACGGCGAGCGCGACGGGCTGGGCTTCCGGGACACGGTGCAGGATTTCCTCGGCGCGATGCCGATGCTCAGGGAGAAGATCCGCGGGAGGATCGAGCTCATGCTCACCGGCCAGGTCGCCAACGGCGGGGCGATGCCCGTCGTCCAGCCGTTCAGCCATCATCCCGGCAAGATGCCGGCGCCCAAGAGCGAGGAATTCAGGTCCGACGACTGCCAGTGGTTCTTCAACGCAGTGCCGGACTACGTGGCGGAGACGGGCGACGTGGACTTTTACAGGAAGGTGCTCCCCTATGCCGACCAGGGCGAGGCGACCGTGCTCGGGCACCTGCGCCGGGCCCTTGAATTCAACCTCGAGCGCTCGGGGCGGAACGGCCTCCCGTGCGGGCTTCTGGCCGACTGGAACGACTGCGTGAAGATGGGCTACGACGGCGAATCCGTGATGGTCGCCTTCCAGCTCCGCTACGGACTTTCGACGTACGCGGGAATCGCGGACCGGCTCGGGCTTCCCGACGAGGTTTCCTGGGCCCGACTGGAGCTCTCGAAGCTCGAGGCGAACATCCAGAAGGCGGCCTGGGACGGCGAATGGTACCTCTGGGCCATCGGCGCGGACGGCCACAGGTACGGCTCCCGCCAGGAGACCGAGGGCAGGATCTACATCAACACCCAGGTCTGGGCGGTCATCTCGGGGGCGGCCTCGCCGTCCCAGGGCCGCGGTTGCATGGACGCCCTCAAACGCGACCTCGCGACCCCGTATGGGATCATGCTGAGCGCCCCGCCGTTCACGAAGACCCCGCCGACCATCATGGTCGGAGTCATCTTCAACCACGGCATCAAGGAAAACGCCGGGATCTTCTGCCACACGCAGAGCTGGGCCGTCATGGCCGAGTGCCTGCTTGGCAACGGGGACCAGGCCTACGAGTACTACCGCGCCTTCATGCCGTCCGCCTACAACACGCGCGCGGAACTTCGCGAGATCGAGCCGTACGTCCACTGCCAGACCACCTACGCCACGTGCAACCGCAACGCGGGGAAGTCGGCGACGCCATGGCTCTCGGGAACGGCGTCCTGGAGCCACCACACCGCGCTCCAGTGGATCCTGGGCGTACGCCCGGAGATCGACGGCCTCCGCATCGATCCTTGCATTCCCAAGGCATGGCCGGGCTTCACAATGACCCGCGTCTTCCGCGGCAAGACCCTGAAGATCCAGGTCAAGAATCCGGGCGGGGTCAGCCGCGGCGTGGCCTCGCTTTCCATCGACGGCAGGAAGGTCGAGGGCAACCTCGCCCCCCTCGACCGGCTCAAGGACGGGTCGAAGATCGTCGCTGTCCTCGCCTGATCCCGGAAGCCGGCGTCCGGCTCAGCCCTTGGTCCCGGTGGTGGCGATGCCCTGGACGAAGAACCTCTGGGTGAACAGGAACAGGACCACAACCGGCAGGATGGTGACGGCGCTCGCCGCCATCAGGTAGTGCCACTGGACGCCGCCGGTCTGGGACTCATAGCTTTGCAGGGCAAGCGAAAGGGTGAAGGTCTGCTTCCGGGACAGGTACAGAAGCGGCCCCAGGAAGTCGTTCCAGGCAAATAGGAAATGGAAGAGGGCCGCGACGACCAGCACCGGCTTGCTCAAGGGGAGGATCACCCGCAGGAAGATTCTCCATTCGCTGCACCCGTCGATCCGCGCCGCCTCGCTCAGCTCCTCGGGGATGGTGAGGAAGAACTGCCTCATGAGGAAAATATTGAAGGCGCTTCCGAAGAAGGTGGGCAGCCAGAGCGGCTGGAGAGTTCCGACCATGTGAAGCATCTTGAAGATGCCGTAGAGAGGGACCATGAGCGCCGGGAAGGGGACCATCATGGTCGCCAGGGTCACGGCAAAAAAAGCGTCGCGCCCGGGCCAGCGCAGCCGGGCGAAGCCATACGCAACGATGGAATTCGAGAAAACCGTGCCGAGGACACCCAGCACGCACACGGTCAGAGAGTTGGCCAGGAACACCCAGAAGCTCACGTGGTTCAGGGCCGCCGCGGAGCCCGGCGTGCCCGGGTCGCCCCCGATCGTTGCCAGCGCCTCGGGATAATTCCGCCAGCGGAACCGCACATGGGAGTCGATCGAGGAGCGGGGCACGAGGTCCCACGGGGCGGGCCCGGCCGTCCCCGGGTCGGCCGCCTCGCCGGGGTGCACGACCCGCGTTGAGTTGATGCGGACCGTCACATGCCACCATCCCGGCTGCACCCGGTGGAGGACCCGCACGTCGGCGCTGCGCCGGGCCAGCTGGTCGTCCGAGAGAAAAACGCGATGCCCCGCCTCGGGGCCGGCGCTGATCTCTGCGACGACGCCGGGCTGGGCGACCGTAAAGTCCAGGGTCACCTCCCGCTGCTGCCCGTCGATCTCCGCGTAGTAGGCCCTCGGGATGAACGTCAGGGGCAGGGACATCGTCTGGTCGATCGGCTTGAGCGAAGTGCTCACGAGCCAGACGAAGGGCATCGCAAACACGAGCGAGAGCCCGACCAGGAGGGCATAGATGACAAACCTGCCGAGGCGTGTGTGCGGGTTCATGTCAATTCAGGTGCTGCAGCCGGCTTCGCGCGGCCCGCGTTGCAAGCCAGGTGAGGAGGACGGTGATCAGGAACAGCACGTAGGCCATCGCGCTCGCGTAGCCCATGCGCAGGTCGTAGAAGGCCACCGTGAAGAGGTAGATCGTGTAAAACAGGGTGGACCGCGCCGGGTTGCCGTCGGAAACGGTTCCGTTGCCGTTCGCCGCCTCGGACATGATGTAGGCCTGGGTGAAGATCTGCAGCGAACTGATCAGCGCCATGATGAGGTTGAAGTAGATGACCGGTGCGAGAAGGGGCAGCGTCACGTGCCAGAACTTCCGCCAGCCCGTCGCACCGTCGATCGAGGCGGCCTCATAGAGCTCGCGGGGGACGTCCTGGAGCCCCGCCAGGTAGATGACCATGGCGTTCCCCACGCCCCACAGGCTCATGATGACGAGCGCGGGCTTGGCCCACAGGGGATCCACAAGCCACGCCGGCGGATGCAGCCCAAACGGGGCAAGGAGGGGAGCCAGCGCCCAGTTCAGGAGCCCGAACTGGCCGTTGAAGATCCAAAGCCAGAGCATGGCCGAGGCGACCATCGGGACGATCGACGGCAGGTAGAAGAAAAGCCGGAACAGGGAGCGGCCCCTCACTTCGCAGTTCAGCAGCAGGGCGAGGGAGAGGGCCACCACGGTCCCGAGGGGGACGGAGAGCCCCGCGTAGAACAGCGTGTTCCGAAGGGATTTCCAGAACAGGTCGTCGTGGATGAGCTCCCGATAGTTCTCCAGGCCCGACCACACCGGCGCCTTGAGGATCGAGTAGTCGCAGAAGCTGTAGTAGAGCGAGGCGATCACCGGCCACGCCGTGAAGGTGCCGATGCCAACAATCCAAAGGCCGGTGAAGGCCAACCCCAACCGGAGCCGGCGTCGTTCCCTCTTGTTCATGGAGGGGTGATCGCCGCCACGTTCGCCGCCTGGCCGTGGCGCTCCAGGCTCAACCGGTAGCGGGCCCAGCTCTCGTCCAGGCGTTCCTGGGAGTAAGCGAGCGCCTGCTCCGGGGTGGCCTCGAGCAGGCGCACCTTGTCGAAGGCCGAGAGGATCTCGCGATAATATTCCCACCAGGTTCCCATGTCCGGGATGCAAACGATGTGCGGGCTCTCCGCAAGTTTCCGAAACACAGCGATGTGGGCATTCGGGTGATGCTGGGCGAAGTAGGGGCTCCAGACGCGAAGGGGCGAGAGCTTTTCCTGGAGAAAATCCAGCAGCTCGGCCCCCTGCAGCTCGTCGCGGGTTCGGGCCTGCGGGTTGCTGGAATTGACGTACTTGATGAACTCCCAGGCGGCGCCGGGATTGCGGGCGCCGCGGGGAATCGTGAGGATGTCGGCCTCTGCCATGCCGAAGTCCCTGACCCCGGGAACGGCCTCCGGCCACGGTCCCACCCCGTAGTCCAGGCCCGGCTTGTACTGGGCGATGTAGCCATCGTACCAGACGCCCTGGATCACCATCGCGAGCTTCCCGGTGAAGAAGGGCGCTGTGGGCGAGGCCCAGGGCCCGAAGTAGGACGAGAACGTCTTCACGTCCGAGAGCCCGTTCTGGCTCGTGAAGCCCTGCATCCACCTCATGGCCTCAACGTTGTGGGGATTCGTCGCGAGGGTGACCGAGTGCCCGTCGAACATGGATCCGCCAAACCAGCAGCAAAAAGCCCAGGGCCACCAGCCCGGCTCCTGCGGCAGGAACCCCACCTGGGCGAGGGCGCCTGTTTTTGGATCGCGGCGGGTGAGCCGCCGGCAATCGTCGTTGAACTCGGCCAGCGTCCTTGGGGGTCGGTCCGGGTCGAGCCCGGCCTCACGGAACATGGTCTTGTTCCAGTAAAGCGCCATGGTAGCCGGGGTGCTGATTCCGGCGTACACATGGCCGCCGTGCTGGCAGATCCGGGCAAAGACGGGATAGTAGCGGGACAGCCATTGCTCCTTGGTCAGGCCCCCTTTCTCGATAAAACTGTCGAGGGGCGTAAGAGCCTCGGCGTCGGCAAAGGTCGAAACGTTCTGCGCCCAGAGCCCGGCGATATCCGGCGGATCCCCGCCCGCCGTCGCGATGATCGTCTTCCTGTCGATCTGGGACGTGATGTAGTAGTCCACGACGATCCTGGCCTGCGAGTGGTTGAAGGCCGCCACGGTCGTCTCGATCGCGGTTCCCTCGTAACCGCTGATCCACTTGTCCCAGTAGGTGACATGCACCTTGCCGTCCGGGGAAACCGTGTCGGCCCTGGCGCGAACCCCGCCCGTGACAAGGGCGAGCGCGGACAGGCAGCAGGCGGCTAGCATTCGTCCGGCGTGGAGTCGCATGGGGTAGGGAAATGAGAACGGGGAAATGGGAACGCGCAACCTTGTTTCCAGTCGGACGGCTTTAAGATTTGAACGCTCGGGCAGGACGAACGGGGATTGGGCCGCCTGCATTCGAGGCGAACTCACGCCTCGAGTGCAGGCAGGCCACCGACGAGCGTTCGCGGGAGGCACGGTTCATGGGCGAAAGGCCGGCATTGCGCTCGACCTGCTTGACACAACCCGCAACGTTGGACGCTCTTTCTTCCACCCCATGAAATTCACGGACGGCAATTGGCTGCTTCAACCTGGAGTCCGGGCTAACTACGCCACCGAGGCCTACGACGTTTGGGCGGAGGGCGACACGCTGGTGGTGCACGCCCCAACCCGGGCGATCCGCCATCGCGGAGACACCCTGGACGGCGCCATGCTGACGATCCGCCTGAGTTCGCCCATGGCGGACGTAGTGCGCGTGCGCATCGAGCATTTCGCCGGCGCCGCCGACCGCGGGCCCCATATCCCGCTGGTTTCCCAACCTGCCCCGGCGGTCAACCTTGCGCTGGGGGAGGACGAGGCCGTCCTCACGTCGGGCCAGCTGTCGGCCCGCGTCCGAAGGAAGGGCGGATGGGACCTTGCCTTCACGGCGGGCGACCGGGTCGTCACCCGGAGCGCGTCCCGCGGCGCGGGGTATATCCAGTGGGCGGACAAGGGGAATTTCCTCCATGAGCAGCTGACCCTTTCGGTCGGGGAATGCGTGTACGGCCTCGGCGAGCGCTTCACCGCATTCGTGAAGAACGGCCAGGTGATCGAGACCTGGAACGAGGATGGCGGGACGGGCTGCGACCAGGCCTACAAGTCCGTGCCTTTTTACCTGACGAACCGCGGTTACGGCGTGCTGGTGAACGAAACCGGCCCCGTTTCCTTCGAGGTGGCCTCCGAGAAGGTCTCCCGGGTCCAGTTCAGCCTTCCGGGCGAGAGCCTGGAGTACTTCGTCATCTACGGCCCGGACCCGAAGGATGTGCTGCGCAAGCTCTCCTCGCTGACGGGCAAGCCGGCGCTTCCCCCGCCTTGGTCCTTCGGGCTCTGGCTGTCGACCTCGTTCACGACCAACTACGACGAGGCGACGGTGACGAGCTTCATCGAGGGCATGCGTTCCCGCGACCTGCCGCTCCACGTGTTCCACTTCGACTGCTTTTGGATGAGGGAGTTCAACTGGTGCGACTTCCAGTGGGACAGCCGCACCTTTCCCGACCCCGCGGCCATGCTCCGGCGCCTGCGCGACCGCGGGCTGAGGATCTCCGTCTGGATCAACCCGTACATCGCGCAGCGCTCGCCGCTCTTCGAGGAGGCCCGCAGCCTCGGCTGCCTGCTGAAGCGGCCCAACGGCGACGTCTGGCAGAGGGACCAGTGGCAGCCGGGCATGGGCATCGTGGACTTCACGAATCCCGCCGCCCGGGAATGGTTTGCCGGGCATCTGGCGCGCCTTGCGGACCTGGGGGTGGACTGCTTCAAGACCGACTTTGGCGAGCGCATCCCGACCGACGTGGTGTACCACGACGGGTCCGACCCGGTGAAGATGCACAATTTCTACCCCGTCCTGTACAACGAGACGGTGTTTTCGGCGCTCGTGGCGAAACGGGGCGAGGGCGAGGCCATCGTGTTTGCACGCTCGGCCTACGCCTCCTCCCAGCGTTTTCCCGTTCACTGGGGCGGGGATTGCTATTCCACCTTTGAGTCCATGGCCGAAAGCCTGCGCGGGGGGCTGTCGTTCGGCCTCTGCGGGTTCGGCTTCTGGAGCCACGACATCGGCGGCTTTGAGGGCCAGGCCCCGGCGATCATCTACAAGAGGTGGGTGGCCTTCGGCCTTCTCTCGTCGCACAGCCGCCTGCACGGGAGCTCGACCTACCGGGTGCCGTGGACCTATGACGACGAGGCCTGCGACGTGCTCCGGTTCTTCACCAAGCTCAAGTGCCGGCTGATGCCGTATCTCTTCGGGGCGGCCGTCCAGGCGCATCTCGAGGGGATCCCGGTGATGCGCGCGATGACCCTCGAGTTTCCCGCCGACCCGGCCTGCGACACGCTCGACCGCCAGTACGTGCTGGGAGGGTCCCTCCTCGTCGCCCCGGTGTTCACCGAGGACGGCTCGGTGGAGTATTACCTGCCGGAGGGGCGCTGGACCCACCTGCTGACCGGCGAGGCCCAGGAGGGCGGCCGCTGGCATCGGGCGCGGCACGGAGTCCTCAGCCTGCCGCTCTTTGTGAAGCCCGGCTCCATCCTCCCCCTTGGGGCGGTGGACAACCAGCCTGACTACGAGTATTCCGACGGAGTCACGTTCCGGGTCCATGAGCTTGGCGATGGCGCGACGGCGAGCTGCCGCGTGCCCAACCGCAAGGGAGGTGCTGGCGTCGAGCTGGCCGTGCGGCGCGAGGGGCGCCGGATTCGAGCCGAGCTGATCGGCGGGCCGGGCTTCGCCTGGAAACTGGAGGTTTACCCGGGAGGCGCGTCCGCATCCGCCGCCCCGGGAACAAGACGGCTGGAACTCGAAATCGCGACGCCATGAGGACTGTTCCCGCGCGCGGCCTCTTCCTGCTACTCCTCCTGATGGCGCTGCCGGGCTGCCAGATGGCCCAATACGGGACGTTTACGCGGGAGGTGCCGCTTGCCGGGGGACAGACCGAGCAGGTTCAGTTTGTCCATGGGCTGGCGGTCACGGCGGAAAATGAAGATTTTCGCGTCGGCGTCGCGGGCCTGAGGCCGGCCGGGCAGAATATTTTCCTGCTCTTCAGCATTTATTCGAAGCGAGACGCGCTTCCCCGCCGGGTCAAGGTGGAGGACGTCTCGGAGAACGGGGCGGAGGTATTTGTGGACGATCTCCACCCTGGGTTCCTCGCCGACCCCAACAGCCCGGGAGGCGTCACAAGGACCTGGGCCTGGCAGAAGGGACCGCTGATCGCCACGGACTGGAGGCCGACCTGGTTCCACGACCCGGACGAGTCCGTTCGGTTGTATCGGTTTACGATCGTGACGAGCGACGGCCGGGAAGAGGTCCTCGACCAGGCGATGAGCTACCCGGCATCGGTCAAGAAATTCATCCTCAAGGCGCTCCCGGACAAGCTTCCCGTGAGGAAAGACTCCGCGGAGGTTGTGCCGATGGGCGGCGGGGACTGATTGGGGACCGGAGATCAGGGATTGGCCGACGGCGCCAGCCAGACGTACTTGTACGGGTGGTGGTCGAGCAGGGTCGGGAACCAGCCCCGGACGGACGGCTGGATCAGGTACACATGGTTGTAATGGTACAGGGGAATGATCGGCGCTTCCTCGAGGAGCAGCTGCTCGGCCTGGTACCGGAGCCGGTTGCGCGCGACCGGGTCCCCGCTTTCCGAGGCTTTGTCGAGAAGCGCATCGTACGCCGGATTCGACCAGCCGGTCTGGTTGTTGCCGTTGTCGCGCCGCCAGATGTCCAGGAAGGAGCCGGCGTCCGCGTAGTCGGCGATCCATGCGGACCGGACGATCTCGTAGTCGCCGTTCCGCCGGTTTGCCAGGACCACCTTTTCCTCCTGGTTGGCGAGCTGGACCTCGACACCCAGTTCGCGCCGCCAGGTTTCCTGGATCGCCTCGGCGATGGTGCGGTGGTTCTCCGAATTGTTATAGAGGAGATCGAGGCGCGGCATCCCCCTGCCGCCCGGAAACCCGGCTTCGGCCAGAAGCCGGCGCGCCCCGGCAAAGTCCGTCTGGGCCAGCTCCGGCGGGAGGTATCCGCGGATGCCGGGCGGGGTGAAGGAATGCGCGATCACCTCCTCCCCCCCAAGGACCTTCTCGACGATGGCCCGGCGATCGACAGCCATCGAAAGGGCCCTGCGGACCCGTGCGTCTCCAAGGGGCGACCTGCGGACGTTGAGGCGAAAAAAGTAGGTCCCGAGGTAGGGATCGACGCGCAGGAATCCCGGCGAGTCCCGGCGGTAGGCTCCGAACCGGTCCACGGGCAGGGCGTCGGTCACGTGAAGCTGCCCGGCCCGGAAGGCCCTTTCCTCGGCATCCACGCTTTCGATCGGGAAGAACCGGATGGCCGCCAGCCGAACGCGGGCTGCGTCCCAGTAGGTGGTGGATTTGACGACGAGCATGGATTCGTCCGGATTCCAGGACTTGAGGACGAAGGGCCCGTTGCCCACGAGGCGCCCGGGCGAAGTCCAGGGGTTGCCCCGGTCGAAGGGCGATCCTGACTCGGCAATCCTTCGAAGCGGAACCGGGAACCAGGCGGGGTGCGAAAGCTTCAGGAGAAAGCTCGGGTCCGGGTGCGCAAGGGTCAGGCGGAGCGTGTGCGCGTCGGGGGCCTCGGCGCCGACCCTGGCAAAATCGACGACCAGGCCCCGGTGAAAGTCCTCCGCCCCCCGAAGGGCGAAGAGCATCGACGCGTTCTCGGCCCCGAAGGACGGGGTGAGTTCCCGGCGCCAGCTGTCGAGGAAGTCCCGTGCCGTGACCGGGGCGCCGTC
>Ga0302319_10007796_pt1 | contig 20974 bp, 12 predicted proteins | sample Bog_T0_2_FD_203319 | JGI IMG/M metagenome (GOLD analysis project Ga0302319, IMG submission 203319) | Peat permafrost microbial communities from Stordalen Mire near Abisko, Sweden - Bog_T0_2 | ecosystem: Environmental > Terrestrial > Soil > Wetlands > Peat | place: Sweden: Abisko, Stordalen Mire... | reverse complement strand
CCACTTGCCCAAAGGGCGCCAGGTCAACTGTTGCATCTTCCAGCTTTTCCGTGGTCCCAAACAAGAATGGCCCGTGAATGCGCAGAATGGTCACGTAGGGCGGCACCTGCTTGTCTTGCAGCACGTGCGGCCGGCTCGCTTCAATGTATTCGCCGGTAACAGGCGTGACGGTGGTGGTTTGCGAAATGCGGTAGATGTAGAGCAGCGCCGCGAGCATCATGCCCACTTCCACCGCCACCGTCAAATCGGCCAACACCGTCAATGCAAACGTCGCAGCCCAGACCGCGATATCCTGCTTGGACAAGCGGATGATGGTGTTAATCTCACGCCACTCGCCCATGTTATAAGCCACCACAAACAAAATCGCGGCTAGTGCCGCGAGCGGCACAAAACGCGCTAACGGCGCGGCCACCAGCAAAATGGCCAGCAGCGTCAACGCATGAATAATTCCCGCTATCGGCGTGCGTGCGCCCGAGCGAATATTGGTGGCGGTGCGGGCGATGGCGCCGGTTGCAGGAATGCCCCCGAACAAAGGCGACACCATATTAGCGATTCCCTGCGCCACCAGTTCGACGTTGGAGTTGTGCCGGTCGCCGCTCATACTATCGGCCACGACCGCCGAAAGCAGGCTTTCGACAGCGGCCAGTAGGGCCACGGTAAACGCCGGCGAGATCAAAGGCAGAATGTGTTCGGCGTGAAACTCGGGCCACTGGAAGTGGGGAAAGCCGCTGGGCACGCCGCCAAATTTCGAGCCAATAGTTTCCACAGGAAGTTTGAACAGCGTGACTGCCAGCGTTGCCGCCAGCAGCGCAATGATGGAACCTGGAATCCGCCGGGTCACGCGCGGCCAGAAGATGATGAAGGCGAGCGATAACCCGCCGACGGTGAGCGCGGGCCAACTCAACGTGGCAAAGTTCTGCGCCAGCACTTTCATGCGCATGACGAAAACGCTGGGAACGGGCCCGGTTGTCAGTCCGAAAAAATCCTTGATCTGGGTTGAGGCGATGAGCAGCGCGATGCCGTTGGTGAAGCCAATGGTCACCGGCCGCGGAATGAATTTGACCGCCGCACCCAAGCCCGTGAGACCCATCAAAACGAGCATGATGCCCGCCATGAGCGTCACCAGACTGAGGCCGGCGATGCCGAACTTGGCCACGATGCCGGCTACGATCACGACGAAGGCGCCGGTGGGTCCTCCGATCTGCATGCGCGATCCGCCGAGCGCCGAGATCAGGAAGCCGGCGATGACAGCCGTGTAAATGCCCGCTTGCGGTGCCACGCCGGACGAAATACCAAACGCCATGGAAAGCGGCAGCGCAACCAGGCCAACGGTCAACCCCGCCAGCAGATCGGCGCCAAAATCGCGGGTTGAATAGTGCCTCAACGCGAGAAATGACTTTGGCATCCAGCGGTCGGCTAACGCCATGCGATGTTCATCGGTAAAACTCCCATGCTAAGAAAGGATTAACTCTGATTTTAGCGCGCTATCGGCTATCATCGTTCCTGAGCATGGCCACATTGAGAGAGCGCAAGCGTCGCGGCGAGGAAATCGCTAAGAAATACCGCGCGTATTCGGGGAACGATTCGTATGCCGGCGCGGTGGACGCGATTACCGATGTGCTCTTAGCGGTGGCGCAAAGCGAACGGGAAGCAATGCAACTTCTTCATTCGGCTGAAATCGAATTTCGGAATCAGTTTGAATCGGAAGGGTTCCTGTCAGAAGGTTAGTGATCGCGAACTTCGGTCCTTAACTGTTGCAGGATCTCGGACTTTTGGGTGCTGTCCAATTCATTCTCTAACCGGCGCAACGCATAGCCGACGATATCGCGATGATGCAGCTTTGATCCTAATTTTTCATCGGCGCTGAGCTGGAGCCATAAATCGTGGAGCTTGTCTACATCTTCCGGCCAGAGGCGCGGCGGATGCGGCCCGAGGTTCACGAAGGTCGATGGCCTATCGGGGCAAATAATTTCCAATGAAAACGGATGCCGCGGCTCGGGCAAACGCTCCCACGCCAAGCCGATCTGCCGAGCCAGTTCATCCGATGTCATGCGCGGCGAAACGCCGGTGATCAAGCGTGAAACTTTTAACTGATCGGCGGTTTGTACCAGAGCATCGAAGGGATTGATGGCGGGCACAACCAACAACTCCACCGGCTTGCCCTCTTTTTCGGCTAGATTTACCACATCGGTAAACAGTTGCTTTTCGTCGGACCCGAACACTTGATCGTCTTTCAAGTCGTACTCGCTATCGGGGCCAAGCGGACGCACCGTCATCACCACAATATCGTTGCGCCGCAGATTTGTGCGCTGCAACGTGCGCTGCAGGTGCGACATGTTGTTGCGATTGCGCACGGCCACCAATATGCTGCCCGGGCGCGCATGCACCGATTTGGTTTCCACTTGCGGCTGATATTGCAAATTGAACTCTTCGATATGCTTGGCGTTCAAGATCTTTTTATGCCGCTTGGAGTTGATCTTCTCGGAAATCGAGAAGAGAATGAAGAAACCCACGGTGAACGCGATACCGAATTTGGTGGCGTACTCTTTGGAAAACAGATTGGCAATCGCCGTGGCCATCAAGACCAGCGTGGTAGCGCCTAGCCCGACCGGAATTTCTTTCCCGCCAATATGAAAATTGAACGGAACTTTATATTCCTGATCGTGCCGCTGAAAGCGCAACGCCAGAACGCCGAGCGCCTTCAATGCGAAACTCCACACTACGCCGAACGCATACGCCTCACCCAACAGCACCATGTTGCCGCCGCTCAAAATGATGGTCAGCAGTTGCATGATCGTGATGAAGTTGATGATGCGGTAGGTGGTGCCGTATTTCTTGTGCGGCTTGCGCGCTTCGTCGAACAAGACGCCGTCTTCGGCCACGCGATTCAAAACGCCGTTCGCGCCGATCAAAGATGTGTTCACCGCACCCGCCAGAATCAGCACGCCCACCGCTACGACGAACACATGGAATCCTAGCCGCAACAGTTCAGGGCCAGCGAGATTCATCGCTAATCCGCCCAATAAGTTGTCGGAATAGGTTTTCCGGATATTGTCCGGAATGATAATCGTCGCGAACATGGTGATTACGCCGGTTGAGATGATGGCGTAAAAACAGACGATATTGGCCGTGATCTTGAGATTCTTCATTTTGGGAGAAGCAATCTCGCGATAGATCTGGGCCAAGGTTTCGAAACCGCTCATGGAAAGCAGCGAATGGCCAAACGCAATGATAACGGCTACGATCGGAAATGTGGGCCAGATCGTGCCTTTGAACCAGCCCAATGAATCGTCGTTGAAAACTAAATGGCTCGGGATGGGCGAGAGCGGCAGGTGCCATTTGCCTTGCAAAGCAATTGTGAGCGGACACCAGATTAACAGCGCCACCACCATGACGGTTGTGATCTGCATGATCTTCAGCGCCGCGCCGCTCGATTCGTGAATGCCCTTGATATTGCTGCGCCAGAAATACAACGTCACGAGCACCGAGAAGAATACCGAGAAGAGATTGGGGTCGATGTGTGTGCCGCGCTGCCCATAGGCCAGTATTTCGTTGATTAAATTGCCCAGATATTGGCCGGCGCTCACGGCGCTGATTGGGCCCGTCAAAATGTAATCGAAAACCAACGCTGAGACTGAGGCTTTGGCGACCACCGGCCCCATGCTGTCTTTCACGACCACGTAAACGCCGCCGCGCACGAACATGCCGCAGCTCTCCATATAGACGGAACGCACGGCGAAACTGAAAATCATGACGAACAGCACGAACCAGGCGGCGGATGGTCCGATGGCCTGCTCGGCGATGCCACCCGCGTAAAACATGGACGATGCGAGATCGCTCAAGACAATCGAAGCCCCGCGCCAGTAACTGATGAAGGTGAGGGCTACGGTGGTGGCTACAACTACTTTGGCTGTGGTGACGGCCTTCGAGGCCGTTTCGGGAACTTTTGAGGTCGCTTCCATTTAGCTGGATCAACTAGGCAAACGTCGGCAAGGCCGGCATGGACCTTGCGCGAATATTTCTTGCAGTTCAAATTGTAACTGAAAGCGCCCTGGAAGAAACGCCGGTTGGGGATAATCCAGTACTGGTAAGGCGCGCGGCTAAGCTGGACCGCTAAGCTGGAAAGATGCGTTGGTTGTCGATCTTTTGCGCTCTGAGCGCGTGGGCACAGGTGTTTGACGCCTCGCCCGAAAAGCCTACCCAAGGCTCGGTGATTAAGGTCACCAGCGATAAGGCTGCTGCCGCCCACTTCCTGGGCCGTACGGTTACTCTTTTTCCGCAAGCCGATGGGCCGGCACTGGGCCTTATGCCGGTTCCCACTTTGCAAGAGCCGGGGAAATATCAGTTGGAGTTTCTCGATCGAAGCGGAGCGGTGCTGCATGCCACCGAAATTACGGTTGAAGACGGCGATTATCGGCGCGAGAATATTGTGATTGCTCCTGCGATCTCGGCTTTGAAGCCGTCGCCTGGGGAACAAGCCACGGTGGGCAAATTTCGCGAAACGGTTTCGAGCGAACGCTATTGGAAAGAGCCGTTTGACCCGCCGCTGACTGGTTGCGTGACTTCGCCCTTTGGCTCCTCGCGCTGGCACAATGGGAAACCCACGGGTGATTTTCATGCGGGCGTGGATCAGCGCGGGGCAGCGGGCTCGCCTATTCATCCTATTACTCCGGGCGTGGTCAAAATTGTTCAGAAGTGGAACTTGCGTGGCGGCACGGTGGCGATTGATCATGGGCAAGGAGTGGAAACTATTTATTTACACATGTCCTCGTTTCAAGCCAAGGTAGGCCAAAGAGTTGGCACAAGTGACGTCATCGGTTACGTTGGTTCCACCGGCCGCTCCACCGGTCCGCATCTTCACTGGACGCTCTATGTGAACACCGTGCCGGTAAATCCGAACCAATGGATAAAGCTGGAGAACTGCGCCGCCGGCTCGCATCCTCCACCGACCGCGATTCATCCAGCGCAGAAGCGCAAATCTACCGGTGTGACGCCGCCAGGATGAAGGTTGGCCTTGACTTCGGCACCACCAACAGTTCTATTGCGCGGATTGGCGCGAATGACGGAGTTGAATTAGCCCGCTTCAACTTGGCCGGAGCGCTTACCGAATCGTTTCGTTCCCTGCTCTATCTGGAGCGCGAACAGGCAGGCGGGCGCAGCACCATCAAATCGTGGGCCGGTCCCCAAGGCATACAACACTATCTTGACGCCGAAGAAAAAGGCCGTCTTGTGCAGTCGCTCAAATCGTTCTTGTCGAGCCGCAGCCTCCAAACGACCGAGATTTTCGGCAGGCGATTCCAACTGGAGGAACTGGTTGCGAATGTCATCCGGGACATCCGTGTGGCCGCCGAAAAGCAGTTTGGCTCAGCCATCAGGAGCGCCGTGGTGGGCCGCCCGGTGCGCTTTGTGGGCGCCGAGACCGATGCCGACGACGAATATGCCGTAAGCCGCTTGCGGATGGCGCTCGAAAAAGGCGGCTTCGAGAAAGTTGAATTCGAGCTTGAGCCCGTTGCCGCGGCGTTTTATTACGAATCGACGCTTGACCACGACGAATTGATCTTGATTGGCGACTTCGGCGGCGGCACCAGTGATTTTTCGCTGTTGCGCGTAGGGCCAAGGGCGCGAAAGGAGAGCGGTAAACGCGCGGTGCTGGGCAATGAAGGATTGCCCCTGGCCGGCGATGCTTTCGACGCCAAAATTATCCGCCATGTGGTCTCGCCCGCGTTAGGAGCCGGCTCGTTCCTCAACTCGCATGGCAAGAAATTGCCAGTACCAAACTGGGTTTATTTCAAACTCGAGCGCTGGCATCATCTTTCGTTTCTGCGCTCGCGCGAAACGCTCAACATGCTGCAAAGCGTGATGACGCAAGCCCAAGCCGGCGAAAAAATCAAGGCGCTCATTTACCTGGTTACGCACGATTTGGGATTCTATTTGCATCGTGCCGTGCAGAAGACCAAAGCAGCGTTGTCGCAGGAAGAAAGCGCGCGGTTTATGTTTCAAGATGGCGACGTGGAATTGGACGAAGTGGTGACGCGCGCGCAGTTTGAACTCTGGATCGCTGAAGAATTACTGGGCGTGGAAGGAAAAGTGGACGCCTTGCTGAAGAAGACCGGTGTACACGCCAAAGATGTCGACAGGGTGTTCCTTACTGGAGGCTCTTCGTTTGTGCCGGCGGTGCGGCGGATTTTTGAGACGCGTTTCGGCAGCGCGAAGATTCGCACAGGCGACGAATTCACGTCGGTAGCGCGCGGCTTGGCCCTGCGCGCAACGCCTTAATGGGAGCCGTCGCGCTTTATCTCAGAGGCGCGCAGATTGCCCGCGCTGGCCACGCAGACCATTTGAATGCCGCTGGGCTTGGCGCCGGTGAGCGGACACACCAGATAGTCGGCGTAGACTTCAAAGCCTTCGCCGCAAGCCACGTTTGAAGGCAACGAGTTCGGATCTCCAATGCCTAATAGGTGGGATGTGCCCACCGGCCAAATGCGGCAGGGAGGGAAGCTGCCATAGAAGCGCAGACGCCCGCGCACCTTGAAGCATTCGCCCACCAGATCCTTCCTGTTTTTGCAACTCGGTGCCGAGTTTTGCCGTCCTGCGGCCCCACTGGCGGCATCATTTGTAGAACAATTCATCACGAAGAAAACTACAGCTAGACACAGCCGTCGCATTCCTAGATCATTCCACAAGGTGGGGCTGGCGCGCACGTCTTGAAAGATGGAATCAGTACTGTATGTATAATCAAGCCGTCGTATTTCTTTCCTAATTGCTTTAAAGGAGTCTTCCATGTTGCCGGACTATATAGCCAAGGCCGTGCCGAACCCCGCGTCGAACCGCGCCCCGTGGTACAAGAACACCGCGCCCACCTATGCGGGCGTTTTCCTGTGGATCGTTTTTTACAAACAGATTGCAGGCGGTACGCTGGATCGCGCCGGCGTTGGCTTGAGCCTGCTGGGCCTTTTGGTTGCGGGCATTTTGAGCTACGCGCTCTTTTACCGTGTACCCGCCATGCTCGGCATGCAGACCGGTTTTCCGCTTTACGTCGTTGGCAGTTCTACGTTCGGCACAAAAGGCGGTTACTTGATGCCGGGTCTGCTGATGGGCGTGCTGCAGGTCGGGTGGATGTCGGTGAATGCCTTCGTGTCGGCCACATTCATACTGAGCGCCGCTGGTTCCAAGGCCGGGCCTGGCAGTTTGCCGTTTGGCCTGATCGCCGGAGCGTGGGCGCTGGCCATGGGTTATGTGGGTGTAAAGGGCATTCAATACGTTTCGAAATTCGCGACCTATCTGAACTTCGTTCCGCTGCTCATGATCATTGTTGTGTTCGCCAGCATGGCGCGCGGCGTCTCGCAATACACGCCGCCGAATTACCGCCCCTATATCGGATTTGTGGCAATCATTCAGATTGTGGTTGGTTTTTTCGCGACCGCGGGTGCGGCGGGCGTGGATTTCGGTCTCAACAGCAGAGACGAGCGCGATGTGCGCTGGGGTGGTTTGGTCGGCATTGTGTTAGCCGTAATGGTGGCAGGCGGCCTGCCGCTCTTGGCAGTGGCGGGCGCCAAGGCTCTCTACAATACTCCCGATCTCAATTTCGATACGGTGATTGCGCAAACCGGAGGCTTCGTGGCTACCGCCATGTTTGGTTTGTTCGCGCTGGCGTCCATCGCACCGGCATGCGTGTCCTCTTTTATTGCGGGAAATAGTTTCGCCACCATGATTCCCGGAGTGCCACGGCTTTCGTCCACTATGGTGGGCGCGGTCATTGCCGCTGTGCTCGCCATTACCGGCGCGGCCGCAGACTTGATCAGTTTGTTCACTATCATTGGCGCATCGTTCGGACCCATTTGCGGCGCGATGATGGCCGACTATCTCCTCTCTGGGCGCAAATGGGAAGGTCCGCGCGAAGGGATTAACATCGCCGGTTATGGCGCTTGGGCGATTGGTTTTGTGGTGGGCATCTTGCCGTTCCTGCCGCTTTCGCCGAGCATAAAACCGTATTTGCAACCTGCCGCGGTGTACAGTTTCGTGGCCGCCTTCGTGGTTTACACGGCGCTTACGAAAGCCGGTTTGCAGTCGAAAGTGGTGGCCGAAAGGGTTCAGGTCGCAACGGCGTGAACTGATAGATAGGGCCGAACCGCTGGAACTCCGCCGTTCTCAGGTTTTTCCCAGCCAAGAAATTCTTGAGAGCATTTTTTCCGTCACGGCACCATATAGACGAACGATTCGTTGCGGCGATCCGGACTTCCTGCAACGATGAAGGGAGAGGCACTCATCCTCCGGGGCGTCTCTCCTTCTCGTTCAGTGGCTGTATCTGCGCGCCGTTTGAGTCAAAATTCTCCGGCGCGAGCCATTTCTCAAAGGCTCCCTTGGCGCGCGGCCACTCTTTGTCTAAAATCGAGAACCAAGCGGTGTCGCGGTTCTCGCCTTTGACGATCATATGCTGCCGAAAAATTCCTTCAAAGGTAAATCCCAGGCGCAAGGCGGCGCGGCGCGACGGTTCGTTCAGCGCGTTGCATTTCCATTCATACCGCCGGTTGCCCAAATCTTCAAAGGCATGGCGCATCATCAGATACATGGCTTCCGTTGCGCCGCGCGTGCGCGCCAAGAGCGGAGAAAAAAGAATGGCGCCCACTTCAATGCAGCGATGCTTCGGCTCTATGCGCAGATAAGACGCCCGGCCGACGGCTTTGCCGGTGGCGTTATCGACTATCGCAACGTACAACGGATCTTCGGATGCTTCCATGGCCTTGAGAGACGCATCGAAGCCCGCGCGGTCGGCAAAAGGCCCTTCAAATAAATACAGCCAGAGCGAATCGTTCTCCGGTCCGCGCGTCGCCTCCCACAGTGCGTTGCCATGTTCGGCTGCCCTCAGCCGTACCACAGTGACGTAACGGCCCTTTAGCAAAATTCTTAACGGGCGCTTGGCCGGGGTACTATCAATCACGCATTCCTGCTTTCCAAAATGTCTTGCTTCCAGCTGCCGCTCAATGGTGAGGCCAACAGACGTTCCAGCAATACCTTATCGTCATCCTCGCCTTTGTAGACGCGTAATACTTCGGCTAGGGTAACGCTTGCAGGGTCTGTTTCAAGGAGTTCGATCTCATCTCCCGCGCCAATTTCACCTTCCTCCGCGACCGAGAAATAGATACCCGAAAGGTTGCTCTTCCAAAACAATTTGACCATGCTGGGCAACGCAAAACGCAGCGCCAGTTTGGCGCAGGGCATTCGCGGTTGTGTGACGCGCAAGAGCGCACTTCCCAGGCGATACAGGTCGCCGATCCTTACTTGCGATTCGAGCAAGCCTTCACTCGTCAGGTTTTCGCCGAAGCTGCCTGGTTTTAGTGTGCGATGCAAAGTTGTTGTCCAATACGGGTAGTGCTCGGAAGCATAGGCGTAAATGGCTTTGTTAGGGCCGCCGTGTACCCGCAAATCCGCCTGCGCATCGCCCACCAAATTGTTCCCGCGCACCGCTACACGACCTTCGACCGGCTCTTTGAAAATGCTGGTTAATACAATGCCGCGCGGAGTCTCTACTTCCCTTGGCTGCCCGACATTGACCGACAAAACGCGCATCGCGGTACCCCTTCTATAGGATCTCGCACCGGTAAACTCAATTAGAGGACGAGAAGAGCGTCAGGTCGATGGCATTGGCCATGGCTTGATAGCCGGCGTCGTTGGGGCGGATGTGGTCGCCGTCGTAGGCAGGCAAAAGGGCGCTTGCATTCGCTGGATCGGCAAGAGCCTTGTCGAAGTCGATCACGCCGTCAAAGACGCCGCCGGCACGGATGAACGTGTTGACTTGGCGGCGCAGAGTCTCATGCGCGGCGGTTGCATACTGGGAGCCGCCAAAGGGCGGAATTGTTGCGCCGAAAACCAGAATATTCCGCGCGTGCGCTAGAGCCGCCATCTGGCGATAGGCCTCAATCAACTGCGCGGCGGTGAGATCGGGTGCATTGCCGATATCGTTCACCCCTTCGAGGATGATGAGGTATCTCACTCCGGCAACTTGCAAAACGTCGCGCTTGAAGCGCGCCAGCGCATTGGGTCCGAGACAATCAATCAAGACGCAGTTACCGGCGATACCGGAGTTCACCACGCCGACCTTGTTTGCCAAACGCCGGGCCAAATCATCGGGCCATCGCAGGTTTTGATCGAGCGACGAAAGCATCCCGTCGGTGAGCGAATCACCCAGCGTAACGACAGCGTTCGCTCCCGGAGCATCCACGTCGATGCCGGTTAGATAGGGGCGTACGGTATCGGTAACGGCGCCAGGAAGCGCAGTGTGGCCGGTGGCATCACCTAAGGAGAAGTAGGCGGTCTGATTGCCAAAGGTGTGCATGGTGGCGGGAACATTCGAGGACTTAGGAATGTAGAGACTTACCGCAACATCGGCCCCGGCGGGCAGCGGAAGGGATACGGGATCGCTCAAGACCTCTTCGCCTGGCGGAAGCGAGACAGTGGCGGCTCCACAGAAGGTGACAACGCGATCGGTCTCGGGAATGATGGCGCTCTTGCCGGCCCATTGCGCTAGGTGAACCGCGCCAAACGAAACCTGCTGCTTACCGAGCGCGTTTGAGAGCCTAAGGCGAACGGCGGTGGCGGTACCAATACTCAGGTGCGCAACCTGGCGCACAGTCACGTTCGTAAGGTAGTAAGCGCCACTCTCGTTCGAGGGAGTTACCGCACTGGCACCCCAGGAGCCGGCCCAGCGCGAGGCGCTGGGTACCTCGGAGGCACTTACTAAGCCGGGAGGTAACACGGTAATCGAGACATTGACCGAGCCGTTCTCACCTCCGCCCGAGGCGTATATGGTTACCGACAATGTTTGCGGATTGACAGACGCTGCGGCGCTTATCTTGAGGGGAGCGGCTTGGGTTCCGACCAGAGGCGAAGGTATGGCAACCGTAACACCGTTAGGCAAAGAGCTGGCAATCAAATAGATGGGTTGAGTAAAACCCGAGACAACCGCAAGATTCAAGACGGCGTTTGCAGAGCCTCCGGCGCGAAGCGAGACAGCCGGAGTTTCGAAGGACAGCGTAAAGCTAGAGTTCGATTCAGCAAGAGCCGGGGCGAGAGACAAAAGGAAAGACAGTATGAACCGCGGCACTTCTGAAAACTACCAGTACTGAGGTGCCGCGGTCAATTGCCTGAAGAGTTTCTTCAGTGTTAAGGGATGAGATTACTAAAAGTTATATTTCAAACCGAATTGAATTTGCCGAGCGCCTTGCGAACTATTGACCAGACCGAGCTGCGGGCCGAGGCCGCTACTGGGTGCGTTCAAGATCGGCGTGTTGGTGAAGTTTATGGCCTGCGCCTTGAATTCGAGGTTCTGATGCTCGGTGATGGTGAACAGCTTAGACACGGCCAAGTCTGCCTCGTGCAAGCCGGGTCCGCGAATGATGCCGACGCCGCAATCACCGAAGCCGGAAGAGGGTTGGAAGAACGTGCCCTGATCCCAATATTGATAACCGCCGCTTGGACTGTTGCGTTCACCGTAGACCACCGGAGAGCCGCTACAGCTCGCCAATGGCCCGAATGACCCAGTACCGGATACGTCGTTGGCGCCGACGGTAAAGGGGAAGCCAGAGTGGAAGCTGACGATAGAATTCACTTGCCAATCTCCGACCAGCGCGTTGACAACAGGATTGAGGTTCTTGCCGTACATGCGGCCGCGGCCAAACGGGATGTCATAGGTGACATAGCCGTTGAAAGCCTGGGGCACATCGTAGTAGCAATTGCCGTAATAAGAATGGGCGTCGTAGGTGTTCTGCCAATAGTAGTAATTGCCACCACCTTGGCCGTAGCCGCCGTAGTACCCAATAGAGTCCGTGAGGCACTTCGACCAAGTGTAGTTAGCTTGGAATTCGAGACCGTTCCCCAGGCGTTTTTGAAAGCTCACCTGGAGGGCATTGTAGTTTTGAATGCCGTCGGTGATGGTGAGCTTGTCAGTGGGGTTATCGGCTGCGAGGGTCGGATTCCCAGCGAGATAAGGACTCGGTGAAACGGTGCCGTTGGCGTTGAGAACGCCTTGCGAGGCATTGACGGGCACCATCAAGTGATCGTTGTTTTGCCCGACATAGGCGGCTTGCAGAGTCATCGAGTTGCCGAATTGCCGCTGAATGCTGAAGTTCCATTGATTCGAGACAGCGGGCCGATTGTTGGGATCCCAAGTGAAGATAGTGGCGCCGGCAAAGCACGCAGGAGACGAAGCCATGGCCGCAGCCACGGTGCAGCCACTGCTGGTGGGGAAGCCCGAATATCCTTCGGCGAGGGTGGTTGGCGGGAGAACTAAATCCGCAGCCGAGGAATAAGTGACTAAGTGACCCGTCTGCCATGGTGGATTGCGAGTGAGGCGCAGGTTGGTGCCGGTGCCTTCCAAGAAATTCGAGAGTGAATAGGATGCGCGAATCACCAGGTTCTTAGTGGGAGACCAAGCCAATCCGAGCCTTGGCTCGAAGTTTGTGATGCCGTTGTACTGGTTGTACAGCGCATTGTTATCGTTGAACAAGTTGGTTTGGCCGGAGATGAGAACCTGGCCGGTATACTCCTGGAAATTGGTCTGCCGGTTGTCGACCTCATTCCAGGGAGTGTGCAACTCCCAACGGAGACCAAGGTTCAAGGTGAGATTGCTAGTCACCTTCCAATCGTCCTGCACGAAAGCGGCGGGGATGGTGGAGCGCTGCCCCCAGGTGCCGCCTCCCGCGCCCACGCCCAATTGCGAAGGCAAACCGAGAACGAAATCCGCTTCCGGGATGCCATTAGTGGTAACGCCATTGGCAGTGTTGCCGGTATATTGACCGTTGAACGTGAACTGACCGGCGAGGCCTTCGTTGCCGGAATAGAAGACGTTGATGCGGTCACGCATGTACTGGAAGCCAGTCTTGATGGTGTGCGAGCCCTTGGTAATGATGACGGTATCTTCCACCTGAATTACGGTTGAGGCAAAGTCCTGCACGACATCGGAATTTCCGAAATTCGAAATGTTGCCGCCATTGAAGTTGAGCCCCGGGAGGAAGTTGGAAGGAGCGCCGCCGATGCCGAAGGTGTTCGAACTGGCGGGCAGATCGTTGCCGGTGGCCACCGGATAATAGTTGACACCGGCCCGGAAGTCGTTGACGAGTGTGGGGCTGAAGGTCTTGGTGTAATCCATTACGCCGTTGTAGAGCGGGAAGTTGTTGAAGCTGTTGTAGAGCAGTGGCTGGCTATTAGTAGCTGGGTTCACAACGTTCTGCTGCGAATAGCGGCCAAAGATGTGATCGTTCTCGGTGGGCGCGTAATCGATTCGGATGTCGCCCTGGTCGCTATTGGTATAGGAGTGCTGATAATTCACCTGGTTATTGATGAGATTGCCGTTGAGGGGCTGCGGGTAGAGCGGAGAGTTCAGGATCGCCAGGGCGACTGGGCTATAAAAGCTCAGAGGTATTTGATTGCCGGCGAACGGCGTTCGGTTTCCGCTGGTGGTGCTCGAGTAGGGGTTGTAGAGCTGTTTGGAAATGGCGGAGAAATCGCCGTTGCGCTCAGCCGCCGTCAAGACGGTGAACCCGCCACCGGTGGCGGGCTGATCGTAGCGCGAGCCCTGATAGTCGGCGAAAAAAAACAACTTATCTTTGATGATCTTGCCGCCTACGCCGCCGCCAAATTCATTCCAGCGGAGCAACGGACGCGCAATGTCCTGAAAGTTGTTCGACCATTGGTTGGCATTCAGCTGGTCATTGCGGATGAACTCGAAGGCGACGCCATGATATTGATTGGTGCCGGCTTTGGTCGAGACACTCACGATGCCGCCCATAAAGTTGCCGAACTCGGCGGAAGCGTTTTGGGTAATTAGATTAAATTCCTGGATGGAATCGACGCTGGGAGCGAAACCGACGTCGTTTTCCGAAACCTGATTGTTATCCATGCCGTCCAACAGGTAATTGTTCGCTTCCTCGCGGTTGCCGTTAATGTACGGACGGCCACTACTGAAGGTAGTCTGAGCTCCAGTGAACTCGCTCGGATCGGTGGTGACTGAGCCTGGCGCCAGGAGAGTGAGCTGGTTATAGTTGCGAGTAGCTAGCGGGAGCGACACGTTGGTTCGAGCATCGAGGACTGTGCCAAGCTCAGTTGTTTGAGTTTGTAGAATTGGCCCAGCGCCAGACACTTCAACGGTCTGACTCACATTGCCGATGGTGAGTTGAAAGTCGACTTTGGCTACCTGATTGAGTACAAGTACGACCGGAGATTTGACAGCTACCTGGAAGCCCGTGTCTTCGGCCCGTACCTCATAGGTACCGATGGGTAACCGCGGAAGATTGTAGCGGCCCAAATTGTCCGAGGTAGTAGGGAAGGTGGTTCCGCGATCTAAATCCTTGGCAGTGATTTTGACGCCGGCCACAGCGGCACCGGATGGGTCGGTAATCTGGCCGTTTATAGCGGCAGTTACTTCCTGACTCTTCGCAGGCTCCACGAAGAGGAGCGCGACAAACGAAAACAGCAAAGCTAACGGTCTTAGAAACCGTGAGTTATTCATAAAAATGCCCCTTAGTTGAACGAGATTACTTTTGAGTGTAGAAGCGAAATAGAACGCGGTCAATAACCGAAATGTACAAAGGTAAAACTACAGGTTTACCGACACTAAAATTGCAGCTTGGCGATGGCGCTGCGCAAATCGGCATCGAGAGATTTGGCGCGTTGGGATTCGGCATCTCTCTGATCGCGCAGCTTGGCTAAGGCGGCTTCGTTGGCGGCTAGTTGACTGGAATACTGGCTGACTTTGTCTTCCTGGCCTTTGACGCGATTCAGGCTATCGATGTTTTGGCGGAGGCGGGCTTGTTCGTCAGTGAGTTCGGAGGTGCGGGCTTTGAGTGAATCGAGGGTGGCTTTCGATTCGATGACCTTATTCTTGAGGTCGGCGATAATTTGCAGGGAGCGGCGGCCGGATTCGCTGAGAGACTTGTTCTGAATGATCTCGATGAGTGAGTCAGAAGTCGAGCTTTCGACGGCGGTTTCCTCGGAGATGACATACTCCTGCTCAACCTTGAGTTGTTGGCTGCCATTGGCTGGGAGACGGACTTCGAAGCGGTAGGCATTGGCGGTGCGTTCAATCGGTTTGGGAGAGAGAACAGTGTAGTCGGTGCCGTTTTGTTGAATGATGAGGGTCTTGGCTTTGGGATCGACGTTTTTAATGGTGTAGGTGGTCGCTTGGCGGAGAGCGGAACGAAGAGTGAGAATACCGCTGTTGGCGGAGATCTCGCGCAGTACTTTTTGGTCGCCGGAGGAATCGGAGGAAACGCGCGTGCCGTAGTCGACGGCATAGCCGATCAGCCGTTTGTCGCCGGCTTTGAAGGTTTCGACAAGAGCTTCGCCGGCATAAGCGCCGCCCTCGTAGACGGTGATGGGGCCGCCATCCAGAGTTTTGGAGGTATTGTTAGTCACTTCGGCGGCGTTGACAGGGTGTTCGCCGTCGCTTTCCTGATAGATGAGAAGCTTGCGGGCGGTTATTTGCTCTTGCAGGAAAGGTAGCATGGCGGATTGGTTTTTCTTGATGGTGACGGGGCCGGGGAAGTTGTATTCGAAGAGTTCGCCGAGGGTTGCGCCGGTGACGCCGGAAACAGTAACAGAGCTTTGGGCCGATTGAAGTTGGACGCTTTGCGTCATGGGCTGAGGCGCTGGACTAGCAAGGGCCTTCATCTTATAGACGCCACCGCCAGCGCCGGCCCCGTTGCCTGACGGCGCGGCTGCGCTCACACTATCGATGACACCGCCGATAGTTCCGCCATATACGACTGGGCCGGCGGCGCGGTCTTCGGGCAACTCGGCGACTTGACGATTTCCATAGCGGGGGGTGTCGAGCGGGCTGATAAAAGAGATGGGACGTCCGGAGACGACGGAGAGCTTGACGTTGGTCCAATCTTCATCAGTGGTGTTGTCGACAATAGCCCAGCCTTCGAGGCGCGGGCCGGGGTTGTCGAGACTTAAGCGATAGGAGGATTTCCAGATGGCGACGGGCGTGATGTACGACAAGCGGAGATGGCGGCTGGCGGAGCCGTTGGAATCGACATAGATGCTGCGCTTGTCTTTGGAATTGGCTTGCGCGATGGTTTGGAGGTATTGCTTCAATTGATCCTGCAGGCGAGAGTCGAGCAGCTGCAGGGAGCGGATGGCGGCGAGATCGAAAGTGGCGATGGCGCCGGAATCGAGCAAGAGGGTGACTTGCTCGGCGACAGTTTCGCGCTGCTGGCCGCCTATGACGATATGGCGCGAGCCTAAGATCACGCCGGTTTGTTTGGCGTCGCCGACTATGACATCGAGATGAGCGCCTTTCAGCCGGTCAAGAAAGGCGCTGAGCAGTTCGCCCTGGCCGATGGTGAAGGGATACTTTTCGAGCTGTTCCTCGAGAGTGGCGTTGGAGTCGTAGCGGATGCCGGAGATTTTGTTGCCGTTCGCGTCGAAAACGATCAGAGATTTGAGAACGTCGTTCATATCGCCGTTTTTGAAATCGAGACGGACTTCTTCGCCGGCGGGAACAGAGCCGGCGCGCTCGAAGAAACCGATGCCGTGCTTGTAGAGGGTGACTTGTTGGACGGGGAGGTCGGCGGATGGGAGGGAGACGGCAAGGAAGAGGGGACCAAGCGCCGAGACGAGTCTCGGCGCGGCAGACACGAGTGTCCGCGCCACAGTGCGGCAAGAAAGGTGGCGGGATAGCTGGGAGGTGAGTAGCGATGACGGCATGGGGTTATTCTCCTGCATATCCAGTACGCGCGCGGACGTTGACGGGTTTCGGGGTATCTTTGACCGAGACTTGGAGTTCGTGCCATGGGACGGCTTTTTCGGCGGATGGAGGGTTAAAGGCGAGCAAATAGCCGCTTTGGAGGTCGCCGGCAATGGCATCGAACACTTTCTCGATATCCTTGCCGCGCTCGGCCTTGTAGAGATGGCCGCCGGTGGCTTCGGCCAGCTCATGAAGGAGTTTGGAGGCAGCGGCGTCTTTGAGCGCTTCGCCTTCGGCCACGGCGAAGACGGGGACGCCCGATTTGCGGGCGCGGTTGGCGGCGGATTCGCGGTTGAGAGTGCTGGCGTTGTCACCACCGTCGGTTAGAACGACAATTACTTTCTTGCCGGGGCGGCGTTCAAGATTCAGAGCGACTTGACTGATGGCGTCGAACAGAGCGGTGCGGCCAGCGGCGTGGAGACGGGCGAGAGCACGGCGGGCGACGGCTTTGTCGTCGGTAAAATCGGCTAACTCATCGACGTGTTCGGTGAAGGCATAGACGGCGACATTGTCTTTCGGGCGGAGTTGCGAGATGAATTCGCGCGCGGCGTTGCGGAGGGATGGAATGGCTTCGGCCATGCTGGCGGTGGTATCGAGCAGGAGGGCGCAGGAGAGCGCGGAATCGGAGGATTCAAAGACGCGAATGGGCTGGGGCGCGCCATCATCGCGAATCTCGAATTGTTCGCGATGGAGGCCATCGACGGGGTGGCCGCCGTGATCGAAGACAGTAGCGTAGATTTCGACTAAGCGGACGTCGCTCTTGAAAACGGGAGTGTCTTGGGCGAGGAGAAGAGCGGAAAGGGCGGCGAGAGAAAGGTATTTGGTCATTTGTGCTCCGATGGGGTAAATAAGGATTCGAGATAGGCGGGAGTGAGGGCGCGATAGGCGTCGAGAGCGGCATTCCAGTCCCAACTGTCGCGCATTCTGAGCTTAGCTAGAAAATCGGCGGCGGCGGGTTCGGAGAGGCGCATGACAGCGCTGGGGTCCCAGGCGGCGTTGTCGGCCGCCCAGGCGAGATTTATTTTGAGCTCGGCGAGGCGCTGCGACAAGAGATCGGGGAGCAGGTGATGCTGATACTCTTCGTAGGGCTCATAACGCTCCAGACGAGGTTGAGCGCTGCCACTGAGTCCGGGAGCGACGGAGCCGAGCATATCGGGTTCGGTAGAGTGCTGGGCCGCTTGTTTCATGGCGATGAGTTGTGGGGTGCGCCAGAGGGGCGGCGGGGCCTGTTCGGTGAGGGCGTCTCCGAGAAAATGCAAATCGCTGACACTGACGGTTTTCCAAACCGATGGCCAATCGCGATCTTCGACACTCTGCAAGAGAGCTTTGCGGCGGCCGAGCGAGAGGATGCCGCGCGAAGCGTCGCTTAATTCGGCGCGCATGGCGGGATCGGCGGCGGCGGCGACGATCCATTCACGAGCGAGGCGCACAGAAGCCGCAAAGGAGGAAAGCGAAGCTGCGTTAAAGCCGCGCCAATCAGTGGCACGAACGCTCGTCACGAGGGCACTGCCGAAAGACTGAGCGCCGATGTGGTTGCCACCAGCCGACGCTATTCCGGCTGCCATGCTGAACTCCGCCAGGCCACCGACAAAATAGCTGCCTTCGCCTTCGCTCGAAAGCAGGATGTTGGCGGGCTGAAAGGGCTCCACTTTACCGTTATGCGGACCGAGAAATATGAATTCGTGCTTGCGGACGAGCATGGGATCTTCGGAGACCAGCAGATCGGAGCCATCGAGATAGCGGGCGTAGAGGCGGCCTACGAGCGCGAGTTCCACCCAGGGTTCGAGTTCGGAGCGCAGTTCGGCGGAAAGCTTTTGGAGGTCGCCTTCCTCATTCTTTTTGTGCTTAGCGGCTGTGAGACGGAGTTTGGTAAGCACTTTTATGGCTTGGGAGGAGTCATAGAGTTCGATCGATTTTTTGCGTTCACCGGTGAGATGCCACTCTTTGGGAAGCGGAATTACCGCGAGGCGATCAAGGTCACGCTGGATTTCGTCAAAGGAGGAGGAGCGGCCAAGATTTTGCAAGTTGTGATCAATGGAGAGGAGACCGTCGAGCGAAGGGATTTTTTGCAGGGCGAGAACCTGATCAAAAGCTTTTTCGCGAAGCGGGCCGGCTTCGCCGAGCAACAGCAGACGAACGACGGCGTCAGGCGATTTGGCGGAATCCTTGGCATAGGGGAGGAGTTCCGAGACGAATGCGAGGGAGGCGGCGGTGAAAGCCGCGGCGTCGTGCGATGCAAGATACCGGTCGAGAGCTTTACGGAAGAGGGGCAGGAACGCGGGAGCAGGCAGAAGGGCGCTTTCGCGCGCGGCTCCGGCGATCGCCAGGAAAGAGTGAATTTGCCCAAGGTGGAGGTTGGCGTAGGCGGCATCGACGCCTTCCACTTTGCTTTCGAGCGATAAGAGTTTTTGGTAGTCGGCGGTTTCGAGATCGCCGAGCCTGACGAGATATGGATAAAGACCCCGATGAGTGGAATAGGCTTGGGCCAGCAGGAGAGCGGATTCGGGAGTGAGCGGACCGGAGCGCTGGGAGTCGATGCGGGATACGGCGATAAAGTTAGCGAGCTCGGTTTGCTCGCGGCCGGTGTTTTTGTATTCAGTGGTGGCGAGGCGGATCAGGATCTGGTCTTCGTCGTCGGGCGCGGCGGTCTTTTTCATGCTGCGGGTCAATTTGGCGACCGAGCCGCCGGAGGTTTTCAGCCCTTTGGCGACCATCCAGACTTCAGGCGAGCCTGGGAAATCGACAGTGAGGTTGTCATTGAGCGGGACTTCACGCAGGAACTGAGTGAAGCCGCTTTCCGCCATGCGGGTATCCCCGCCGTGGCGCATTTCGAAAGAATTTCGGAAGAGTTCATAAAAGCGCTGGGCGCGCGCGGTGGAATGAGTGAAGAAGCGCTGGTGTTCGAAATCGAGCTGAGAGAGCGCGTAGAAAAAGGAGATGAGGCGGCCGTCGTCGCGGCGCAAGAGAGCTTCAAAAAAGGCGACGCCGGAGGCGGGATCGACGCCCGCGAGACTCGCCCAGACGCTGCGCGCCGCTTCACCGCCAGGCACTTCGGCGGCTTGGCCGTTGAGCGCCAGAGCGGTAGAGAACATCCACAGGCCAGTGCTGTAGTGCTCGGCAAGATTTTTGGGAACAACGGAGTGAACCAGCGCTTGGGCGGCGGCGCGGTCCATTGAATTGAAGGCTGTGAAGAGGCGGGGCAGGCGAACATCGCCGACAAAGGCTTCGACCAGGCCGCCGGGGAATTTTTCTTTGTCATAGAAGTTGGTGCGCCAGAATTCCTCGGAGGGAAAGACAGGAGCGAGATCGAATGGAATTTCGAGGGTATATGTTTTGCCTTGTGCGAGAGCGTCTTCGATGCCTTGCTCATCAATGGCCAGGGCGGCGACAACATCCTGCTTCCTGGCTTGTGATTTGCCTTCGGCGGATTTGACGGAAACGCCTTCTTTGTCACGATGCATCTTCAAGCCGAGGATGTCGAAGACTTTTTCGGTGCGCTGCCTGCCTGGTTTGTCTTGCAAGGAGAGCAGTATTTCGTAAGCATGATCCTGGCGCCGGCCAAGGGCGTTGAGAGCGGCGATGCGCTGAAAATATTCGTGGACCAGTGATCCGAGATGCTGCCATTCGGCTTTGGCGTTCGGGTCGTTGGAATTAGGGTTTTGGTTGGCGATGACGGAGGCGGCGTTCAGCAGAGCTTGAGCAGGCGTGATTTTTGCGTTGGACTGGCCGAGAAGCAGGAACTGGAGGGCGTCGGCACCGCCGGGGATTTCGACGCGATCATGGGAGGAGGAGGAACGGGGAGTGAGGAGATCGAGGCCGCCGCGGTCACCGGCGGAGGATAGTTTTGCGGCGAAGGTTTTGGCGGCGTCCAAGCGTTCCTCGCGCAAGGAGACGAGAAGAGCGCGGCGGCAGGTGGCGACCACTTCAACCTGGGCGGCATTTTGCTGAGTCAGAGCTTGAAGGAGTGCGAGATAGGAATCGGGGCCTGCGCCGCCGTAGACGTCTTCGAGGGCAGCGCGGCGCTTGAGGAGGTCGAGACTTTGCGAGCCAGGGGCCACGTTAGAGAGAAAGCGGCGAGCGCCGTAGAGGTCGCCTAAGGATTCGAGAGCTTGTTCTTTGGCGACGAGCAACGGAGGCGACTTGGGCAAAAGAACGAGACCACGATCGGCAATCTGACCGGCATCCGCGTAGCGTTTGGCGGCGGTGTAATTGGCTACGAGACCCAGGTAG
>Ga0302319_10007794_pt1 | contig 20978 bp, 13 predicted proteins | sample Bog_T0_2_FD_203319 | JGI IMG/M metagenome (GOLD analysis project Ga0302319, IMG submission 203319) | Peat permafrost microbial communities from Stordalen Mire near Abisko, Sweden - Bog_T0_2 | ecosystem: Environmental > Terrestrial > Soil > Wetlands > Peat | place: Sweden: Abisko, Stordalen Mire... | reverse complement strand
TGCCCCCCCCTATTTCACCGGCAACCCCCGGATCGAGACCCATGTTCGCACGTATTGCCCGCGCCGTTTTTGGCACGACCAACGACCGTTCTCTGAAGGCCTATCAGAAGCGCGTGCCGCGGATTAACGCGTACGAGGCGGAGATTGCCGCGCTGGACGATGCCGCGTTGCGTGGCAAGACCGACGTGTTCCGGGCGCGCCTGGCCGCTGGCGAGACGCTGGACGACATCATGGCCGAGGCGTTCGCGGTGGTGCGCGAGGCCAGCAAGCGCGTGCTGGGCCTGCGGCCGTTCGATGTGCAGCTCGTGGGCGGCATGGTGCTGCATGACGGCAAGATCGCGGAAATGAAGACCGGCGAGGGCAAGACGCTGGTGGCGACGCTGCCGGTGTATCTGAACGCCATCGAGGGCAAGGGCGTCCACGTTGTTACCGTGAACGACTACCTGGCGCAGCGCGATAGCGGCGATATGGGGCGGGTTTATGGCTTCCTGGGGCTGAAGACCGGCGTGATCATTCACGGCTTGTCGGACGACGAGCGCCGCGCGGCTTACGCGGCCGACGTGACGTACGGCACGAACAACGAATTCGGCTTCGATTATCTGCGCGATAATATGAAGTACCGGCTGGAGGACATGGTCCAGCGGCCGTTCAACTATGCCATCGTCGATGAGGTGGACAGCATCCTGATCGACGAGGCGCGCACGCCGCTAATCATTAGTGGGCCGGCCGAGGACAGTTCGGATCTGTACCGCAGCGTGAATTTGGTGGTGGCGGAGCTGGTGAAGGATGCCAGCACGTACGACAAAGACGAGAAGATGAAGACGGTGCACCTGACCGAGCCGGGCTCGGACACGGTGGAGGAGATGCTGCGCCAGGCGGGCATCATCACCGAGGGTAATTTGTACGACATCTTCAACGTCTCGGTGGTGCACCACGTGCAGCAGAGCCTGCGCGCGCATACGCTGTTCGCGCGCGACGTGGATTACATCGTGCGTGACGACAAGGTGGTGATTATCGACGAATTCACCGGCCGCATGATGGAAGGCCGCCGTTATTCGGAAGGCCTGCACCAGGCGCTGGAGGCCAAGGAGTTCGTGACGGTCCAGCAGGAAAACCAGACGCTGGCAACTATTACGTTCCAGAACTATTTCCGTCTGTTCCCGAAGCTGGCGGGCATGACCGGCACGGCGCTGACCGAAGCCGACGAGTTCATGGAAATCTACAAGCTGTCGGTGGTGGAAGTTCCCACCAACGTGCCGGTGATCCGGCAGGACGAGGACGACGAGGTCTATCGCACGGCGCAGGAAAAATATGAGGCGGTGGCCACGCTGATCGGCGAGGCGCGCAAGCGCCAGCAGCCCATGCTGGTGGGCACGGTGAGCATTGAGAAAAGCGAAATCCTGAGCGAGGAGCTGAACAAGCGCGGCATCAAGCACAACGTGCTGAACGCGCGCTTCCATGAGCAGGAGGCGACCATCATCGCGCAGGCGGGCGCGCCGGGCGCGGTGACGATCGCCACGAACATGGCCGGCCGCGGCACGGACATTAAGCTCGGCGGCAATCTGGACATGCGGCTGAAGCAGGAGGCCGAGCACATCGCCGATCCGGCCGCGCGGGCGGCTCGCGAAGCGGCGATCCGTGCCGAGGTTGAAACCAACCACGAACTCGTCAAGCAGGCCGGCGGGTTGTTCGTGATCGGCACCGAACGGCATGAGAGCCGGCGCATCGACAACCAGTTGCGCGGCCGCTCCGGCCGCCAGGGCGACCAGGGCGCTTCGCGGTTCTTTCTGAGCCTGGATGACGATTTGATGCGCATTTTCGGCAGCGATCGCATGGGTTCGATGCTGACGCGGCTGGGGCTGAAGCCAGGCGAGGCGATCGTGCATCCCTGGATCAACAAGGCGCTGGAAAAGGCGCAGAAGAAGGTGGAGGCGCGCAACTTCGATACGCGCAAGAACCTGCTGAAATACGACGACGTGATGAACGACCAGCGGCGCGAAGTGTACGCGCAGCGCCGCGAGTTCATGGATGCGACGGACGTTTCGCAAACCATCGCGGAAATGCGGCATGAAATCGTCAATGAACTGGTGACCCAGCGCGTGCCCGAACGCGCCTATGCCGAACAATGGGAAACCGCCGAGCTTGCGGCCGACGTGAAGCGGATTTTCAACCTCGATCTGCCGATCGTGGATTGGGGCCGCGAGGAAGGCATTGTGGAGACCGGCATCCGCGAGCGGCTGCAGCACGCGGTGGATGCGGCGGCCGAGGCCAAGGAAACCGCGTTCGGCCCGGAAATCATGCGCTACATCGAAAAGAGCCTGCTGCTGCAGGTGTTCGACGCCGTGTGGAAAGAGCATTTGCTGGCGCTGGATCATTTGCGCCAGGGCATCGGCCTGCGCGCTTATGGCCAGAAGGACCCGCTGAACGAGTATAAGAGCGAGGCGTTCGCGCTGTTCAATACGATGCTGGACGATATGCGCGAGCGCGTGACGTCGCTGGTGTCGCGCGTGGAATTGTCGGCCGAGCCGCCGCAGCCTTTGGCGGAGCCGGCGTTCGACCGCATGATTGAAAACCATCCGGAGCCGCAGGGCGGCGGTGGTGGGAACGTGGCGGAAATGGAGGCGCTTGGCGGCGTTCTGACGGCGACCGCGGTGACGTTCGACCAGAACGATCCGCGGACGTGGGTGAATACGCCACGTAATGCACCGTGCCCCTGCGGAAGCGGGAACAAGTATAAGCATTGCCATGGGCGCGCTGGGTAAGGTGCGAGGCGCTTGGGCACCGTGGCAGGTGCAATGCGGTTATTTGGATCGTTCCGGGATAGCAAGTTGGTGCGATGCCAAAGCGCATCGCACCCTACGGCTTAGGTAAATACCGCGATATTCTGGCGCGCTACGAGTAGCGGCTCGCCCGATGCGGTCCACATCGTCATTGCCTGGCTGGAATAGCCGTGGCCGGTGAGTTCGGCAGTGCTTCTGATCAGGCGCCATGGGGCGCTGCCGGCTTCTTCCGCTGCGAACAGATCGAGCGACCAAGTCATGGTGCTGATCGGCGCGGATGCTTCGAACATGGCCATCGCGGCGGGTGGCGGGGCGTCGGCCAGGGCCACCAGGGCGGCGGCACCGGTGCTGGCGTTGGCGTCGCGGTGGCGGAGCCAGATCAGGTATTCAGGAGTCTTGGACGACGACATCGGCGAGGCGCCGCCCGCGTTCAGGTAATCGAAATGCTGGCTGAAGGTTGGGCCGTGCGTGGAGAAGAAATCGTTGCAGGATTCGGGCGGGATTACCTGGGGCATTGGCAGGTGCCGGTAGTTCAGGTTGGATGATCGTTCCGCGGCAAAACTGAGCGTCGCGTGGGTGGCCAGGCCGTGCGAGCCGGTGAGATCCACGCTGACGAATACGGTGGATTTGCCGCGGCGCAGGATGGTGGTGCCCATGCGCACGTCGCCGCCGGCGGGGCCGGCGAAGGTGAACTGGGCGGAGCGTAGCGGCGGCAGATGCGGCACGGTGCGGTGCGCGGCTTCGACGCAAAGTGCCGCCGTCAGGCCGCCATAGGTGGTGCGGCCTTGTTGCCAGTCGGGCGGGATGTGGACGTGGCATTCCTCGCCGTGGTGCTCGAGACTGGCGAGGAGGGTGGAGAGTGGGGTCACGCGATATCCTTTTCGCCGTACCGTAATATAAGATTATGCGGCCGTCGCAGAGAAACGTAACCCGGATGATGATCCGCGAAATATGCGGGATATATCCCCGGATTTCATCCGGGCTACGATGTTGAGTGCTTTACTGGCGGGCGCCCGTTGTCGCTGAAGTGTAGTTGCGCCATGCGGCTTTCGTAAATCAGCATGACGTGGCCGTCGCGCAAAAAAGCGTGGCGTTCAGTCATGCCGATCGAGCCCAGCACCATGCGGGAGCCGAAATTGTCCTCGCGGGCCACAGCGATCACCCGGTCGATGCGGGCGCGGTCGTGGGCGTGGCGCAGGGCGGCGGCGGCGGCTTCGCGGGCGATGCCACGGCCGCGGGCTTCGGGCCATACGGCAAAGCGCAGCGCCAGCCCCCGCCCGTCCGGGCGCTCCTGGATGCCGGTGATGCCCTGGAATTTGCGGCGTTCGTGAATGGCGAACATGCCGGCGCCGAAGCGCGACCAGGTGGTTATGTGCACCGCCAGTTCGGCCACGGTTTGCCAAGGTGAGCGTATGCCGCCGAGCATTTGGCCGAAGACCACCGGGTCGGCCTTCAGCGCAATCAGATCGGGAAGATCCGCGGCGCTGACCGGCGCGAGTGTCAGGCGCGCGGTGCGGATGGTGTGCAGGGCATTCATTCCGCGTGGAAGCGAGAAGCAAGGTGTTCTTTTTTTCAAAAAAGAACACCTTGCTTTCTTTCCTACCGCGCCAGCGGCCGATACTTAATACGATGCGGCTCAGTTGAATCCACGCCGAGCCGCCGCCGCTTGTCTTCCTCGTAGGCCTGGAAATTGCCCTCGAACCATTCCACGTGGCTATCGCCTTCGAACGCCAAAATATGCGTGGCCAGGCGATCGAGGAACCAGCGATCGTGGCTGATGATCACGGCGCAGCCGGCGAATTCGGCCAATGCCTCTTCCAGCGCGCGCAGCGTATCGACGTCCAGATCGTTGGTCGGTTCATCGAGCAGGATGACGTTGCTTTCGCTTTTCAGCATTTTCGCCAGGTGCACGCGGTTACGCTCGCCGCCCGACAGGATGCCGACTTTCTTCTGCTGATCAGAGCCTTTGAAGTTGAAGGCGCCGACATAGGCGCGGCTCGGCACGGCGCGCTTGCCGAGATAGATCACATCGGTGCCGCCGGAGATTTCCTCCCACACCGATTTGGTGGCGTCGAGGCTGTCGCGCGACTGATCGACATAGCCGAGTTTCACCGTGTCGCCGACTTTCAGCGTGCCGCTATCGGGCGTGTCGGCGCCGGTGATCATGCGGAACAACGTGGTTTTGCCGGCGCCGTTGGGGCCGATCACGCCGACGATGCCGCCGGGCGGGAGTTTGAAATCCAGCTCGTCGATCAGCAGCCGGTTGCCGTACGCCTTACGCAGGTTTTCCGCTTCGATCACCAGGCCGCCCAGGCGGGGGCCGGGCGGGATGACGATTTCCGCCACGCCGGAGACCTGTTCCTGGCTCTTTTGCAGCAGCTCCTCGTATTTCTGGATACGCGCCTTGCTTTTGGTCTGGCGTGCCTTGGGGCTGGAGGAAATCCATTCCTGCTCGGCGGCCAAAGCGCGCTGGCGGGCGCTTTCTTCTTTTTCTTCCTGCTGCAGACGCTTGCGCTTTTGCGTCAGCCAGCTCGAATAATTGCCTTCGAACGGATAGCCGCGGCCGCGCTCGATTTCCAGGATCCAGTTCGTCACGTTATCCAGGAAGTAGCGGTCATGGGTAATGATCATGACGGTGCCGGCGAAGTCGCGCAGCGTTTTTTCCAGCCAGGCGACGCTTTCGGCATCGAGATGGTTGGTCGGTTCGTCGAGCAGCAGCAGATCGGGTTTTTCGAGCAGCAGGCGGCAGAGCGCCACGCGGCGCCGTTCGCCGCCCGAGAGTTTCGTCACGTCCGAATCAGGCGGCGGGCAGCGCAGTGCGTCGAGCGCGATTTCGATGCGGCGGTCCAGGTCCCAGCCGTCCTCGGCGTCGATCTTTTCCTGCAGCGTGGCTTGCTCGGCCAGCAGCGCGTTCATCTTGTCGTCGTCCATCGGCTCGGCGAATTCCTCGCTGATGGCGTTGAAGCGGGCGATGGCGGCCATCAATGGGCCGAAGGCTTCGGCGACGTTGCCTGCGACCGTCTTTGTGGGGTCTAGCTGCGGCTCCTGCTCCAGGTAGCCGATGCGCACGCCATCGGCGGCCCAGGCCTCGCCGCCATACTCTTTTTCCACGCCAGCCATGATTTTCAGCAGGGTGGATTTACCGGCGCCGTTCACGCCGAGCACGCCGATCTTCACGCCGGGCAGGAAGCTCAGCGTAATGCCTTTGAAGACCTCGCGGCCGCCGGGATAGGCCTTGGTCAGGTCTTTCATGACATAGACGTACTGGTAGCTGGCCATGCTCGGCTCCGCGGCGTTCTGGGGTGGGGGCGCCCTTCCTAGAGGGGGCGGCGCGTGGGGGCAATCTGGGGGGCGTTAGGGGGTGGAAAACCATCCGTGCGTAGGGTGCTGGTATGTCCAGCCATGTCGACCCCGTGTTTGAAGTGCCCCTTCGTGAACGGCGAGAAGCAATCCAGCCCTGCCCGATCACACGCGCGGTGATGCGGGCGGAGGTGGAGCCGCTATTCGCCGATTTGCAGCGCTTCCTGGACCGGCGGCTCAGCGAGCTGAGCACGGAGGTACACGGCGCCGCACAGCTCCTTGGCTATTCCGAGAATAATCTGTCCGCCCAACTGGGAAGGCTGCACGAACAGGTGGCGCGCATGATCAGCGTGCCGGGCGAAGCCACGCGCAATAGCGGGCTGGAACTGGAAGCCGTGGTGCACACCACCGAAACGGCGGCCAACCAGATCATGGAAGCGGCCGAAGCCATTAACGAGTGCGTGCGCGCCAACATCCCGGACAAGGCCGCCATGGCCGCCATCAGCGCCAAGATCGACGCGATTTTCGAAGCCTGCGCGTTTCAGGACCTGACCGGCCAGCGCGTGCGCCGCGCGATCGAACACCTTCAACATGTGGACGACGCGCTGGCCGGGCTGATCGCCGCGCCAGGCCACGAGCCCAGGCCGCCGCCGGCCGGGACGGTGGAGTCCGCCGGGCCCGATTTGCCGCAGGGGGATATCGACGCGTTGTTCGCGGCCTAAGCCGCGCTCGGCCAGATCCGCATGGCCAAGGCGCCGATTCGCATCAGCTGATCGCGTGTGGCGCCATCGCGGGCCTGCACGGCCATGCCCTGGAATAGCGTGCTGAAATACGCAGCCATGGCGGCCGCGTCGGTTCCCGCCGGCAACTCGCCGGCCGCAATTCCTTCCTCGAGACGTGTACGCATCGCCGCCTCCGACAGATTGCGCTTGGCGGCCATCATGTCGCGAATGCGGTCGCACTCCGGCGCGTTATGCGTACCCGCCAGCGATATCATGCAGCCGGCGGGGTCGCAGCCGGTGGTAAACGCCTCGGCCGTGGACGCGATCAGTTTTTCGAAAATGCTCCGCGTATTACCCTCGCCGGCCAGGGCGCCGGCGAACCAGCGCGCCTTCTCATCGAGGTAAAACTGCGTGGCTTCCTCGTAAGCCCGCTCCTTGCTTCCGAACGTGTTCTGAAAGCTGGAGGCGCTGATGCCCATGGCGGTGATCAACTGGTCGAACGTCGTGCCCTCGTAGCCCTGCTCCCAGAACAGGCGCATCGCCTGGGCCAGGGCCTGGGTCTTATCGAACTTGCGTGGCCTGCCCCGCTTTGTCCTGGCCTGGACTTGTTGATCCATTGTACTGCCTTTTCGTTCCCCCCAGGGAAGCCAAGAGTTCTTTTTTGAAAAAAGAACCACAAAACTTTTACGCAGCTGTCGCGGACTAGGCGGGCGACAGCCGGACAAAAGTTTTTGCTTCTTTTTTCAAGAAGAAGCGCTTCCCTTGGCTTCCTTGCTACCAGATCGCAACGCTCTCCGCAAAATCAACGCCTTCATGACGCTATCGTTGCCGCCTGCTGCGTTGCCGCGCGCGCACGGCGGGCGCCGATGCGTTGGGTGATCGTATAGAAGGCGGGGGTGAACAGCAGGCCGAAGCCGGTGACGCCCAGCATGCCGCCGAACACGGCCGTGCCCAGCGACTGGCGCATTTCGGCGCCGGCACCGGTGGCGAACACCAGCGGCGCCACGCCCAGGATGAACGCCATGGACGTCATCAGGATCGGCCGCAGGCGGGTGCGGGCGGCGTGCACGGCGGCTTCGGGCGGGGTGCTGCCGGCATCCTGGCCCTGCTTGGCGAATTCCACGATCAGGATGGCGTTCTTGGCAGCCAGGCCGACAAGCACCACGAAGCCGATCTGCGCCAGGATATCCACCGGCATGCCGCGGATCAGCAGGCCGGTGACGGAGGCCAGCAGGCACATCGGCACGATCAGCACCACGGCCAGCGGTAATTTCCAGCTTTCGTACTGGCCGGCCAGCACCAGGAACACGAACAGGGCGGCGGCGCCGAACACCAGGATCGTCGGCGTGCCCTTCTGCTGCTGCTGGAAGGCGAGCTCGGTCCATTCGATGCCCATGCCGGGCGGCAACACGCGATCTGCCAATGCTTCCATGTGGGCGAGCGCGGTGCCGGTGGCGACGCCTGGCGCCGCGCCGCCCATCACTTCGGCGGCCGGGAACAGGTCGTAGCGCGGCACGCGGTAGGGGGCGGTGATGTTGTTGAACCGCGCCACGGTGCCCAGCGGCACCATGTCGCCATTGGCGTTGCGCACGCGCAGGCGGGCGATATCGGCGCTGCTGCGGCGGAACGGCGCATCGGCCTCGGCGATCACCTGGTAGGTGCGCCCGAGATAGTTGAAGTCGTTAATATAGCTGGAGCCGAGATAGAGCTGCAGCGCGCTGAACACCGTGGCGGGATCAAGGCTGAGTTTTTCGGCGCGTTCGCGGTCGATATCGGCATAGACCGATGGCGTGCGTGTGTTGAACAGGGTGAACGCGCCGGCGATGGCGGGATCCTTGTTGGCCGCGGCCACCAGCGTCTGTGCTGCGGCTTCCAGCGCCTGGCTGCCGGCGCCGTTGCGGTCCTGCACCATCATCTTGAAGCCGCCGGCATTGCCGATGCCCTGCACCGGTGGCGGCATGATGGACAGCACCAGCGCGCCTTGCACGGTGGAAAGCCGCATGCGCAGCGAATTGAGGATTTTGTCCGCCGACAGGCCTTGTTTCGACCGTTTATCGAAATCGTCGAGTGCGGAGAAGATCGTGGCGCTGTTCGAGGCGTTGGTGAATGTGGTGGCATCCAGCCCGGCGAATGGCACGGTGTGCTGCACGCCCGGCGTGTTCAGGATGATGTCGTTCACCTGGCGCAGCACGGCCTGGGTGCGGTCCAGCGTGGCGCCCGGCGGTAATTGCATGACGGTAATCAGGTAGGCCTGGTCCTGCTCCGGCACGAAGCCGGTGGGGGCGCGGGCGAATTGCACGGCACTGACGCCGATCAACGCGGCATAGAGCAGCGCCACCAGGCCCAGCGCGCGGACCAAATGTACGGTGATGCGGCCATAGGCGTTCGAGAGGCGTTCGAAGCCATGGTTGAACAGGCCGAAGAATGCGGCGATCGCGCGCGACGCGAGGTTTTGCTTCGTTGCGTGGCCGGCGGCGTGCGGCCGCAGCAACACGGCGCACAGAGCTGGGCTTAGTGTGAGCGAGACAACCAGCGAGATTAGCGTTGAGGCGGCAATCGTCACCGCGAACTGCTTGAAGAATGCACCGGATATGCCGGATAGGAAGGCGGCCGGGACGAACACCGCGCAGAGCGTCAGCGCGATGGCGACCAGCGCGCCGCCCACTTCGTCCATCGTGCGGTGCGCGGCCTCGCGCGGCGCATATCCCTGTTCGATGTTGCGCTCGACATTTTCGACCACGACGATGGCGTCATCGACGACGATGCCGACGGCAAGCACGAGGCCGAATAGTGACAGATTGTTCAGCGATACGCCCAGCAGCGCCAGGATGGTGAACGTGCCGATCAGCGACACCGGAATGGCCACCACGGGAATGACCGAGGCACGCCAGGTTTGCAGGAACAGGATCACTACGCCGACCACCAGCGCGATGGCGATGGCGATGGTGGTGATTACCTCGTGCACCGATTTGGATATGAACTCGGTGGGATCATAGACGATGTTGTAGGTGAGGCCGGCGGGGAAGGTTTTGCTCAGCGCCGCCATGGTCGATTTCACCGCGGCGTCCACCGCCAGCGAGTTGGCGCCGGGCTGCGCGAACACCAGGATCGGAATGGCGTCGTTACGGTCCAGATAGCCGGCGGCGCTGTAATCCTGCGCGCCGATCTCCACCCGGCCGACATCGCGCACGCGAGTTACATGGCCGGCGCCGTCGGATTTCAGCACGATATCGGCGAACTGATCGGGCGTGGTCAGGCGCCCCAGGGTTTGCACGTTCAACTGGAAGGCTTCGTGGCTGGGCAGCGGCGGCTGGTTCAGCACGCCCGCGGATACCTGTACGTTCTGCGCCTGCAGTGCGGCCACCACCTCGCCGGGGTTCATGCGGTAGGCGGCGATCTTGTCCGGATCGAGCCAGATGCGCATGGCGTAATCCTGGCTGCCGAAGACTTGCACGTCGCCCATGCCGGGCAACCGTGCCAGCGCATCGCGCACATGCAGCGTGGCGTAGTTCGACATGTAAAGCTGGTCGCGCGAACGGTCTGGCGAAAATAAATGCACGACCATCAAGATATTCGGCGATGATTTCTGCACCTGCACGCCAAGGCGCTGCACGATATCGGGCAGGCGGGCTACCGCATCCTGCACGCGGTTCTGCGTGAGCACCTGCGCGGTGTTCAGATCCGTGCCGAGCCGGAAACTGACCGTGATGGTCAATTTGCCGTCGCCGGTGGACTGGCTGCTCATATAGAGCATGTTTTCCACGCCGTTGATTTGCTGTTCGAGCGGCGTGGCGACGGTTTTGCTGATCACCTCGGCCGAGGCGCCAGGATATTGGGTGGTGACCTGCACCGTGGGCGGCACGATTTCAGGGTATTGCGCGACCGGCAAGGAGACCAGCGCACCGAGGCCGATGAGCGTGATGAAGACGCTGACGACGATGGCCAGGATTGGGCGGTCTATGAAGTGGTGCGTTAGGCGCATGGGGGGTGTCCCAAGGAAGGAAGGGTTCTTTTTTGAAAAAAAGAACCAAAAAACTTTTGCAACGCTGTCGCGGGGCAAACAGGAAAAAGTCTTTTGCTTCTTTTCTTCAGAAAAGAAGAACCTTCTTGCTCATGTCTGCGGCGCGCTATCGCCCGGAACTATCTTGCCGTCGATCGCCGTCACCTTGCTGCCAGGCCGCGCCAGCATCAGCCCATCGATAATCACGCGATCGTTCGCGCCGAGGCCGGACTTCACGATGCGCAAGCCGCGATACAGATCGCCGATTTGCACGATACGCGGCGCGGCGCGGCCGTCGGCGCCCACCACCATGACGGTGTTCTGCGACTGGTCGGGCACGATCGCCGCGGCCGGCACCAGCAGCGCGGCGGTGGGCCTGGCGATGGCCATGTGCAGGCGCGCGAATTCGCCGGGCGTCAGCACCAGATCCGGGTTTGGCACGGTGGCGCGCACGTGGATCGTGCCGCTGCCGTTATTCACGGCGTTATCGACGAAATCGAGCGTGCCGGCGCGGTTGAAATTGCCGTCGCCATCGAGGCTGAGCTGCACTGGGGCTTTGATGGCGCCCGGGTGGTCCTGCTGGAACTGGATGAATTCCGCCTCGCTCATATCGAAATCGACGTGGATGGGATCCAGCGACACCAGCGTGGCCAGCAGCGTGGTTTGGCTGCCGCCGCGGCTGCCGCTGACGAGATTGCCGACGGAGACCAAATGCGTGCCGATGCGGCCGGTGAACGGCGCGGTGATGCGCGCGTATTCGAGATCGAGTTGCGCATCGGTGATGGCGGCGCGCGCGGTGTTGATGTCGGCATCAGCACTTTGCGCGTCGGCCAGGCGCTGATCGACGGATTCCGCCGAGCCGTAATTGGTGCGCTTCAATTGCTGCGCGCGCCAGAGTTCGACACCGGTCAGTTGCCGTTTCGCCATCGAGGTTTGCAGTTGCGCCACGGCCTGCTGGAGTCGCACCTGGTACGGGCGCGGATCGATGGTGAACAGCACATCGCCTTTGCGCACTGTTTGGCCGTCGCTGAAATTGATCGAGGTCAGAACGCCGCCGACCTGGGCACGCATTTCCACCGTATCGACGGCCGAAAGCCGGCCCAGAAAGCTGCTGCTGACGGCGACCGTCTGCCGCAGTGGCCGGCTGACGGTGACATGCGGCGGCGGCGGTGGCGGCGCGGCACCGTGCACCGGCTGGCTCTGCCACAGCAGCGCGCCGCCGGAAGCCGCAAGCAGCAACGCGGCGGCGGCGATGCCGGCGCCCCGGCGGCGCGGGCGCGCCGGTACCGCGCCTACATCCGACACGATACGGTCGGATGGGAGAAGTCTGTCTGCGGAGATGTGGGTCATGCTATATCTCTCGGCCATGCCATTCTGGCGCTCCGCATTTTTGGAGCGATCGCACCAGATTACCGCCAGATATCGCGGCGCAGCATGGTTTCAAGTAGCTGCATTTTCATTTGGGGGGCCGTTAAACGCGGTTCGTCAGCAATTGCGCGGGCGCCCGCCAGGGCAATCAACACAATGTTACCGCGGATGTTTGCCCGCTACTCCGCGGCAGCCAGGAAAAAGTTTTTGCTTCTTTTTTCAAAAAGAAGCGCTGTCTTATCTGATACTTGCCCCGATCTGCCTGAACAAAGTGGCCGGCAACCCGCCCCCCATGACGCCGCGCATCGGCGTGCCGTCGTCATTCCCGAACCACACGCCGATGACGTGTCCGTCCACGCTGCCGATGAACCAGGCGTCGCGGTTGTCCTGCGTTGTGCCGGTTTTGCCGGCCACCAGGCGGCCGGGCAGGTTGGCGCCGCGGCCGGTCCCTTCGCGGACCACGGCGGCCATCATGCGCACCATCATGGCCGCGTCGCTGGGGTCGATGACCGAGCGGGGGGCGGGCCAGGCGATCGCCACCGGCTTGCGGTCCGCGGTGGCGGACAGGATGGCGTGTGGGGTGACGAGGTGGCCGCCGTTGAAGAACGTGGCGTAGGCCGCCGTCATTTCCAGCAGGCCAACTTCGCCGGTGCCGAGTGCGAGGGACGGCAGATCGGGCAGTTTATCCGTGATGCCCAAATGGTGTGCCGTGGCGGCGACGATGGCGGGGCCGCCTACCTTCATTTCCAGCCGGACCGAGCAGGTGTTCAGGCTGAGCGCCAGGGCTTGCTCCAGCGTGACTTCGCCGCGGAAGCCGGGTTCGAAATCCACCGGGCTCCAGTTGCCGATGTGGAGCGGCGCGTCGAGCACCGTGTCGTCCGGCTTCATGCCGTGTTGCAGGGCGGTGAGCCAGACGAAGGGTTTGAAGGCGGAGCCGGGCTGACGGCGGGCCAGGGTGGCGCGGTTATAGGCACCGTCGGCGTAGTTGCGGCCGCCGACCATGGCGCGCACGGCGCCGGTATTGGCATCGAGAACCACGGCCGCGGCCTGCGTGGCGCCCACGCGCACGCCGGGGCCGGCTAGCAGCGCGCCGAGGCGGGCTTCCACGGTGGATTGCAGGCGGGACTCCAGCGTTGCGCGCAGCACCACGTCGGTGCCGGGGGGCACCACGCCTTCGGCCTGCGCGGCGGCCCAGTCGGCGAACCAGCCGCCGCCCAGCACGCGCGGCACGATATGGATTTGCGCGCTGGCGGCATCGGATTGCGCCTGGCTGATGGCGCCGGCGGCCACCATCGCCGCCAGCACTTCTTTGGTGCGCGCCGTGGCGGCGGCGGGGTCGGTGCGCGGGTTGAAGCGGCTGGGCGCGCGCGGCAGGCCGGCCAGCATGGCGGCCTGCCATAGTGACAGTTTGCGCGCCGAGACGCCGAAATACAGCCGCGCGCCGGCATCCATGCCCCAGGCGCCGCTGCCCAGATAGACGCGGTTCAGCCAGATTTCGAGGATTTCGGCTTTGGTGAAATGGCGTTCCAGCCAGAGCGTCAGCAGCACTTCCTGCACCTTGCGGCGCATGGTGCGGGCGTTGGTCAGGAACAGGTTTTTCGCCACCTGCTGGGTGATCGTGCTGCCGCCCTGGCGCAGGCGGCCGCTGAAGACGTTCACCATGGCGGCGCGCGCCATACCCCAGGGGTCGATACCCATATGCGTGTAGAAGCGACGGTCTTCGACCGAAACCGCGGCGGCCGGGAGGTATGGCGGTAGGTCGGACAGGCGCAGCGCGTCGCCCACCACGTCGCCATAGGTGGCGATCAGCGCGCCGGACTGGTCCTGCAAAACGAGGCTGGGGCGGCGGACGGCATCGAGCGCGTCTTCGGGGCGTGGCAGGTCCTGCGAGAACCAGAGCACCACCACGCCGCCGGCGATGACGGCCCAGATGCCCAGGATGAGGCCCCATTTGATGAGCGTCCACAGCCAGGACCGGCGCGGTCTTTCGTCCGGCAGGTCGTCAGGGTGGGCGGCTTGGGCGCGGGGCATGCAAAAGCGTGGTAGCCCGCGCCGCCGTGGTTGGGGAAGGCGGGGCTAGTTCAGGTCCTGCCGCGGTTTGAATGCGTGCTCTCGGATCCGAGGCGGCTTTCGCGGCTTCATCCAACGGGCCGAGAGTCGCCGGGCGCAGACTGCCAGCATTTCCCCAGCCGGCTAGAGTAACGATTCAACTTTGTCGAACTGCTGTTGCCAGGCAATCTTGGATAAAATCTTCACAATCAGCGGAATGCCCACTTCAGTTACGGTAACCGTTGTTTTCCCGCCGGATTCGGCGAACTCCGTCGTCACCAGAATTTCGTTCGGCCAATGACCAGGGACCGGCACTTTCGCGCCCGGAATTACTTTGCCCGTCGCATCGGCAAACGACATCGTGGACACGATCCTGGTATTTGGAACGACCTCCTTGTAGACCCCTGTGTTCCAGGACATTTCGCCGTTCGGAGATTTCATTGACCAGAGAAAGGTTCCCCCCACGCGCGGGTCGTTTCGGATGACTGGCGCCGTAAAATCCTTGGGGCCCCACCACTTCTTGATGGCATCGGGATCATTCCAGACTCGCCACAATTTATCGGGGGAAGCGTTAAAGGTTCGCTCGTAGGAGCCGGTTGTATCGACCCTTAGGGCAACAACGATGAATACCGCCAGGGCCAATGCAGCGCCGGCGGACATCTTATAGATCATCCTCAATCCCAATTCTGCCTCCCCTGAGTCTCGCGCTGCCGGCTTGCTTCGCGCCACATTAACTCATTTGTTATATAGATTTCTTGTTATATAACAAGCGGCGCGGTGTCAAGCCCTATGCCGGATGCTGCATGGAGCTCCGACCGTGGTTCTGCGGCTAGCTCGCGTATCCGCTGATGGACAGCGGTGCGGGCCGCACCACCGACCCGCATTGCGAAGCAGGGAAGCGCTTCTTTTTGAAAAAAGAAGCAAAAACTTCTGCGCGGCTGTCGCGGACTAGCCGGCGACAGCCGCGTAAAAGTTTTTTGGTTCTTTTTTTCAAAAAAGAAGCGCTTCCTTCCTTACTTCGTGCAGGTAAACGGCGCCGGCCCAAGCAGCGCCGTGGCGCCGGGGAAACTGTAGGTGCCCTTGATGGCCGTGGACGGGTATTGCCGTTCGAACCACGGCAGCAGCGCCTCGGTCTGCAACGTGTAAATCTTCTGGCGGCCGTTGATCGTGACCGGCTGATGGTAGTTCTGCACCTTGGCCGGCGCATCCTCCACCGCGTCGCCGGTTTCGATGTAGCGCTGGAAGCAGACATTGTTGCCGAACCAGTCGCCCCATTTCAGCGTGAGGCTGAGGCCCAGCGCATCGTGAACCGTCTCGGCGGTTTCGTGGGCGAAGGTATCGGCGTTGGGCGACGGCAGGGTGAACAGATCGTTCACGCCGACCAACCAGGAATTATAGGCCCAGACGATGGCCGACGTACCGGCTTTGTTGACGTAGTCGGAATGGAAACCGAAGGCCTGGGCGAACAGCGAATTATACGTGACGAAAACGTAATAGGTGTTCGGCGAGGCGGTTTTCTTCAGCACCTCGTTGAACACCGGGTTCATGAACGAACCATCGTTGATAACGCCGAGATACTGGCCGGATTTGGATTGCGATACGCTGACCGCGCCGGCCGGCGAGGTGACGTCGATCGTGGGCGCCACCGACGGCGAAAAGGTCAGATGCCAGTTTTTCGGCGCGGTGGGGAATTCGGCGTGCAGCATGGCATCGGCGAATTGCAGCGTGCCGGTGGAGAACTTGGCCGGCGTGAAGATTGGGCTGTTGACGATGTCGGGCATTTGCCGCGTGGCGTCGAGCACCAGAGGCTGGCCGTTGACGATGTAATCCGAGACGGTGAGGCGGATCGGGATCAGCACCGTGGGGATTACCGTGGTGGCGGCGCCGGCGGCCGGATCGCTGCCGAGCAAGGTGTAGCTGTAGTTCTGCCCCTGGATCGTGAATCCCTGCGTCCAGGACGGCAAGGTTTGCAGCGTGCCGGCTGCCTGGGCGCGCGCCAGCGCATCGTGCGTGGGGCCGGTGTGGATGTCCCATTCAGCGGGGGCCTGGTAGCCGGGGTGCAGCTTGCCGGCTTGGGCGGTTGCGGTGGCGCAGAGTGCGCCTAACAGAGTGGCCAACACGGCGTGGTTTTTGATCATGGAAATCCCCCTTACGCAGCTTTAGCAAAGTGGAAGCAGTTCCTTTTTGAAAAAAAACCAAAAAACTTTTGCGCTGCTGTCGCCGACTAGTCCGCGGCAGAGGCGCAAAAGTTTTTGCTTCTTTTTTCAAAAAGAAGCGCTTTCTTTCTAGTGCACCAACTCCTTAGCCAACCGATCCGCATGATAAATCTTCTTCAGCGCCTCGGTTATCGCCGTCACATCCACGGCCACGGCGCGGTTCGTAGCGCCATCGTAGCCGAAATCCCCGCCCAGCGACTGGATGTTGCCGTCGAAGATCAGGCCGATCGCCTCGCCATCCTTGCCGATCACCGGCGAGCCGGAATTGCCGCCGATGATGTCGTTGGTGGAGACAAAATCGAGGTTCGTATTGCCGTCCACCGAGCTTTTCGCTTTTTCCCAGCTGGCCGGCAGCTTGAACGGATCGCGGCCGGTTTCGTGCGCGTAGGCGCCGGCGAAGTTCGTGGTGGGCGCGATGGTTTTGCCGTTCTGCGTGTAACCCTGCACCGCGCCATAGGACAGCCGCAGCGTGAAGGTGGCGTCGGGGTAGGATGATTTGCCTTCGAGTGCGAATTTCGCCTTGGCGATCAGCGCCGCGTTCTTGGTGATCGGCGCTTTCACGTTGTTTTCGTAATCGCTGCGCACGGCGCGGGCGGGGCCATCCAACAGGCGGGCGAAAACCAGCGCCGGGTCGTTCGAGGCATCGATCGCCTTGGCGCCGCCGGCCAGCAGCGCCGCGCGCGCCTTGGCGTCCTTCAGCTTGGTGCCATCGACAATGCTATTGGCGATTTCAGCCGGGCTGCGCTTGCCCATGATGGATACGAAATCGGGGTCGCTGGTGCCCAGATCCTCGCGGATCTTGGTCAGCCACCAGGTCAGCATGGTTTTTTCCAGCTCGGGATAGACCGGCGCCGGCGAGATAATGTCCAGCTTCAACTGCGGGAACGCCGCATCGCTATATTCCTCGAGGCGTTGGCCATCTGGCTTTTGCGATTCGGCGGCGTAGCGGTTTAGCTCGACCGCTTTGTCGAGCAGCAGCGAGAGGCGGGTCAGGCGCTCAAGCAAAGCGAAGCGCACGCTGATATCGCGGGCGTGCCTGGTGGCCGCGGCAATTGCGTCCCAGGCGCCGCCATACTGGCTTTTCAGATCGGGCGAATTGGCCACGCGCTGGCGGAAATCGGCTTCCGACTTCGCTTTGTCGGCCACGATCGAGCCTTGCGTCAGCGATTCCTGGCGGCCCTTGTAGGCCTTCAGCGAATTCTCGATGCCGAACAGCAGGGTGTGCGAGGTGCGCGCTTCCTCCGGGCCTTTCGTGGCATATTCGTTCAGCAGGCCACGCAACTCGGAAAATTTGTTGAGCAGGAACGGCTGGGCGTAATCGCGCAAATATTCGAACTGGGCCAGCGTGTCGTCGCGCTCGGTGCTGCCGGGGTTGCCGCTGGTGAACGCGATATCGCCATCCTTCACGCCCACTGTGGCGAATTTCAGGTAGTTATCGCTGTGCAACGGCTTGCCGTTATCGTAAATCCGCACGAAGGCGGTATCCAAATCGTAGCGCGGAAAGGTGAAATTGTCCGGGTCGCCGCCAAAAAAGGCGATGCTTTCCTCGGGCGCGAACACCACGCGCAAATCCTGGTAGCGACGGTATTTGTAAAGATCGTAGACGCCGCCATGATACAGCGTTACTACCTGGCAGCGCACATCGTTGCCGGTGCCGCACTCTTTCTCGACGCCGGCAATGGCGGCGCGCTCGGCGTCGGCGAAGTCCTTGTCGGATTTGCCGGCGGTGGCCGCGGTGATCTTCGCCGTGACGTCGGTAATCGCCACCAGCTGGTTGGCTTCGAGCTCAGGGCATTTCTTTTCATCGTTCAGGGCAGGCGCGTAAAAGCCGGTGGCGATGTAATCATGTTTCGCATCCGCCAGCTGACTCACGCAACTCCGCGCGCAATGGTGGTTGGTCATCACCAGCCCGTCGGGCGACACCAGGCTCGCCGAACAGCCTTGCGCCAGGCGGATCGAAGCCAGCCGCGCGTGGTCAAGCCAGGCCTGATCGGGGGCCCAGCCGTAGCGGGCGCGCATCCGGTCGGCCGGGAAATTATCGTAGGTCCACATGCCTTCGTCGGCGAAGGCGGGCAGAGAGACGGTAACGCCAGCCAGGAGCAGGGCGGCGCGAGTTACAGAACGCATGGGACCTCCACGGTTTTTATTGCAGGGTAATTACAAGAAAAAATAAGCAAGCGCTTCTTTTTGAAAAAAGAAGCAAAAACTTTTTCATGGCTGTCGCCGGGTAGTCCGCGACAGAAGTGTAAAAGTTTTTTGGTTCTTTTTTTTAAAAAAGAACCGCTTCCTTATCACGGCGCGCGCATCAGCGTTTCGGCGTCCTCCAGCTTCACGATCATGCCTTGGTCGAGAATGGCGACGCGATGCGCCAGGCGGCGCACGACCGCCAAATCGTGTGTGATCAGAATGTAGCCAAGCTGGCGGTGGCGCGCCAGATCGGCCAGCAGGGCCAGCAGGGCGTCCCGCGCCGGCGCGTCCAGGCTGCTGGTCGGTTCGTCCAGCACGATCAGCGCGGGCTCCGCGGCCAAAGCGCGCGCGATGGCCACGCGCTGCGCCTGGCCGCCGGACAGGGTCGCCGGCAGCCGGTCCAGCAGCGCCGCCGGCAGGCCGACCTGGGCCAGCAGCGCTTCGGCGTGGGCGCGGGTGCGGTGTTGCGGGTCGCCACCGCGCAGCGCCTCATCGAGGATGGCGGCGGTTGTCATGAACGGGTTCAGCGAGGCCACCGGGTCCTGAAACACCACCTGAATACGCCGCCGTGCCTGGCGCAGGGCCGCGCCGCGCAGGCGGCCCAGATCCTGGCCGTTGAGCAGCACGCGCCCGGAATAGGGCAGCATTTGCAGCACGGCGCGCCCCAGCGTGGTTTTGCCGGAGCCGCTGGCGCCCACCACGCCGAGGCATTCGCCCTGGCGCAGCGTGAAGCTGACATCGCGCAGCGCCGGCGCGGAGGCGGTGCGTTGGCCGAAGGAAGCGGCGTAAGTCACGCACAGATGCTCCACGCGCAGGATTTCCGGCGCGGCCGCGGGCGCGGCTTCGTGGCGCGGCGGGGGCGCTGGCGCGGCGTGCGCCACTTGCACCGCGGCGCCGTCGCGCATCGTCAGCACCGTATCGGCGTAGCGCGCCACCAGCGCCTGGTCGTGCGATATCAGCAGCACCGCCAGGCCGCGTTCTCGCCGCAACCGGGCGAGCAGGTCCAGGATTTGCGCGGTCAGCGCCGGGTCCAGGCCTGTGCTGGGCTCGTCGGCGATCAGCAGTTTGGGACCGCAGGCCAGGGCGGCGGCGATGGTGGCGCGCTGGCGCATGCCGCCGGAAAACTGGTGTGGGTAGTCGTGGGCGCGCGCGGCGGCGTTGGCGATGCCCATGTCGTCCAGCAGCGCCACGGCGCGGGACCAGGCCTCGGCGCGGCTGGCGCCCAGATGCAGGCGGATCGGCTCGGCGATTTGCGCGCCGACGCGCATGGCGGGGTTCAGGGCGGCCAGCGGATCCTGGAACACGTAGCCCAAAGCGGTGCCGCGCAGGCGGCGCAGCGCGTTGGCGCCGAGCGTAGCCACGTCGACGCCGGCCAGTTCGATGCGGCCGGTGAGGCGCGCGCCTTCCGGCAGAAGGCGCGGAATGGATAAGGCCGCGGTGGTCTTGCCGCTGCCGGATTCGCCGACCAGCGCCAGCATTTCGCCGGCCGCGATCGACAGCGACAGGCCGTTTAGTACCGGCACGAGGCCGGCGGGCCCGGGCAGGGCGACGGACACGCCCTGCATGCGCAGCATGGGCGTGCTCATGCGTCCCGGCCCAGCATGGCGCGGCCCAGCGCGGCGGTAGCCCACAGGCTGGCGACGATCAGCAGGCCCGGCGGCAGGATCAGCCACCAGGCGCCGAGATCCACCAGGCCGAGGCCCGATTGCAGCATGCCGCCCCAGCTGGCCTGCGGCGGCGGCACGCCGAGACCCAGGAAACTCAGTGAGGACAGCGCCAGGATCGAATCGCCGAGCAGGAACATCGCCTGCACCACCAGCAACGTGCCCATCACCGGCAGGATGTGCAGGCGGGCCACCGTGATCGGGCCGCCGCCCAATTGCCTGGCCGCCAGCACGAAATCGCGCTGGCGCACGGCGAGAACTTCGTTGCGCACCAACCGCGCCATGGCGGGCCACCCGGTGACGCCGATCAGCAGGATCAGCATCGGCGTGGTGACCGGCACCAGGGCGGCCAGGCAGAGCAGCACCAGCAACGCGGGTAGCGCGAGCACCGCGTCCAGCAGCCGCATCAGCACGCGGTCCAGCCACGCCGGGCCCAGCCCGGCAAGCAGGCCGTAAAACAACGCCAGGACGAAGGCCAAAACCGCGGCCGGAATGGCGACGGACAACGTCGCCGCGCCGCCTTGCATCAGGCGCGCAAGCTGGTCGCGGCCCAGATCGTCGGTGCCAACCGGGTGCGCCAGGGTCGGCGCGGCCAGCGGAAGGTCCGGCATTATGGCGGAAGGGTCCACATGCCAGAGCAGGGGGCCCAGGAAGCAGAAGGCCAGCAGAATCAGGGAAGCAAGCAGTTCTTT
>Ga0302319_10007793_pt1 | contig 20978 bp, 14 predicted proteins | sample Bog_T0_2_FD_203319 | JGI IMG/M metagenome (GOLD analysis project Ga0302319, IMG submission 203319) | Peat permafrost microbial communities from Stordalen Mire near Abisko, Sweden - Bog_T0_2 | ecosystem: Environmental > Terrestrial > Soil > Wetlands > Peat | place: Sweden: Abisko, Stordalen Mire... | reverse complement strand
CGCTATATCTACACGCTCATGGCCCGCGACACCGTGCGCGGCGCGGATCGTGAATGGCTCCAGAACCTTTACAGTCCCGCCCTCGTGCCCGACGCGGTGTTTTATTTCCAGGTCAGCGCCGCGAAGCTCATCGAGCGCAATTTCCAGAAAAACGCGACGCTCGACTATTGGGAATCCGGCATGGACCTCGGCCTGTCGCGCGACATGTTCGACAGCTTCGTGAAATACCAGCGCGTCCTGCAGACGGAATTCAAACACCTCCAAAAAGAGTACAAATTCGAAGTTTTGAACGGCAACCGCTCTGTCGGCGCCGTGCAAAACGACCTTCGCCGCAAAATCGGTCGCCTCCTCTCCATCGGCGCCGAGCCCGTCCCCGAGACCCCCGCCGAAACCCCGCCCCCCGCCGAGAAGACAGACACACTATAGAGTGTCTTGGCCACTCGCCCGTAGTGGCCGCTTCAATATTCAATGTTGGAAGTTCGACGTTGGACGTTGGAAGTTCGCATCGGCCTCTCAAGCGTGTACCCCTTCCGCCTCCCCCGCCACTTTACGCTGATTTTCCCCCCTGTTTTATCCTTTTTCCTTCACACTTTATACTTCTCTTCCGCCAGGGCTAATCAACCCTTGCCAACCCTTACCAACCGTCAGCTATCCAGCATCCCTGCCAAAAGCGGCCCCGAAAAAAATCCTTTTGCCTCCCCCTTTTTTGCGAATACATTCAAAGTCTGATCGGGGATCGATTCCCCAGGAACGCAAATCAACATCTCTATTACTATGAGCACCACCGCCGCGGCACCATCCACTTCATCCAAGACCAGCCAGCTTGATCAACTCAAGAAATTCACCAGGGTCGTCGCCGACACCGGCGACTTCGAGTCGATGCGGGAATTCAAACCGCAGGACGCCACCACCAACCCCAGCCTCATCTACGCCGCGACCCAGAAAAAAGAATACGAACCCATCCTCGACAAAGTCATCGCCGACCGCAAAAGCGCCGGCCTCACCGGCCCCGCGCAGATCGAGGACATCATCGACCACGTCCTCGTCGCATTCGGCATGGAGATTTTGAAGATCGTCCCCGGCCGCGTCTCCACCGAGACCGACGCCCGCCTTTCCTTCAACACGCAAGGCTCCATCGACAAGGCGCACCAGCTCATCGCCCTCTACGAAAAAGCCGGCATCTCCCGCGACCGCATCCTCATCAAGATCGCTTCAACGTGGGAAGGCATCAAGGCCGCCGAGAGCCTCAGCAAGGAAGGCATCCACTGCAATCTCACGCTCCTCTTCTCGCTCCCGCAGGCCATTGCATGCGCCGAGGCAAAAGTGCAGCTCATCTCGCCCTTCGTCGGTCGCATTTACGATTGGTTCAAGGCCGCCAACAAGCGCGACTACACCGGCGCCGAGGATCCCGGTGTGCAGTCCGTCACGACCGTTTACAACTACTACAAAAAATTCGGCTACAAAACCGAGGTCATGGGCGCCAGCTTCCGCAACATCAGTCAGATCATCGAGCTCGCCGGCTGCGACCTGCTCACCATCAGCCCCGATCTCCTCGCGAAACTCGCGGCGAGCGACGAACCGATCACCCGCAAGCTCGATGCCGAGGCCTCGAAGCTCAGCGCCATCGAGCGTCAGTCGCTGGATGAAAAAACATTCCGCTACCAGTTGAACGACGACGCCATGGCCACGGAAAAAACAGCCGAGGGCATCCGCAAATTCGCAGCCGACATCGTGAAGCTCGAGAAATTCATCGCAGCGCGCCTCTAAGTATTCCAGCTGATATTGTGGGCACCCTTGGGCACAATCTTTTGACAGGGAGTTCAGTTTGATTCCGGTTTTTCCGGGATGCAGGTCGCGTTCTGTTTCCATTTTGATTGGGTGCCTTGTCCTGCTGGCCGCTGTCTCGGCGATCTGGCCGGTCTATCGCGCATTCCTGAATATCGAGATCATCGGAAACGAAGGGTGGAACGCTTATTATGACGACGCGGCAATGGGTAGCGCGCCGCTTTATCCCTCTCCCCGCCTGCTCATCACGAACAACTATCCGCCGCTCTCATTCTATATTGTCGGCGCATTCGGGCGGTTGACCGGCGACACCATCCTGGCAGGACGCCTCCTGTCGCTGGCAGCCGTGGGTGTGATCGGCGCAGCAGTCGCACTTGCCATCAAACGGCTTGGAGGAAACACGGCAGCGGCCACCATAGGCGCGGCATATTTCGTGGCCACGATGTGCCGGTTCTTCACGATCTACGTGGGGATGAACGACCCGCATTTATTGGGCCTGGCGGTCATGACAATGGCTTTTGTTGCATTTCTCCGGGCCATGGATCGCGATCGCGGTTACGCGGGCCCGATTCTTCTCATGGTGGCTGCTGGATTTATCAAGCATACGCTCATTGTCCTGCCGCTCGTCTCCATGGTGTGGCTTGGCATCCAGAGACCCCGGCAGATGGTGAAGTGTGGGCTTCTGGCGGGATGTGCGATTGTGGTGGGATTCGTAATTTGTTTTGCCGCATACGGTCCGGACTTTTTTACCAACCTCACGACCCCGCGAATTTATTCGTGGAAACACGCCGTTGGCGCCACAGGTCATTTGCAGTGGGTGGTGGTCGGGCTGCTCGCCTGGCTCTATGTCGGATTCACGCGCAGGAAAAATCCGGAAGTAAGGCTTTGCTCCCTCATTATTGTGTTCGCTCTCGTAATCTTCTTCGTTCAAAAGACCGGCGAAGGAGTTTCCTACAATGCGGAGTTCGAACTGGTCTTCGGCGTCTCCATTGCCGTGGGGCTTGCCTTTACGCAGGTGCCATTCCTCCCGCTGGCACGACGCTTTTCGCCTGACGCCCTGTGCTTCGCGCTTCTTCTTGCCATCTGCCTCCGTCTTGCCGTGTCCACGCGGCTCGAATCCGTGCGGGTGTTTACCGATCGCGGATTCCGCGCGGAAATCGCCACGCGCGAAGCAGCCATGGCCGCAATGATCTCCCGGATCAAGGCAACCCCCGGTGACGTGGCCTGCTCCTTTTACGCTGGCTACCGTGCGGGAAAACCTATGGCCGTTGATTTTTTCAATGTCCGCGAGCGGATGCTGAAAGGCAAACTTCCTGCCGATGCGATAAGCAGCCGCCTGGCGAACGGAAAATTGACGATTGTAAATATAGACCCGATTACAAACTGGAGTTTCGAGTCATCCGTGGCTTCCTATCCCGGCGGCAAATAACTTTTTCGCGGATAGGACGTTCGCGGGTTTATTCGCTCTTTTTCTTCTTCTTGGCAGGCTTCGGTGTCGGACTTGGCGCGGCATCCAGCGGCGGAATGGTGAGCTTTTTAAAAGTGCAGAATTTTTCGCCAAAGAGAACCTCCGGATCCGATTTGCTCACGAACGCCGCGAGGTGCTCCGTACTGGCCGTGATGCTGACTTCACGCGTATCGACCTTGCTCGCGGGATCTTTTTTCCCGACTTTTCCGGAAATCTTTTCGTTTTCGATTGCCTTGATCACCGGCTTCTCGGACATCAGCCAGATCGTCAGCGTCCCGCTGCTCGTTACCTGGTAGCGGGCCAGGTGATACGATTTGTCCGCACCCTTTTTGTCCTGCACGTTCAAGTAGTGCACGCCATCGATCACCGTTGGGAAAACGGTATAGGTATTTGTGCTCGTATCGCCGTCTTTCGGGCGATCGACTTCCACCGCATCCATCATCTCCGTTTTCCCCTGCACGAAGTGAAGGAAAACAAGGTCATCCCCCGATTTGCCGGCCCACACCCCGGCAAGGCGCGCATCCGCGGTCGCGGTCTCGGGCGACGACAGGGGATTTTGCGAAATAGGGAGGCAACCGCCCAACCCCAGGAGCGCGGTAATCAGAAGCAGGGGCAGCACATGTTTCATGAGCCCATCTTTTCGCAAGCGGGTGAAGGGGTGTAAAGAAAAAGCGGAATCGCAGGTCGCGTGTTCCAGTGGCGCAAAATACGCACCTCAGAGGCTTTGCTTCCTAAACGCAGCCCCGAGTTCGTTCACCGCCTCGCGGAGTTCAGCGAGGTCAAACGGCTTGGAGATCAGCCGGTCCACCCCGAGGCTGTGATAGGAAAGCTTCAAGTCGTACGTGAGGTGCGCCGAGAGCACCATCACTTTCCCGCGGAACGCTGTCGTGCGAAGCGCGGTGAGCAGTTCCAGTCCCGACACCTTCTCCATCGCATGGTCGGTGATGATGATTTGATAGCGGTGCAGATCATCCTTGAGCCGCACTAAAGCATCCTCCCCATCCGGCACGCCATCCACACTGTGTCCGTGGGCCTTGAGGACCACGGCGACCGACACCACGGTGGATGGCTCATCGTCAACGACCAGAATATTCAAACCTTTTAAAGTGCTTGGAGTCATAAATGTAAATCCCGGGGGATAGCGGGTCGGACACTCAAACGGAAACTCCCCGGCTTGTAAATAGGTTGAAACACCTATGCCGCATGGGGAAAATAATCCCCGCTTCAGGCTTTCGGGCCGGTGCATTTTTCAAAGAAACATCGGTCCTCATCCTCTTCACCTTTCAGCAGTTAGGATTTTTTCCTATGCGCGGGATGAATCAGGAATATTTCTGGACGTCGCGGAAACCACGACTACGGTTTCCACGAAATTATGCGACATGCGCTTGCGATCTTGATGTTAATGGCTGTCCCCATGGCGGTTTGCTATTGGGTCATGGTTCATTCATTGATTTCATTCTGGCGCAGGCTCGGGCTCACTTTCGCCTATCCCCTCATGGTTTTGGTGTTGTTCGCTCTTATCGTCGCGATTTTCTCATCGCGTGCCCGGCTGCTGGGGGAAGACTACGGCCCAAATCAATTTTTGATCCTTCTGGCAGGGCTGCTTATTCTCACGGACGTCTGGCTGTTTATTCTGGTGAAAAGACAGATTTCTCCAGCCACATTCATCGGTTTGCCTGAACTTGATCCACAAGGTTACCCCGCGAAACTGATCACGGGGGGAATCTATACGAGGATGCGCCATCCCCGTTATACCCAGGTAATGCTGATGATTTTTTCATGCTCCCTCCTCGTAAATTGCCTGGGCATCTATTTCCTGTGTCTTGCCAGCATTCCCTCTTTTTGTTTCGTCGCATGGCTGGAGGAACGTGAATTGATCCGGCGGTTTGGCCGGGAATATTTGGAATATCGCAAACGGGTCCCCATGTTTATTCCAAAACTGTAAAAATCGCACGCGCTCGCCGCGCGTTTTTGGGAACTATCACCCCTCCACTTGCAAATGGCCCGTTATTTGCTGATTGTCGAGGCGTGGCTACCCCTATTGATACGTTCACCGCGCAGGTCTGCGAAGTCATCGTGGGCAAACCCGAGGCCGTAAGGCTCGCCGTGGCTTGCCTGCTTGCGCGAGGGCATTTGCTCATTGAGGACATCCCCGGCGTCGGCAAGACGACTCTCTCGCACACCCTTGCCCGCTCGCTTGGTCTCGGCTTCAAGCGCATCCAGTTCACAAGCGACCTGTTGCCCGCGGATATCATCGGCAATTCCATTTTTGATCGCGAGCAGCAGCGGTTCGTCTTTCACCATGGCCCGCTTTTTTCGCAAATGGTCCTCATCGACGAGATCAACCGCGCCACGCCCAAGACGCAGAGCGCGCTGCTCGAGGCCATGGAGGAACACCACATCTCCGTCGATGGCGTTACGCACGCATTGCCAGATCCGTTTTTCGTCATCGCCACGCAAAATCCGCAACACCAGGTCGGCACGTTTCCGCTGCCGGAATCCCAGCTCGACCGGTTCCTCATGCGCATAGAGCTCGGCGTCCCCGACCGCGCAAGCGAGCGGGCAATGCTCCTGGGCATGGATCGCCGCGAAATGCTCAAGGAATTGAAGCCGGTCTTCACCCCCGCGGTATTGCAGGAAACTCAGGCTGCCGTAAGAAACATCCACACCTCCTCCGCGCTCCTCGACTATTTGCAGGACCTGATCGACGCCTCCCGCCAGCGCCACAGCTCGGGGCTTTCCCCGCGCGCAGGCATTGCCCTTTTGCGCGCCTCGCAATCATGGGCGCTCATGCACGGGCGCGACATGGTATTGCCGGAGGATGTCCAGGCCGTCGGCGTGGCGGTCATGGGGCATCGTCTCGGGCACGACATCGAGCAGCCCGGCGAGAGCGGCCGCAGTCTTGCCCAGAATCTTCTCCACAGCGTCCCTGTGCCATGATCGGCCGCCGGTCGTCGTCGCCCGCCCTCCGTCCGACCGGGAATATCTCCGGCCTCATCCTGATCTTTATGGCCATGTGGTATGCGGGTGCGAGCCAGGGCAATGGCGCCGCGTACCTCCTCTTTTTCCTGCTCATGAGCGTGATCATCGTTTCGATTCCCGGGACGCTGGCAAATCTCAAGTCGCTCCAGGTCACCGCCGAATCCGTTAAATCCGCATTCGCAGGCCAGGAAATCGCGCTGCCGGTGGAGGTAGGGAATCTTTCCCGCCATTCCCGCCACGCCATCGCCGTGAGTCTGCCGGATGGTTCGGGCGAGGCCGCGATGCTCGATGAAATCTTTGCAGGGCAGTCGGCGCGGGGCACGATCCATTTTCCCGTCGTCAAACGCGGCGAACACACCATTTCGCAGATCGTGCTCACGAGTGATTTTCCCCTCGGCTTTTTGAAAGCCCGTAGCCGCGTGGCGGTGAGCCAGCGCTATATCGTCTATCCGAAACCGGAGGGCGATCCGCGCCTGCCTCCCGCAGCCTCGCGTCCCGCCAGCCACAATGCGAAATCGCCCTCGGGCGGCGACGACTTCACCGGCGTGCGCGCCTATGTCCCCGGGGAATCCCAGCGGCATATCGATTGGAAAGCCGTTGCGCGCGGCCTGCCGATGATGACAAAACAATTCACCGCCGAGAACGAAGGGGAGCTTCATTTTGATTTTTCCACGCTTCCGCAGGCGAGAATGGAAGCGCGCCTCTCCCAGCTCGCACTCTGGGTGGTGGAGGCGGAGCGCCTTCGCCGCCGCTATGGCCTGCGCCTCCCGTCGCAGGAAATACCGGTGTCGCTCGGCGAAGCCCATTGCCACAGGTGCCTCCGGGCGCTTGCCCTTCACTCATGAGAGCCCCGGACAGGAAACAGGAGATTCCGCGGAAACCGTTGCTCTGGTTCGCAGCCGCCCTGCTTTTCAGCGTGCCCCCCATGTTTGGAAACCTCGTCTGGTGGGTGCCGGTTTCCTTTCTTGCGGTGCTCATCGCAAAGTTCCGCATGGAGCAGCGCGGGATCAGGCTGCGGTCCACTCCGTGGAAACTCGCCGCCGCCGCGGCCATGCTCGGGGCGATCCATTTTCATTACCACACCCTTACGGGCCTGGAGCCCGGCCTCTCCATTTCCATCCTGCTCATCTCGATCAAGATCCTAGAGGCCCATACTGCGCGTGATTTCCATATCCTCGCGCTCCTTGGCTGGTTCCTGAGCCTCGCGGGTCTCTTCGTTTCACAGGGCATCGGCGCCGGTTTTTTTGCGGCGGTCACGTTCTGGCTCATCCTCACCGCCGTGGCGCAATTCCACGGCGGCGCTTCCCGGCGGGGAATAGTCGCCCCGTTGCTCTCGAGTCTCCGGCTGTTGATCGTGGCGGTGCCTCTCATCGCGGTCATGTTTTTTCTTTTCCCGCGTGGCAGCGGCCCCTTCCGGTTTGAGTTGAAGCACTCCATGTTCAATCGCACCGGCATGTCCGATGAACTCTCCCCCGGCAGCGTCTCTGCCCTCGCATTGTCGAGCGATGTGGCATTCCGCGTGGAATTCCCCGATGGCAACGTCCCCCGGCCCTCGAATCTTTACTGGCGCGGCGCCATCCTGATGAAGGACGAGGGCCTTGCATGGTCCTCCATCCATGAGGGCATGGCGCGCAGCCAGCCGGAAAATGTTACCGGCGTTCCCGTTCGCCAGATCATTGTGGCCCAGCCGAATAACGGACAATGGCTTTTCGCCCTCGACTGGCCGGCGAAACCTCCTGGCAAGGACATGATTTTTAACGGCATCAACATGCAGGCGGGCAACATCCTGCATTCCACAAAGCCCGTTTACAGCCCGCGCCGGTACGAAATAAACTCATTCCCGAATAACCGCGAAACAAGGCTCCGCTCTGTCGAGCGAAGGGCCTGCTTGCAACTCCCCGCCGTCATCCCTGCTCGCGCCAGCGAGCTCGTGCAATCATGGACTGCCGATGGAGCCGCCCCCCGCATCATCGTGGCCCGTGCGCTCGATTTTTTCCGCAAGGAGAATTTCACCTACTCCATCACGCCGGGCGCGTATGGGGACGATGCGCTGGACGATTTTCTTTTCAAGCGCCGGGTCGGTTTTTGCGAGCATTATGCCGCTGCATTCGGCACGCTTATGCGCATGGCCGGCATCCCCTCGCGCGTCGTGGTCGGCTACCAGGGAGGGCAGTTTAATTCCCTCGGCAATTATCTCGTCGTCCGCCAGTCCGATGCCCATGCGTGGTGCGAAGTCTGGATTGCCGATACCGGCTGGGAACGCGCCGATCCCACCTCTGTCGTCGCACCCGGCCGGCTCGACATGGGATTCACCGGCTATATGGATATGGGTGCCGCCGCCCACGCCGGGGCAGGGGCCGTCGGCGACCTGCAGACATCGGGCGCATGGGGGAAACAGCCTATTCTCCGCCAGTTGCAGCTTGCATGGGATACCATCAGCTACGAGTGGGATGCCCATGTGCTGAATTTCGATGAGGAAACGCAGCAGACCTTCTTCCTCAATCTTGGCCTCGTCGATATCAGGCCGCTCCGGCTTCTCGGCTGGCTTGTGCTCGTGGCGATTTTCCTGCTCTGCCTGCAATCCATCTGGCTTTGGTGGCAGGCCCGCGTCTCCACCGATCCCGCAAAGGCGCTCTACGACCGCTTCTCCCGCCGCGTCGCAGTCCTCGGGGTGGAACGCGTGCCGTGGGAAGGCCCCGTGCGCTTCGCCGCCCGCGCCTCGGAACAGCTCCCCGCCCACGCCCCCCGCATCCAGCGCATTACCGGCATGTACACGGCCCTCCGCTATTCGGAATCACAAGGTGAAGCCGCCGAAACTGCCGCCACCCGCGCCCTAAAACAGGAAATCAAAGCCTTCTGCAGCCGGTCCGAAGCCCCCGGCAAATAAAACAAAGCCCCCAGCCGTCGCGCGAGCCCCACACCCCAAACGCGCGCAGCGCAATTCTCTTTTCTTCTCAGTCGTCCCCATACGGCCATGCCCACATCGGCATCTGATCCCACGGTTGATACCCGTACATCCTCCCAAGCACACGCCCCGTCCTCTTATTGTATTTGATATACGCAGCCGGCCCATGGTTAGAGCGCGACTTGATCAGCACGGTCGAGTCACGGTCCGCAAACATCCAGCTCTCGATAAACGGCGCATCCGCAAGGGCCCGGAATTTTTTCCTGTCGCCATTTGTTAAACAAACGACCACCACATCCTTCCCCGTGCGGCGTTGCGGTCCCGGCGGAGGATTGGAGAAATTCCCATACACCCACCCCACGTCACCTTTGTTGGAGACATGCGGCTGGTCGCAATGGTTCTCCTTCGTCCAGCGCCCACTATGCCCATCGGCGAAATGCACCTCAATATTGCCATAGTCATGGTTAGCATCGGGATTATCGATTGCCGGCGGGTTATCCACTACCGCCGCACTCACCACCCACTTTTTTGACTTCTGCCCGGTCTCCCCGCCTGTCCCCGTCGCAGCATCCGCGTCGCCGGTTTTTTCCGCCTGCTCGCATCCCGCCTCCCGCAACGTCTCCACATTCTTTTCCTCGATGTCCGTGAGCATCTGTTCGTCGCCGCTCATTTCACCGTAAGGATGGTACCACGTGAAATGCAGAAACCATTTCTTGATCTCCCTGTCCTCAAAATTCACCCCGTGCCGCGCGTACAAGTCACTGATCGCATAGCGCAGCTTTGCCTCGCTCCAGCCCTTCACATCTTCACGACTGAGCAACCGCGTGCTCATCTCTGGAAAACGCACCCCCGTTTCCGCCTGCCCCAGGGAAATCGAAGCACCCCCAAGGACCAACACCACCCACAAGCAAATGATTCTAACGCTCATCGTAATAGACTACGTGATTTTCCGCCCCTTCTTTCAATTTTTTGGCAAAAAACTTCCGCCATGTCGCGAGCGGCACCGCCTTCTTTTCGTCATTAGTGCTTCGTCATTCCACTAATCCTTAGTGGCGTCCCCGTTTGGTAAAGCTTGATATGACTCTCAATTGTCCCACCTAACTCCGCGTTCCTCTGCTCATTGGCCAGTTGCAAAGCCTTCTGCGCCGTTTCCACCGCCTTTGGAAATTGCCCGGTCTCCGCATAAGCCGCCGCAAGCGCTACAAGAATGACCGGCTGCCCGCCTCCCGATAGCTGGTTCATCCGTTCCCCAAGTTCAACCGCTTTCGTTCCGTTGCGCAGCGCACTATTGGTGGAAGCGGAGAGCAACAGCATGAGATTATTCCCTGCCTGGATATTTTGTGGCTGGAGTTCAATAACGCGCTCGAAGTGCGCAAGTGCCTGCGCTTCGTCCCCGCTTTGAAGAAAAGCGTTCGCCAGATCGTAGTGCGCCTCCGCAAAGCCAGGTTTGAGTTTAACCGCGTTTTGATAGTGTGTAATTCCTTGATCAATCTCCCCTTTTTGCAAAAGGGCGGTGCCTAGGTTCGTCTCGGCCTCCGCAAAGTCGGGCTTGATCCCGATGGCACGCTGATACTGCGGGATTGCCTCGTCTGCCCGCCCCCCTCGCAAAAAAACATCGCCCAGCTTGCAGTGCGCCTCGGCGTAATCCGGTTGAATCTCGAGTGCTTTTTGATAACTCGCCACCGCTCCGTCCATGTCTCCTTTTTGCAGGAGCGCGCCACCAAGATTGTAGGAAATATCCGCAAGTCCCGGCTTGAGTTCCGCAGCCCTCCGGTAATGGGAAATAGCATGGTCGATCTCTCCTTTTTGCAGCAATGCATTGCCGAGATTATTTTCGGGTTCGGCGTATTCAGGATTATTCTCAATCGCCTTTTGATAGTAGGTGATTGCTTCATCCACTTCCCCCTTTTGAAAAAGCGCCAGCCCCATGTTGTAGTAAGGCACCGCGTATTTCGGATTGATTTCCATTGCCTTTTTGTAAGTGGACATCGCCTCATCAGTCTGCTCGTTTTTCAGCAGGGCATTGCCGAGATTGCTGTACGCCATGTAGTTATCCGGGGTGCAGGCGATCGCGTGCCGCCACAGCGATTCACTATCGCGCCAGTAAGAAGCCTGGACCCTGGCGCAAATTGTGAGAGCCACAATCACAGCCGCCGAAAGTCCGCCCAGTACAAGCCGGCGATGCCGTAGCGACGCGCTCATTTCCGACATGCCCCACGTCACTGCAAGATACAATCCTATCTGCGGCAGATAGGTATAACGGTCCGCATGCGCGTAATAGGAAATCTGCACGATCCCGATCACCGGCACCAGCATCCCCAGGTACCAAAGCCACCCCGCCGCAAACCACGGCTTCGTCTTTAAAAAATAAAATGCCGCATACGAAATGCCGGCCAGCAAAACCAGGGCAAATACCGCCTGCCCATAGGCAACGCCATGCACCGGGGTAATGTAAGGAATTGCCAATCCCGCCGGGTAAACCATCTGCCGCAAATAAACTGCGTAAGAAATCAGCGCATTGCAAACGCGCTGGATGATGGAATCGTTTTCGATCCGGTCCACAGGAATGCCGCGTGTTGCAAGGACAGTAGCCAGGCATGAGATCACAGCCAGGGTAAACAGCGGAATTTTCTCCGCGACCAGCTTCTGGCCCGTGCGCAATAATCCTTCCACGTCCGATACCTTGGGCAAACGCTCCAGCGGCCAGTAGTCCAACAGCAGCAGCACAAAGGGTAGCGTCACGATCATGGATTTCGTCATCAACCCCAGTGCAAACAGGAGCGCAACCGTCCAATAACGAATGTGAGACTGCGGTTTGCGCACATAGCAGAGATACGCGCCAAGCGTCAGCACGAAGAAGAAAGTGTTCAGGACATCGCCCCGCGCCGACACCCAGCAAATCGCTTCAACGCGCAGGGGATGAACGGCAAACAGGGTTGCCACAAAAGCACTGCGCCATAATGCTCCAGTCATTTGCCATATCACTAAAAAGAGCAGGATCGCGGAGGTGGCATGAAGCAGGACATTGGTTAAAATATGTCCCCCCGCCCAAAGGCCATAAAGCTGGCAGTCGGCCATGTGGGAGATCACAGTCACAGGAGCCCATCGTCCGACCACTGTGTGCGTAAACGCCCACGCGATCCCCTTGATATTCAAGCCAGCGATCACATTGGCGTTCTGGGACACGTTATCCGGGTCATCATAATTGATGAACCCGAACCCAGGCGTCTGCCCAAAAACCACCCAAACAATCACCGCCAGAAAAAATGCCGCACCCAAAGCTTTCCAGCGATCACCCGACTCTGCTCCGGAAGTCGCCCCCTCAGCCACCGGCGCATTCTGCGGCTCACGCCTCCTCGAAGTGCTTGCTGGAAGCGCGGGATTCGAAGCCGCCACCCCGGAAAGCTGGCCGGCAGCTTTTTGTCGGGAGGTTTTCTTGGGTTTCCGGCTCATGAGTGTGGAGGGGCCACCGCTTCCAATAGTCGCAATTCATTCCGAATGGCAAGCCCCGCTTCACCTATACGCCCGCAAGAATCTTGCGGGGTTGATGCTCAGCGTTTATAGATAGTGCTCCACCTCCCTCCGGACTCTTCACTGATTCAAATCCCCCCATGAAAAAAACACTCATCATCCTCCTGCTCGCATTGCTCCCCGGCATGCTACTCTCCACCGAAACCGAGAACCACGGCCTGCGCGTTCTCCCCGCGCCCGGTCCGATTGTGATCGATGGCAACATCGACGACTGGGACCTCAGCGGCGGTATTTTTGCCTGCGGCGAACTCGAGCATCTCCGCGATAATTCCTCCGTCTGGCTCCACGCGATGTACGACAGCGAGAATCTCTACCTCCTGGCCCGGTGGAAGGATCCCACTCCGCTCAACAACCCTGAGTCCCTTGGCGGTCACGGCTTCAATGGCGACTGCCTCGAGTTCCGCTGCATCCTCTTTCCCGATGTCCCGGCGGAAAAGAGCATCACCTGGTGGGACGCCTGGCGCGATAATCAGGGCCGTTCTATCGCCGAGCGTTCCAGCCCCGGCGAGAAGAACGGTGCAAAGGATAACAATTTGATGCCCTCCCTCGACAACGCCGTCGGACAAGGCGTAAAGCAGGCATTCAAAATCGATGCCGATGGCAAAGGCTACGTCCAGGAAATCGCCATCCCGTGGAAAATGCTCAGTCCCTCCGGTCGCGCTCCGAAAGCCGGCGAGCGTTTTCGTTTCACCATCGAGCCAAATTTCACCGCTGGCGCCTTCGGCCGCATCACCATCAAGGATATTTTCTCCGACGAATCAAAGGCCCCCGACCGCATCTTCACGTTCCGCGCATTCAAGGACTGGGGCTGGGCCACCCTGGAACCAAAAGGCAAAGTCGACCCGCAGCCGGTGCGCATTGCGGATGGACGCACCTTCCCCGTCACCATGAGCGCGGGAGTCCCCACCGTGGATTGGACCGGCCTCGTCCACCATTTCGAGTGGCCCGGCTTCAAGCCCATCACATTCGACATGCCCATGGATGGCTACGTCTCGCTCAATTTAATAGACAGCAACGGCACCGTCGTCCGCCATTTGCTGAACCAGGACGCCCGCCAGAAAGGCCCGGTCACCGTGCAATGGGATGGCCTCACCGATGCCACCTACCGCACCCCCGGCCAGCCGGTCCCGGCGGGCGATTATACGTGGAAGGCTATTGCCCATCCCGGCGCCACGCTCACCCTGCGCGGCTGGGCTTCCTTCAGCGGGCGCGCCCCGTGGCAGGCCACACCAAATGATTTCTGGCTTGGCGACCACGGCGTTCCGAGCTCCGTCGTTACGGATGGCAAGCGCATGTACCTCGCCTGCAACGGCGCCGAGGGAGGCAGGCATCTCATCGCCACGGATTTCGATGGCACGTTGCTCTGGAGCCTGCAGAACACCACCGGCGCAAAGGACCCCGAGGTTATCGCCGTCGATCGCGACAACGTCTACGTCGCCCATCCCGGCACCGCGTGGATGATCACCCGCGTGGACGCAAATACCGGCGCCTACAAACCATGGGCCACCCACAAGAACCACATGCTCGCCAAGGCCGATGTCATGGGCTCAGGCGTCAAGTCCGACGCCCCCGGTGGTACTGACGATCAGACCCTGGTCGGTCTCGATGCCCGCGATGGCCTGCTCTATTGCACCACCGGCGGCAGCGCGAGCCAGTTGCTCATCCTCGATGGCGACACCGGCGCGCTGAAGAAAACCTTCCCGCTCCCATCCGCCGGCGCGATCAAGGGGGCCGATCCCGCCATGGCCTACGTCATCTGCGGCGACGAAATCCGCACCATCGACCTCACCACCGGCGCTACAAAGCCCTTCATCTCCGACCTCGCAAATCCCACCTCTCTCAACATCGATAACCAGGGGCGCATCCTCGTCAGTCTCGGCGAGCCCGACCACCAGGTAGCCATCTTCGGTCCCGATGGCGCGGAGATTGCCCGCATCGGCGAAAAAGGCGGGCGCCAGGTCGGCCCATGGCAGCCGGATCGCATGCTCGACCCGGCCGGCATTGCGGTCGATCCAAAGGGCCAGCTCTGGGTCATGGAGCACGATAGGAACCCCAAGCGCGTCAGCGTATGGGCCTACGGCCTCTCCGGCGCCCCGGCAAAGACCGCGTTGCTCAAGGAATTTTTCGGCCCCACCCATTACGGCGCATCGGGCGGCGCGATCAACCCGCGCGACCCCGATCTCATGGTCGGCGAGGGCTGCGAGTGGCGCATCGGCCCCAAGGGTGGCCAGGCCATTTGTCTCGGCACCTTCGACAGGAGTTATCACGAGTTCGCCACCTACCGCGAAGGGTCAAATGGCAGGCTCTATCTCGTGACCAACAAGATGAAATACGGCAAAGGCAGCATCCAGATATGGGAACGCCTCGGTGATGCCCGGTACGCCCTGCGCGCCGAATTGAGCAATGACAAGGGCGGCACGGAACTCTGGACCGATCTGAACGGCGACGGCGAGCGCCAGCCCAATGAGATCCAGAGTATCCCTTCGCCGCTTTTCTGCGCCGGCAGCAATAGCTGGTCGCTCAATCTCGGCCCCGATCTCACATTCTATGGCTACGATCCGCTGGGGAAAAAATTGGAAGCGCTCACGCTGGACGGCTTCACCGGGTCCGGCGCGCCAAAGTACGACCTTGCAAAGCTGAAACCCATGCCCGATGCCATGAGCGCAGGCTACCAGCCTAACTATAGCTGCGCGATGCCCGACGCCGAAAACAAAACCATCCTCGTCAACCTTGCCGTGAAGGACCACCCCGCGGGCACCGTCTGGCATTGCTTCGACCTTGCCACCGGCAAATTGCTCTGGACCTATCCGAACCCCTATTTCCAGGTGCACGGCTCGCACCATGCCCCGGCTCCCGAGCCCGGCCTCTTCCGCGGCGCCTACGGTCCGGTCGGCTCGGCCACTCTCCCCGGCGTCGGCAGCTTCTGGGCGATCAATGGCAACCTGGGCGAGTGGTGGGTCCTCAGCAGCGACGGCTTTTTTGTCACACGTTTGTTTAATGGCAACGTCTTCGAGTGGAAGTGGCCTGCCGAGCCCCTTACCGGCTCCGATATGACCAATCTCCCCGCGGGCAGCGGAGGCGAGGATTTCGGCGGTTCCATGACGCAGGCAAAGAACGGAAAAGTTTACATCCAGGCTGGCAAAGCCGGCGACTGGAACGTCGCCCTCGACGGATTGGAAAAAACCGTCGCCATCCCCGGCGGCAAGGTGGACATCAGCGCCGCCGATACCACCAAGGCCCTCGCGTTGCGCGAGCAGACACTCCAGAAAACCGCCGGCGGCACCCTTGCCGTGCGCAAGGCCACCATCGCCTTCAGCGGCAGCCTCGATCGCGATTTCAAGGGCGGCGAAATCATTGCCTACCAGAAGAACGAGGACGCTGCCGTCCGCACCGCGCTCGCGTGGGATGATGCGAATCTCTACATCGGCTGGCAGGTCAAGGACGCCACCCCGTGGGTCAACGGCGCACAGGACATCTCGCAGATGTATTCCTGCGGCGATACCGTCGACCTTCAGCTCGGCGCCGATCCCGCCGCCGACCCCAAGCGCGCCAAGGCCGTCAAAGGCGACCTCCGCCTCTCCATCGGCAACTACAAGGGCAAACCCACCGCCGTCCTCTACCGCTTCGTCAGCGACGAGAAGAAACCGCGCATATTCAGTTCCGGCGTCGTCCGGGGCTGGCAGGTTGATTGGGTGGACGTCCTCGCCGAGGCGCAGATCAACGTCAAGGTCGATGCAGGCAAAGGCTACATCGTCGAGGCCGCCGTCCCGCTGGCTTCACTCGGCCTCAAGCCCGCCCCGAACCTCACCCTCCGTGGCGACGTCGGAGTCACCCACGGCGACCCCGCCGGAGCCCGCACCCGCCTCCGCACCTACTGGTCAAACCAGGAAACCGGCCTCGTCGACGACGTCGTCTTCGAGCTCCAACCCACCCCAAAAAACTGGGGCGAATTCAACTTCCAGTGATTACCAGCGAACGCGTGCTCCCCCTTCCACGCTCAGTCATCGTGAGCGGAGCGGAGGCTTTGCGGAGCGCAGTCGAATCGATCTCTAACTATTTCCCTGCCTTCAGGCATTTCCCCACGCCCACGCCGCCCTTCTTCCTTAGTGCTTCGTCATTTCCCCGTCCCCATCCGCAACGCCGTCCCCGCCTGGTAAAGCTTGATGTGCCCCTGGATCGTCGCGCCTAACTCCGCGTTCCCCTGTCCACTGGCCAGTTGCAAAGCCTTCTGCGCAGTTTCCACCGCCCTGGGAAACTGCCCCGTTTCCGCATAAGCCGCCGCAAGCGCTACAAGAATGACCGGCTGCCCACCTCCCGATAACTGGTTCATCCGCTCCGCGAGCTCCACCGCTTTCGTTCCGTTGCGCAGCGTACCATTGGAGGAAGTGGCAAGCAGCAGTGCCAGGTTGTTCCCCGCCTGGATATTTTGCGGCTGGAGTTCCAGCACGCGCTGGAAGTGAACAATGGCCTCGCCCTCCTCCCCCTTTTGAAGAAAAACATTCGCGAGATCGTAATGCGCTTCCACAAAATTTGGATTGATTGCAAGCGCCCTTTGATAGTGGGTAATCGCCTGGTCAATCCCCTCTCTTTGCATGAGCGCCGTTCCAAGATTGGTCTCTGCCTCCGCGTATTTGGGTTTGATCTCCAGCGCCTTCTCATAGCTGGCGATAGCTTCGTCTACCTGCCCTTTCTGCAGAAAACCATTGCCGAGGTTGTATTGGATTTCAGCCGGATCGGCCGCTTTTTGATCGCGAACAGCCGCCGGATCAACATCCCCTTTTTTTGCGAGGGCGATCTTCAAGTTGTTCCGGGCCTGCGCATATTCGGGTTTGATCTCAATGGCTTTCTGGTAACTCGCAATGGCCTCGTCCACCTGGCCTTTTTGCAGAAGCGCATTGCCAAGATTGCAACGGGCTTCCGCAAGGTTGGGCCTGATTTCTGCGGCCCTCCGGAAATGAAGGATCGCCTCGTCAAGTTCCCCCTTTTGTATCAGGGCGGTGCCGAGATTGTTTTGGGGATCCGCATAGTAAGGATTGTCTTCAATTGCTTTTTGATAGTTCGCAATGGCTCCGTCCACGTCGCCCTTTTGAAAAAGCGCGAGGCCCGTGTTGTAATGCGCTTCCGCATATTTCGGATTGAGTTCCAGCGCTCTCTGGTAACTCTCCACGGCTTCATCGATCCTCCCCTTTTGCAGTAGGGCATTGCCGAGATCGTAGTGAAGTTCAGCCACGCCGGGTTCGTCGTCAATGGCTTTTTGATAGTGGTCTATCGCTTCGTCCGTCTGTCCGTTTTGGAGCAGCGCGACTCCGAGGTTGTTCCGCGCTTCAGCAAAGTTAGGCTTCAGTTCCAGTGCTCTTTTGAAATGGGGTATTGCCTGGTCCGCTTCTCCTCCCTCGGCAAGCGCTTTTCCGAGGTTGTTGTGCGCTTCCGGATATTCGGGTTGGATTTCCAGCGCTTTTTGGAAATGAGGGATCGCCTGGTCCCTCTCTCCGCGCTCCAAAAGTGCGTGTCCGAGGTTATCATGGGCAATGTAGTTATCTTCTGCGCAGGCTATCGAATGTTCCCATAGCGATTTGTTGTCATGCCAGTAGGATATCTGGACCCTGGAACAAAAGATCAGCACGGCAATCACGGCCGCCGGAATGCCAATAAGTAAAAACTGGCGATGGCGTAGCGAAGCGCATAGCTCGGCTACCCCCCATGTCACAAGCAGGTATAAACCGATCTGCGGCAGGTAAGTGTAGCGGTCCGCATGCGTGTAATAAGAGACCCGGGTAATCCCGATCACCGGCACCAGCATTCCCAGGTACCAAAGCCAGCCGGTTATCACCCAGGGTTGCTTTCCGTAGCAGAGGAATGCCCCGTAAGTGATGGCGGCCAGCAGCACCAGCGCCACGATTGCCCCCGCAAATGGCACGTGATTCGTCGGGTCCAGGTACGGGATCGCCAGCCCCGCCGGATACACCATCTGCTTCAAGTAGATAACATAGGAGACCAATGCATTGCAGATGCGGGAGGTCATCGGGTCGTCGATGTTGATTGCCGCCTCGTGGTGCGCCGCGATCACCGTCGCCACGCTCGAGACAACCACCAGCGTAAACAGCGGAATCTTTTCCATCGCAAGCCGGCGTGCCGAAGGCACGAAGTTCGCCTTGGTCAACACCCGCGAAAACCGGTTCAGCGGCCAGTAATCCAGTAGCAACAGTACGAACGGCAGCGTCACCAGCATCGATTTTGCCATCAGTCCCAGCGCAAGCAGGAGCGCCACGGTCCAATAGCGGATGGACGACCCGGGTTTGCGGACGTAGCGGAGGTAGGCCCCCAGCGTCAGCATGAAAAAGAATGCGCAGATCAAATCCCCGCGCGCAGACACCCAGGCAACCGCTTCCACGTGCAACGGATGAATTGCAAACACTGCCGCCACGACGGCGCAGCGCCACATCGCCTCAGTCATCTGCCACAGCACGAGGAACAGCAGGATCGTAGTCACCGTATGTAGTAAAACATTCGTTAAAACATGCCCGCCTCCCCGGAGGCCGTAAAGCTGGCAGTCGGCCATGTGTGAGATCACAGTCAACGGCGCCCACCGGTCGATGCTTGTGTGCGTAAACGCCCACTCGATCCCTTTCCACCCCAGCCCCGCGATCACATGCGGGTTCTCATACACATTCTCAGGGTCATCGTAATTAATGAACCCGAAACCCGTCGCCTGCCCGAAAACCACCCACACAATCACCACCAGAAAAACAACCACCCCCAAAGCCTTCCAGCGATCACTCGGACCGGCTCTGGAAGTCATCCCCTCAACAATCGGTGCCTGCGTATTTTGCGGCCCACGTCTCCCCGCAGGCTCTGCCGAAGGCGCAGACTTCGAAGCCGCCACCCCGGAATGCTGGCCAGCAGCTTTCTGTCGGGAAGTTTTCTTGGATTTCCGGCTCATGAATGTGGAGGGGGGGCGACCTCCTCCTTTAGTCGGAATTCATTACGAATGGCAAGCCTCCTGCGTCAGATCCGCATCCCGGCTTCGAACTAGAAACGAGAAACAAGGAACCAGGAACAAAGAATTCGCGCCCCGTCCATTGATAACCGGCTCCGGCGGCTTCACTTCCCCGGCCGCACCATATCCACGAGCCAAACCCCATCCTTCAGCGCCATCTGGACGCTTACCTTGTCGGTATCCTTGTCAAACTTGGCGGTGAGGATCACCGTCGCCTTGTTATCCTTGATCACCGTCTTGCCGGCTTTGAATGGCGATGTGGGCGTATCCTGCGCCTGCAGCACGGGATCGCTTTCAACCGAGTCATTCTTGGGCGACATTTGCTTAGCGTAGTATTTCTTGAACTCCGTCGTCACGAGCTTCGACTTCGCTATCCAGGACGTGGTTTCCTTGTTCGCATTCACCAGGACCAGATACTCCGCATAGAATTCTTCCGCCGCCTTGCCCGGTCCCTCGGGCGCTTTGCCCGCGATCGCGGGAACGTGAATAAAAAGCGCGAATATGACAGCAAGAATAGACAGGGTTCGGGCCATAACGCCCGCCATCTTCAAGCCGCCAAAAGAGAATTCAAGATTATAATGGCGGGAAAATGGGAGGCAGGCTTGAATGGCGCTAAAACAGGGCTCTTCTCAGTAAAAATTCCACAACACGCAAATCCGGAGGGTTGCCGGATTTCACAAGGCCCCGGGAATCATCGAATGCCGGAATGAACACATTCCAGCGGAATGATGACGCTACTGGTTAGTCAGCTTTTCCTTGTTATTGTTTCGACCATGCTGGCAGAGGCAATCAATTGTGGAATCGCTGCTGTGACAAGCTTGTGTCGTCGTGAACGTCCTCTTTGGCCCTCAATTCCATTCAAAACGTGCTACAGAGGCACGGAGAATATTTATGGGATTCTATGATTGCTTCTGGCAACTGACTCAAGACCTGCTCATACACTTCAGGGGTTGCTATTCATCCGGGAAGAGAATAACAAACAGAAAGTAGTGAAGGGGTGTCATGAAACATAAAGAATTGTCGTTTTACGCTCATCCTCTGGGTGCTGACAAATGGAAAATTACCACACCGTTTGGCGATTACATTATCAATCAGGAGGAAGATACCTTTGAAGATCCTTGTTACTGGGTGGAAACCCCTGCTGGGCACCGCCTCGAAACAGAAGTGATCAATTCCCTCGACGAAGCGAAACAGACAGTCGCCAGGCACTACGCCGGGTGAAAACATTAAGCCCCCTGCAATGCGAAAACGAATAACCACTCCATTTCCAGATCCGACCTCGCCGAAAGAAAGGACGTGGTTGGATCTAA
>Ga0302319_10007792_pt1 | contig 20979 bp, 20 predicted proteins | sample Bog_T0_2_FD_203319 | JGI IMG/M metagenome (GOLD analysis project Ga0302319, IMG submission 203319) | Peat permafrost microbial communities from Stordalen Mire near Abisko, Sweden - Bog_T0_2 | ecosystem: Environmental > Terrestrial > Soil > Wetlands > Peat | place: Sweden: Abisko, Stordalen Mire... | reverse complement strand
AGGTGCTACCTTCCCCGGTCCCGATACCGCGAAGCGCAAATTTTCTTCGTCATTCGTGCTTCGGCATTATCCCCTCACCACCCCATCCAGCGCCCCGTATTGATCCACCAGCATCCCATGAACCGCAGCATGCTCCAGCCAGTCCCGGTGATAATCTTGCAAAGCCCGCCGCGGTGGCGAAACCAGATACCCCGCCGCCACCCAGATAAACACCCCCAGCGAAACGACAACCACCCCAAAGACAATGAGGAGCGTCCTAAAGAAAGTACGGTGCGTGAGTTTCACTTTGTTAGGCATCTTCTTGCACCCCTGTCATACAACCCGCAAATCTATTTCGCAGCCTCACCCAATTCTTTCTGCTTTTCACCCCTTTCTACCTTGTTCGACTAGCCCATTTATACTATTGCTAATCCACCCCGCATGACCCTCTTGCAAAGAGCACTTTATTTCATCGTCGGAGCCGTATTAAGTTTCACTCTGCTTTCGATTTTATGGGCTTGGAACGCCTACAACGACTTTCGCATCAACCACGTCGTGCAAGAACAATTTGAATCCAAGCTAAAACAACCGCTGAAAACCGGAGACTTGGTCGGAATCTGGCATGGAGATGAAAGCTGGGGAACAACCTACCTCATCAATCGGAAACCCGACGGCACTTATACAGAAGTGATGAATCGCAAACATGCAGATGTTGCTCCAAGGCCGTATATCGTAAAAAGCAAAGGCTACTGGTCTATATGGAATACCCAGTATTCCTACTATGAGACCGAGACCAGCGCCCCGCCCGTGGATCACCGCCCGCTCACTTTTACAATTTTAGATTTCAAGCCTGGAGAGCTTGAATACATGGCTGATGAAGGTGACGGGACAACCGAGCACAAAGAATGACTTCCCCCTTGGGATGCCGATTAGCCTCCCCCGAAAGTTGACATGAAAATCCATCCACATCCCCATGTGGCAAAACTCGCGGCTCGCCTTCAGATTTTCAAAAGGAGTCTGGATGTTCGTTTTGAAGGTGAGTTGTTCCGCTTCATCAATCCGCAATATTCCAAGGCGGTAGATATCATTGACGGAACGGGAGCGATTCACGCCGCAGGGAGGTGGAATCTGGTTGGAGCAGCGCGTCTTAGCTATACAGCTTTGGAGCCGGACACGGCCCTTTCGGAAGCACTTGCCCATGTCCGTTACTTTCGACTTCCTCTGAGCAAGGCGCTCCCCAGCGTGCTGGTGGCATTACGGTTCAAAGCGAAGCGCGTGCTCGACTTGCGCGACGGGAATGTACGGCGGGGGCTGAAACTTTCTGCGGCTACAATCACGAATCTCGACTGGCGGGCGGAGAACCGGAAAGGCTCGGAAGCCGTGACACAAGCGTGGGGCGGTGCATTCGCAGGGGCGGGGTTCGAGGCGGTGATCGTTCCCAGCTCGGCAGATCCCGGCGGTTCCAATGTGCTGGTATTCCCCGGCAACCTGCAACCGGGGAGTCATTTTGAAGTGGTAAGCGAAGTCAGATGGCCTGGAAAGTAATCCTGCAAAATTGCAGGATTTTCTTGCAAGAGAATACGAGATGAGCGATCATTAAACATATGGGAACCACCACGACAGAAAAGCCGGTGACCTGGAAACGTGCAAGGGAGAGCGGGGTTGCTCTTTATTCATGGCGGCGTGCGATCGGCCTCAACCGGGTAACTTTTGCCCGGCTGGCCAACTTTTCCGAGCGCACGCTGGCGACCTATGAGAAGCGCAAGCAGTTCCCCGCGCCTGTTCGCCTGCAAGTGACCGAAGGAGTGAGGCTGGTAAAGGCTTTGCTGGACATCATTCCAGCCGATGAACTTCCGCAATGGCTCCAAACCCCGAATCCGGGTTTTGACGGCCGTACCCCCTGGCGGTTGATTGAGAATGGGGAACGCGACATCATCTGGCAAATGATCCACCAGACACAGCAAGGCGCATTCGCTTAGTCATTGCTTCATCCTGTCTAAAAAGCCCCCTTTGCATTCTTCGCGCCCTTCGCGGTTAAATTTCCCTTCCAAAATTTCATTTTCGCTTCCACCCCCTTTTCGCTAGCTTCTTCCGATGCTCGGTAAGTTAAACACAGTCCTCCCGCCCGATACATTTTGATCATGGATATCAAGGAAGTCATCCTCACTATCAACCGGATGCTGGCCGACGGTGTCGTGGATTGTTATGCGATAGGCGGTGCGGTGGGCGCGACTTTTTACCTTGAACCCGTTGCCACGCTCGATGTGGATATTTTTGTGACCTTTCGCCTTGAGCCTGGAAGTCTCCTCATCAGTCCGCAACCCATTTTTGATTACCTCAAGGCCGGGGGCGCAACATCAGAGGGGGAATATATCGTGATCGCCGGCTGGCCCGTGCAGTTTCTTCCTCCCGGGACTCCCCTTGTGGAAGAGGCGCTGCGGGAAGCTGTTGTCAGCGACGTGGGCGGCACGCCGGCACGCGTCTTTACGGCGGAGCATCTCGCAGCCATCGCGCTCCAGACCGGACGCGCCAGGGACAAAGCCCGTTTGCTGCAATTTGTCGAGGCTGGCGCCATTGACGCCACACGCTTTCAAACCATCCTTGCCCGGCACGGCCTTGTTGACGCATGGCACAAGTTTGAACGACAGTTTCTTGACGACACACCATGAGCTTCGACCTGCAAAAAATCCTCGAAAGCAAACGCTCCCTGCGCAGCAAACTTGCCGCGCGCCCATTGGCAGAAAAACTGCGCATGCTCGATACCTTGCGCGAACGCGAACTCGCAATTCGCGAACGCCCGGTTTCTGGTTCTGCAATCGTGCGTGAAGTCCCCCCACAATCCAGAATCTAGAATCCAGCCGCCAGCCATTCAATTTATCCGTTCTTCTCCCTCCCGCTTGGTGCCTTGGTGGTGAAAATTCCCCCGCCAAAATTTCATTTTCGCTTCGCGCCCCTTTTCGCTAGCCTCGACAAATGCTCGACATCCGTCTGATCCGTGAAAACCCGGAATTTGTAAAAACCCGCCTCGCCACGCGTGGCGGCGACGCCCATTTGCAGATCGACTCCATACTGGCGCTCGATGCCGACCGCCGCAAACTCGAGACCGCACTCCAGCAGTGCAATGCCGACCGCAAACGCATCAGCAAGGAGATCGGCGCAAAGAAAGCCGCCGGGGGCGACACCGCCGAGATCGAGGCTACCGTGCGAGGAATCGGCGACCAGATCGCCGAGTTGAACCGGCAGACCGCCGCTGCCGACGAACGCCAGCGCGACATGCTCCTCAATCTCCCAAACCTCCCGCACGAGAACGCCCCCATCGGCAGGGACGCCGCCGACAACCCCGAGGTCCGCACCTGGGGCGAAAAACCGGCCATCGCCGCCCCGCTCGACCACATCAAACTCGGCGAGAAACTCGGCCTTTTCGACCTCGAGCGCGCCGCAAAGCTCAGCGGCAGCGGTTTCGTCTGTTTTACAGGCATTGGCGCCCGCCTCCAGCGCGCCCTCATCAATTTCTGCCTCGATAACCACACCGGCAACCACGGCTACACAGAGATGAGCCCTCCCTACCTCGTGCGCACCGACATGCTCATCGGCACCACGCAGCTCCCGAAATTCCGCGACCAGCTCTACAAGGTCGAGGGCGAGGATTTGTTCCTCATCCCCACAGCCGAGGTTCCCGTGACCAATTTCCACCGCGAGGAGATCCTACCGCTGGCCGATCTCCCGAAAAAATACGTCGCCTACACGCCCTGCTTCCGCAGCGAAGCCGGCGCGGCCGGTCTCGGCACGCGCGGCATCATCCGCGTCCACCAGTTCGACAAGGTCGAGCTCGTCAAACTCACCACGCCCGAAAATTCCTTCGCCGAACTCGAAGCTCTCACCGCCGATGCCGAGAAAATCCTGCAACTCCTCGGCCTTCACTACCGCGTCATAGAACTCTGCACCGGCGACATCGGTTTCGGCTCTGTAAAGACCTACGACATCGAAGTCTGGGCCCCCGGCCAGAACGCCTACCTCGAAGTATCGAGCTGCTCAAACTTCGGCGATTTCCAGGCCCGCCGCATGAACCTCAAGTTCAAGGACGCCGAGGGCAAAAACCGCTTCTGCCACACCCTCAACGGCTCAGGCACCGCCATGCCGCGACTTTATGTCGCACTCCTGGAAACCTGGCAGCAACCCGGCGGCACCGTCAAAATCCCCGCCCCCCTCCAGCCCTACCTCGGCGGCGTGGACCTCCTGCAATGACCCCCTCCGCCCTGTACGCAAACCCGCATCCCCGCGCAATCCCCACCCCTTTCCTCCAAAAAACCCCTCAAATTCCGCTCCACGTGGAACGCTCCTTCGCCAGGGCTAATCAACCCTTGCCAACCCTTACCAACCATCAGCTATCCCCCATCCCTGCCAAAACGCCCGGCCGCCACCCTTCCTCTTTTTTCCGAAAATGAATCCGGATCTCACCCCGTACGATCCAAGTCAGCGCTACCTCATCGGCGTCTCCGGCGGAAAAGATTCTGTCACCCTCCTCCACTTCCTCGTCTCCCTCGGCTACCGCAAACTCATCGTCTGCCACCTCGACCATTCCCTCCGCGGCCGCGCCAGCCGCACCGACGCCACCTTCGTCGCCAGGCTCGCAAAGCACTACAAACTCCCCATCGTAACCGCCCGCGTCGACGTCGCCTCCCTGGCAAAAGAAAAGCGTCTCTCCATCGAGACAGCCGCGCGCGAAGCCCGCTACAAATTCTTCGCGCACACTGCCAAAAAAAGAAAATGCCCCGCCCTCTTCCTCGCCCACCAAGCCGATGATCAGGTGGAAACATTTTTGTTCAACCTATTCCGTGGCTCCGGAGCCTCCGGCCTCGGCGCAATGCGCCCCGACTCCCTCCGCAAAATCGACGGCCAGCCCCTCCGCATCCTCCGCCCCCTGCTCGACGTCTGGCGCAGCGACATTGACACATATATCACCACGCACCACTTGAAATTCCGCGATGACGCAACCAACGCCGGCACAATCCCGCTCCGCAACAGGATGCGCCACGAAATCATCCCCGCGCTCGAAAAATGGTTCGGTCGCGAAATCCGGAAATCAGTCAGGCGCACAGCAGAAATTCTCGCCGGGGAAAACAACTGGCTCGAAAGTCTGACACTCCCTCCCTCAAGCGAACTTTCCGTCGCCGCCCTCCGAAAAATGCCCGTGGCGCAACAGCGCCGCGTCATTCACGCATGGCTGAAACTAATGCGTGTAAGCAACCCCGGCTTCGTCGAGGTTGAATCCGTCCGCTCCCTCCTGCCACTATCCGCAAAAGCGGCTAAAATCAATCTCCCCGGGAATTTGCACGCACGTAGAAAATCCGGCAAAATTTTCCTGCAAGGACATTCCCTTGCCGGTGCGTGAAAAACAAAATCCACAGCCGCCCCTTAACTATTGAAGCCGCGCATAACTCTGTGTAGCATCCGTTCAAGATGATCGCCCTCGCAACTGTGACCGAAACGATTCTCGCGCTGGCGGTCGGCGTAATCGGCGTTTACTGGCTCACCGTCGCCCTTGGCCGCTTCCTTAAAAGAAAGGTCGGCGTGAAGCTCGGCGTGATGTACCGCCTTTTCTGCATCGCGATCTCTCTCTGGCTGCCGTTGAAAATCTTGAACCTCGATTACTCCTCCTCGAGTTCTTCCGGGTCGCCTCAGGTCTTTGATCTGCAACGCGAACTCGCCGCCATGTCGGTTCTGCTCGGGGCAATTTTCGTAATCGCATTGATTCGCCGCTATGTTTGGGAGGGACATTTCCGCGAAAAGCGCAAGACGGAGATCCCCAAGTTCCTGCAGCAACTCGCCGCATTGGTTGTTTTCCTCATCGCCGTGGTGCTCGTGTTGAATGGCATCTACGGGGAGGGACGGGCACTGGCCGGTTTGATTGCCGGGTCCGGCATTGTGGCGGTCATCCTCGGTTTCGCGATGCAGGATTTGCTTGGAAACATCATCTCGGGCATCGCGCTGGAAATCGGAAAACCCTTCAAGCGGGGCGACTGGTTGATTTACGAAACCCACCGGGCCGAGGTGATTGAAGTCAACTGGCGCTCCACGCGTTTATGCACGAACGATCACACGTACCTCGATGTCCCGAACAGCCAGATCGTGAGGCATACGGTGGTCAATCTCTCCTACCCCACCAAACGCCATGCCGAGCGGTTCACTGTGGGCGTCGATTACGATGTTCCTCCGAATCAGGTGAAAGAAATTCTCAAGCGGGCCGCCAGCGAAGGATTTAATATTCTCCAAAATCCCGCGCCAAAAGTTTTCCTGAAAGACTTTGGCGACTCAGCCATCATTTACGAACTCAAATTCTGGATGGAGCGGGACGATCTGTACAATGACGTCATGGATTCGGTCCATACCAACGTCTGGTACGAGCTGAACCGGCATGGCATCAAAATTCCTTTTCCAACGCGCACGCTCCAGATCGAGCGGCATCAGCCAATCGCCAAAAATATTCCAGCCACGCTCCTTCCCGCGCTGCGTAAACAGCAGTTCTTCCAGTGCCTCGACGATGCAGGGAGTGAAAGGCTCCTCTCGGCGGCAAAAATGCTTCGCTACGGCAGGAGCGAAAAAATCATCATGCAAGGGGCGGAGGGTCATTCGATGTTTGTGCTTGTGAATGGGTCGGCAGATGTCCATGTCGATCACAACGGAGAAGCGACCTATGTGGCGTCATTGAAAGCCGGCGATTATTTCGGTGAAATGTCCCTTCTTACAGGCGAAAAACGTAATGCGACAGTGATCGCAAAGAGCGATTGTGAGTTGCTCGAAATCGAGAAGGCGGACTTTGCGGAGGTGCTGCAATCGAACAAGGAATTGTTCCAAAAGCTCAGCGCGATGCTTGCCAAAAGGCGCCTCGAAACCGAAGGCATCCTCGCATCGGCCGCCGACAGCCACGCCACCGATGCGAAGCAAGAGGAGTATGCGGCGAATTTCCTTGAGAGGCTTTCTTCCTTTTTCCAGTTGTGAAAAACGCGGTTACCATCGGGGAATATCTCATTGACCGCCTCCACGTCCACGGCGTGGGACATGTATTTGGCATTCCGGGCGATTACGTGCTGGGGTTTTACGATCAGCTTTTGCACAGCGAATTGAAACTTGTCACCACGTGCGATGAGCAGGGCGCCGGGTTCGCGGCGGATGCCTACGCCAGATTGCGTGGCCTCGGTGCGGTATGTGTCACGTATTGCGTAGGCGGATTGAAAATAGCGAATACCACCGCGGGCGCCTTCGCGGAAAAATCTCCTGTCGTCGTGATTAGCGGTGCCCCTGGCATGAAAGAACGGGAAAAAAATCCGCTTCTGCATCACAAGGTTCGTGAATTCGACACCCAGAAAAAAGTGTTTGAGCAACTCACGGTCGCATCCGCCGTGCTTGGCGATCCGCAAACTGCGTTTCAGGAAATCGATCGCGTGCTTTATGCAGCGATGCGTTATAAGCGACCGGTTTATATCGAGCTTCCGCGCGACATGGTGAATGTTGCGGGTGTCGCACACCACACGCCAGCAGATATCCACGCCGCGAGTGATCCGGAAACGTTGAGTGAGGCTTTGCAGGAGGCGGTGGAGATGATCCGCGCCGCACGGCAACCTGTGATCCTGGTGGACGTGGAAGTGCACCGCTTTGGATTGCAGGAGGAGGTTGTGCGGCTCGTCGGGCAGACGCATATTCCCTTTGCCACGACGATCCTCGGCAAATCGGTGATCGACGAGCAGCATCCGCTTTATCTTGGCGTTTACGAGGGCGCTATGGGACGTGAAGCTGTGCGCGATTATGTGGAATCCAGCGATTGTGTTCTTATGCTCGGCACGTTCATGACCGATATCAATCTTGGCATCTATACCGCGCAACTCGATCCTCGCCGGGCGATCAATGCCACGAGTGAAAAACTATCAATCCGCTCTCATAATTTTGAAGATGTGCGCTTCAAGGATTTCGTCCGGGGATTGATCGAGGCGAAGATTCCGCCTCGTGCGGATACTGCGCTTCCGCAGCGGGAAAACGGCGGGGATTTTCAAGTCGAACCCGGAGGCAAAATCACGATCAAGCGTTTTTTCAAGCGGCTGAATTTATTCCTCTCGGACAATACGATTGTCGTCACCGATGTGGGTGATGCGCTTTTCGGGGCGGCGGATCTTTCCATTCATCGCAAGACGGAATTTCTCGGGCCGGCTTACTATGCGTCGATGGGGTTTGCTGTGCCGGCGGCCATCGGCGCGGAAATCGCCAGCCCACATCTCAGGCCATTGGTGCTGGTGGGGGACGGGGCTTTTCAGATGACGGGCATGGAGCTTTCCACGGCGGTGCGGCATGGGTTGAGGCCGATCGTGATTGTGCTCAACAATGGCGGGTACGGGACAGAGCGCCAGATGCAGGATGGGCCGTACAATGATGTTTTACGATGGAACTACAGCCGCATCCCGGAGGTGCTGGGTGCGGGGAAAGGTTTTGTGGTGAGGACCGAGGGGGAACTTGAGGTTGCGCTGGCGGAGGCCAGGGCAAATGTGGAAAGTTTCAGCATCATCGATTTGCATATTGATCCGCAGGACAGGTCGCCGGCTTTGGAAAGACTGGCGAAACGGCTGGCGGAAAGATTGGGGCGATAATGGCAGGGATGCGGGATAGCTGACGGTTGGTAAGGGTTGGCAAGGGTTGATTTGGCCTGGCAGAAGAGAAGTATAAAGTATTAAGGATAAAGGATAAAACGGGGGAGGAAATTCAGCGAAAAAATCAATCCCGGATGCTTTTGTAGCGGAATGGGAGGAAGCCCCGCAGGGTTAGGTCGGAGATGTCGTAGGTGCTGGCGATGACTTTGGTGAAGGGGGAGGACTCGTAGAACTGGGCGCGCGATTTCCGGTCGTCGAGCCACCTGGCGAAAAGGATGACGTGGCCTCCGGCGCCGTCCATGATGTCGCCGGGTTTCAGGTCGGCGGGGGATGAGAGCCTGGTGCAGATCGAGGGGAGGGAGTTGGTGGATTGCTTGGTGGGCAATTTCCAGCAGCGCGAGATGAAGCCGGAGCAGTCGATGCCGACGGCGTTGCTGCTGACGGCGGCGCCTCCGAGGCGGCGTTTCTCGAGGGAATAGATGTCGCCGGCGGCTTTGCCTTTCTTGAGGCCGGCCTCGAAGGTTTCGAGGCTGTCGAATCCGCCCCATTTGTAGGGCATTCCGGTGTTGGTTGCGCCGATGTTCCAGAGATTCGGGTCGGGGGGGGTGTTTGTGTCCGGGGTGGCGGCGTTGTTCGGGGTGTGGACTTCGACGCCGTCGATGTCACGGCCCTGGAGGACGTTTTTGGCGGTGGCCTGCCAGGTGTAGTTGCAATAGGCCTCCGCGATGCGGAGGGCGGCGGCACGCGTTAAGGGCTCTGCGCCCGCGTCGGCGAGAGCGCAGAGAAAAGAGCAAGCCAGCGTTGCCAAGAGGAGGGTTTGCGTGAATGACGAAGGACGAATGACGGAATGACGAAGGGGAGGGTGGCGCTGCGCGCGGGGCGGTACCGGGACGCGACAGAGCGTGGTATGCGGCTGAGTTGACAAGGATTTCATGGCGTGACCACGGCAGCATACATTATTTCCGATCGCGTTGTCATGCTCTGCCGGGACAAGGAAGGGGATCAGGGGCGGGATTCTTTGAGGGCTACACGGAGTTCGATGGGGTGGCCGCGTTCGTATTGGTTTTGGCCGCCCAATTCGTAGCGACGTGCTAGAGGTCCAAAAATAGTTAGAGGGCGTCTAAAAAGTCCGCTTTAAAGTAGCGCATGCCTCCGGCTTGCCGTCGAAAGCTCTCAAGCTGCAAGCTTGCACTCCCGTCTTCATGCGGCATATATGCTTCAGCCCCATTCAATTTTTGACTTTTTAGACGCCCTCTTAGAGATTTGCCGCTCTCGCCCCTCGGCTTCTCCAAAAGTCGAATCTCCAAGAGTCGAGTATCTCGCAAAACCTCGGTTCAGGATGACTGAGCTTGGGTGGGGACGTGCTGAGCGGGAGGGGCAATGACGAAGCGGGGAAAGGGCGGTGCAAATTGATTGCGATGAGTGCATTGTGTTTGCCGCCGGGGCGGTCCATAATCGGCAGTGCTGAAAGATCGATATGGAAATTCTTCGAGATCAATACCTGGATTACATGGCGTCGAGAAGCCCGGAACGCCCGCTCTTCGTGGAGCTGATGGGGACGCTCGTCGGGCTGGATGACGAATGGAGGGCGCAAGGGGCGAGCGAGGATGAAATCAACCTTACCGCATTCGGATTTGATTACGTGCGGGTGCATTACCTCGCGCTGCACAACGGGCTGATGGGTGGAGAGGAAACGGTGGTCGAGGAAACCCCGGAGCACATTATCCATCTCGACCGTTACGGGCGCCGGACCATGCTCTGCAAACACAGCGCCACGATTCCGCTCCCGCTGGATCATCCGGTCACGGACATGGATTCGTGGCTGAAGATCAAGCCGCGATACGTTTACTCGAGGGAGCGTTTACAGGCGGGCTGCATCGAAGCCGCGCGGGAAGCGCGGAAAAACGGGGCGCTCGTCGTGGGGTTCATACCGGGCGGATTCGACGAGCCGCGGCAGCTCATGGGCGAGGAAGCGCTTTGCCTGGCCTATTACGACGAGCCGGAATTGATCCACGACATGCTCGGAACTATCGGCGACACCAACGAGCGTTTGTACGATGAGGTTTCGCGCGAGGTGGTGATCGACCAGCTTTCCGTGCATGAAGACCTTGCGGGGAAGAACGGCAGCCTCGTGGGGCCGTCGCAGATTTCCGAGTTCATCAAGCCGTATTACCGTCGAATCCGGGATCTGCTCGAGTCCCGCGGCTCGGAAATCTTCCAGCAGGATTCCGACGGAAACATGAACGCAGTGCTCCCGGCATTTCTGGACGCCGGGTTGACCTGTTCCTACCCGATGGAACCGGCCGCCGGCATGGATGTGGTCGAAGTCCGGAAAAAGTACGGCGACCGCCTTTCGATGCTGGGAGGGATCGACAAACACGTGCTGCGCCAGGACCGCGGTGCGATCCGCGCCGAGCTGGAATACAAGCTCCAGCCGATGATGCGCACCGGAGGCATGGTCTTCGGCCTCGACCATCGCATCCCCAACGGCACGCCGCTGGAGAATTACCGCTATTATGTGAAAACCGCGAGGGAGATTTTGGGGCTCGATCCGAACGTCGTGCCCGGATGGAAACGAATGGCGTTCTGAAAGATGGCGGGGAAAATTTCACCACCAAGGCACCAAGGGGGAGGGTTGAGAGCGGAGGGTAGGGAAATAGTTAGAGATCGATTCGACTCCGCTGCGCAAAGCCTCCGCTCCGCTCACGATGACTGAGCGTGGATGGGGGAACGCGCTGTGGGGGACGTGGCTACAGCGTCGAGGGCGGGAGGGGACGGAGGGGGATTTTTAGACGCGCGGGAACTTCGCTATCCCTGTTTTTTTTGATTGGATGGGGCTGCGAGTCCGAAGAAATCACGCATGCGGGTCAGGAAGGCGTTTTGAGTGGATTTCATCCGGTCACGAAGGGCTTCCCCATTGGCTTCTTCGCGTGCCGTGTCCAGGCCGACGCGCCGTTGCGCAAGTGTCCCTGAAATTACCTCGGCGATTTCGGGTCTGCGCCGCAACACCGCCTCAAATGCCTCCTTGCCGAGCCGGTAACATCTCACCTCGGTGAGGGCGACGACGGTTGCGGTGCGGGGATCGCCTGTCATGAGGCCCATCTCGCCAAAATAATCGCCGGCTTTCAAGGAGCCGACCGTTTTGTTCACGCCATCGATGGCCACCCTCACCTCCGCCTCGCCCTCGGCGATGATGTACAACCAATGGGCCTGCGCGCCCTGCTGCGTGATGGCTTCACCCTTGGTGAATGGGGCATTGATCAAGCGTTCCGCCACCTCATCGCGTTCGTCATCGGTGAGCGAGTGGAATAATTCGATGTTTTTGAGGGCGGAAACTCTTTGCGCCATTTCCCTGGTCTGGAGCTGGTCCCGATGCACGCCTTCCTCGGTGAGCAGGATGGATTGCGATGGAACGGAGAGCGGAATACCGGCCCTGTGCAGCGCCATATAGATGCGCGTGCGGATGAGGGAATCGGTGGGATCCGGCTGGGAAAGATCAGTGAGCCAGTAACGCATCGCGTACGTGCCATCGCCATTCTTCATTTCGGTGAGCAGGCAGTGCAGCCTGGGGCTGGCGGCCACGTGCTGGATCGGCTCGGCCCGCAGGGCGTTTTCCACGGTTTCAATGACTTTCGTGGGCGGATGATTCAAGCTGACCTGGAAATAAACCCACTGGCGGTGCTGGAGAGGGGCGCCGCCCCGCCTTCCCACGACAGTGACCTTGGCTTTTACAAGGTAGCTGTTTGGAATGATGAGGGTATCCCAATTCCGCGTTTCGATGGAAGTCTGGCGCCAGCGGGTGCCGGTCACTTTCCCTTCCACATCGTCGATGCGTATCCAATCCCCCACGCGGATGGTCCGCTCCACCTGCAAAAACGTTCCTCCGATGATGTTACCGAGCGAATCCTGGAGCGAAAGCCCGATGACAGCCGTGATGACCGCCGAGGTGGCTACTATTCCCCTGAGATCGACTCCGCACTGGGAGAGCAGGGCGATGGCGATGGCGAGGTAAGCCAGCCCCACGAGCAAATCCTTCGCGATATGAGGCGGCTCAAACCGCAGGGCCCGCAGCACCACCGTGAAAACAAATACGCTGGTGACATTGATGATTGCTCCCGCCAGCAAAAACAGCGAACTGCCACGCAAAAGGAGATAAACCCAATAGTTGCCGGGTGCTCCGTCGACGAGGATTGCGGCCGCCATGAGAAGACCGGAAAGTGAAAACGCGAAAAGCACCAGGGCTGAACGCAAGCGCCGGCGCTCGGATACCCGGAAGAAATAAAGGAGAGTGACCGCTATGAAGAAGAAGAGAACCGCCCAATGCAATTTCCCCTGGATTCCGGATACCTGTTCGACCGCTTGCCAGAAAGTCATTTTTGGTTATACCCCGACCGTGGGGAAATGGTCAATTGCCTGATGGTCTCCGAGACTACGCAAGCCGGTTGCCGATGGCGATCAGTTCCTGCGCTGACAGGTCATTGAGGGGAAGCTGCACGCCGGCTACGTGTGGTAAGGCAAGTATCAGAACGGGGGTGACGAGTCAGTAAACTCGCGGCATACCCCCAGCGCTTCCCCTGCTGCAGCCAACTCATGCTCCGCTTTTGCATCATTTGCGGCTTGCTGGAAGGCAGAGGGAGGGAAGGCATATTTTATTTGACGCCAGAGCGCGGCGGCATTACTTGCTTCGAAGCAATATCAATCTCCTTTCTCCAAGGTAAATATGAAAAAGAAAATTTGTCCTGTTTTTGCTTCCATCATCGCGGTGCTTTTCGTGATGTGCCATGGAGCACCGGCACAGAGCGCATTTGGTGGCACGCAGCAGCAGGTCATCAATCCCGCGGCTTACAATCACCCGATCCGTGTGGCGTGCCTCGGGGATAGCATTACGATGGGGGTGGGGACGCTTGTTCCTGCGAAGGAGAGTTACCCCGCGCAATTGCAGGTGATCCTGGGGCCGAAGTGGGAGGTGATCAATTTCGGCGTGGGTGGACGGACGCTGCTGCGCAAGGCTGATGCGTTTTCGATCGGGCGCGGGCTGGCGTCGAAGCCGGATGTGGTGGTGATCCTGCTGGGGACGAATGATTCACGCCAGGTGACGTGGGACAAGTTCGGCGCGGATTTCACGGGCGATTATTCCTCGATCATCGACCAACTGGCGCGCCTCGATACGCACCCGAAGATATGGATCTGCATTCCGCCGCCGATGTTCCCCGGCAGGTGGAATCTCTCCGAGGATGTGCTTACCGGGAAGACCATCCCCGCGATCCAGGAAGTCGCCAGAGAGAAGAACGTGCCGCTCATTGACCTGCACACGCCGCTGCTGGACCAGAAGGCGAATTTCGGCGACACGGTGCATCCCAATGCCAAGGTGGCGCGCCGCATCGCGGAATTGGTTGCGGCGGCTCTCACGGGATCGCCTCAACCTGCGAAGTAAAGCCTGCGGCACCCGCACACACAAAGGGCGGTTCAAAAGATGAACCGCCCTCGGTGATTCGGGAATTTTTAATCCGGCCGGGTTTTAGTGCTGGCCGTTGTTGTCGTTCTTTTTGTCGCCCTTTTGATAGACCTTTTTCTGCGGGACTTTGTTGTTGGGGCGGTTGTGGTTCACGTTGTGATCCACATTGACGTTCTTGTTGACGTTCCGGTTCACGTTGGTATTCACGTTCCGGTTGACGTTCACATTGCGGTTAACGTTTGTGTTCACGTTACGGTTGTTGTTGCCGTGGTAGGCGCCGTGGCCGTGGTAGTAGGTGCCGCCACCGGGCAGGGTGTGGACGTAGTAGCGATGGTTATTGCGGTAGTAGAAGTACTGGCCGCCGACATAGTAATACTGCATGCCGCCGTACACATAGTAAGGGTCGCCGTAGGGGCCGGCATCCCCGTATGCGGGAGCGGGGCCGGTGGTGGTGACGACTTCCTGGTCCGCGCAGCCGCTTAACAGGGCAGCGGCAAGGATCGCCGGGAGGAGGATGAGAGATTTTTTCATAAGGGTCTAATAATAAGGGTTTAAATACTAATCGTATGGAATGTTGAAGTGGCCCTGCCGGGCCTGGAGTAATTTCCATGCCCGTGGCCGCTTCTTTTGTTGAGAGGTTGGACGCGCGTGGAACAAAGTTATTCACTTTGTAACGGCGCAAGCACCGGATGAGTGAAGGGAAGCTTTATTTTTTCAGCGACTCGATTTCGACCACGGGGTCCACTTCCTTTGCGTAATCCACACCCGGCAGGCCGAAGCCGAAGAGTTTCAGAAACTCGGTGCGGTAGCCCTGGATGTCGGAAATGCTCCCGAGGTTTTCCGTGCTGACCACTTTCCAGAGTTCCTTCACGGCGGCCTGGATGTCGTCACGCATTTCCCAGTCGTCGATGCGGATACGGCCCTTTTCGTCGAGCTGCGGCGAGGCGTTATTGTAGAGGCGCGCGGAGAAGAGGCGGTAGATCTGCTCGATGCAGCCTTCGTGCAGGCCCTTCTCCTTCATGACCTTGTAGAGCATGGAGATGTAGAGCGGCACAACAGGGATTGCGGAACTGGCCTGGGTGACGAGGGCCTTGTTGATGGAGACATAGGCGTGGCCGCCCTGCGCTTTCAACCCGTCGGTGAGCTGGTGGGCGGTGTTTTCGAGGTCTTCCTTCGCGCGGCCGATGGTGCCGTTGCGATAGATGGCCCAGGTGACTTCCGGCCCGATGTAGGAATAGGCCACGGTCTGGAATCCCGGCGCCAGCACGCCGGCGGCTGTCAGTTCGTCGATCCAGAATTTCCAATCCTCGCCGCCCATTACCGCGATGGTCTCGGCGGTTTCCTCCGGCGTGGCCGGGCCGATGGTGATGTCGGCGATCACACCTTTGTCGGTATCGACCGTCTTGGCTGTGAAAGAACCGCCGGTGGTCTTGAGCGCCGACTTCGCGACCACGCCCGTCTTGGGGTGGGTGCGGCGTGGCGATGCGAGGCTGTAGATGAGCAGATCAATCTGGCCCAGGTCGGCCTTGATAAGGTCGATGGTCTGCTTTTTTATTTCGTCGGAAAATGCGTCGCCGTTGATGCTCTTTGCGTAGAGGCCCTGCTTGTGCGCGGCGGTTTCAAATGCGGCGGTGTTATACCAGCCCGCGGTCGCGGGGCGGTCGTTCTCCGATCCGCGCTCAAAAAACACGCCGATCGTCGAGGCGCCGCCGCCAAATGCCGCGGTGATGCGCGAGGAGAGGCCGTAGCCTGTGGAAGAGCCGACCACGAGCACGCGCTTTGGCGCACCGGCGATGGGCCCCTGGGCCTTTACATAGTCGATTTGTTCCTGCACGTGCGCGGCGCAGCCATCGGGGTGGGCGGTTACGCAAATGAATCCGCGGATTTTTGGCTTGATGATCATCCTGAAAATTTGGGGGACGCGCCACGCGGAGTCGAGAAATTTCATGTGGGTGAGTCTCCCCATGAAAACGAATCTTTAATTTTTTCAGGGCTGAACTACTCTGCCCCCATGCGAATTTTGTTTGCGATCCTGTTTGTGCTCGCTTCCCTGCCGCCGGCCATGGCCGAGCCGGCGGTCACGGTGTTGAATGCCTTGAAGCTGCTCCCCAAAGACCAGGTGAAAAACCTCGTGCGGATCGAGGCGCGCGAGGGCGATCCAGCGCCGGAGCAGTGGTACATCCAGGTATATGATCCGCAGAGTGAAAACGGCCTGCGGGAATATGCCGTGGGCGCGAAGGGAATCACGGCGACGCGAAATCTTTCGCAGTTTTTATCCGGGGCGCAAGCCGGGGACGTGGTCGGCTCGAAACTGGTGAAGGTCGATTCCGACGACCTGCTGAAACTCACGCAGCAATACGTGGAAGCGAACCATCTCACGGTGACGAAAATCAATTACACCCTGCTAAAGGAGGCAACCAACCCGGTGCCGGTATGGAAACTCGCGTGCTTCGACGACGCGGACAAAAAGCTGGCCGAACTTGTCATCAACGCACGGAATGCCACGGTGGTGTCGCACGACGGATTCGACAAGGTTCCGGACAGCGCCAACGCAAAGCCCTCCGCTTCCCCGCAGGCACAGGCAGGGGCCAAGCCCGCCATAGCAGTCCGCCCCGCGACCGCAGTGACCAAGGGATCGCCGTCTCCCGGCGCGAGCGCCAGCCCGCAGAAACGCGCCCCGCTGTTCCAGAGAATGTTCGGCGGAAAGAAGGACCAGCCGACACCCGTCCCGGCCCATTAAACACCAGCCTTTCCCTAAATTGACCCGCTCGCTCAAACAAAAGCTCATAAAACTTCTCGGCGCCGATGTGGTGCGGGATGATGAAGCCACGCTAGCCACCCATGGCGGCGACAAATGGTTTGCGAACCACAAGCCGGAACTCGTCGTCTTCGCGGAGACGACGGAACAGGTGAGCAGGCTGATGAAATTTGCGAACCGCCTCGGCGAACCGGTGACGCCGCGCGGTGCGGGCTTTGGCTACGTGGGGGGCTGCGTGCCGCTGCGCGGGGGCATCGCGCTTTCGCTGGCGCGCATGAACAGGATCAAGGAGATCAACGTCGAGGACAGCGTGGCGGTGGTGGAGCCGGGGGTGATAACGGGTGTGTTACAATCGCAGGCCCGCGTGCGCGGCCTTTTTTATCCGCCCGACCCTGCGAGCCTCAAGGATTGCAGCCTCGGCGGCAATGTTGCGACCAATGCCGGCGGCCCGCGCTGCCTGAAATACGGCGTCACCCGCAATTACGTCCTCGGCCTCGAGGTGGTGCTGGCAAACGGCGACGTGCTGCGCACCGGCGGACGCACGCACAAAAACAAAACGGGCTTCGACCTCATCGGCATGTTCGTTGGCTCCGAGGGGCTGCTGGGCGTGGTCACGGAAATCACATTGCGTCTCCTCCCGCGCCCGCCCGCGCGCGCCACCATCTCCGCGAGCTTCGGGGCGTTCCGCCAGTCCGCGCACGCGGTGCAGCAGATATTCCGCGCCGGGTTTCTGCCCGCAGCGCTGGAAATCACCGACAGTTTCACGCTCGAAGCGGCGCGCAATTTTCTCGGCAAGGACAAAATCCCGAAAGGCCGCGCGCATCTGCTCATCGATCTCGACGGACAGCCCGCTTCAGTCCGCTCGGAGGCGAAATCGCTCGCCGCGCTCTTGAAGAAATTGCACGTGAAGCAAATCAGGACTGCCTATGGCGAAACGGCCTGCGAAGCGCTCTGGGACTTGCGCCGCGGCTTTTCGGAATCGCTCAAGGCGACGGGCCTCACCAAGCTGAACGAGGACGTCGTCGTCCCGCGCGGGCGGCTCGTTGACCTCGTGGAATTTGCCGGGCGGCTCCGCAAAAAATACGGCTACCCGGTCGCATGCTTCGGCCATGCCGGCGACGGTAATATCCACGTCAACATCATGGCGGCGAATTACCACACCGACAAAGCCGTGTATGCAAAAGTGCAGAAGGCGCTCGATGAGCTGTTTGCCCGTGTGCTCGCATGGAACGGCGTCATCACCGGCGAGCACGGCATCGGCATTGCGAAGCAGCGCTGGTGGCCGGAAGCGACATCCGCCGTGAGCCGGCGCGTGCATGCGGCGCTCAAAACCGCGCTCGATCCCAAGGGCATCCTGAATCCCGGGAAGTTCGTCGCATCCGATGCCACGCTGAAGCGTTGATTCGAAGGTCATGCTGTTTTCCACGCCTTTTTTCCTGTTTGTTTTTCTTCCGCTGTTCTTCGCGCTCTACTGGTTTCTGCCCGCGCGCCGGCAGATCCTCCTGCTCGGCAGCCTCATTTTTTACGGTTGGAGCGAGCCCATTTTTTTGTGGGTGGTGCTGGCCTCCGCGTGCCTCGACTGGATTCTGGGACGGCTGATTTATTCGCTGGAACCGGGGCACGGCTGGAGAAAATTACTGGTCGGAGTGGGCGTGGCTTCGAATCTCAGCATGCTCATTTATGCAAAGTACACCGCCTTCGCGGTGGTGAATCTCAACGTAGTGCTCGCACATTTCGCCGCCGCCGCCCTCACCGTGCCGAAGATCGCGCTGCCGCTCGGCGTTTCGTTCATCGTCTTCGAGAAGATCACCTACCTGGTCGATCTTTACCGCCATGTGGCGAAACCCGCCGTCACGCTTTTTGATTACCTGAATTACGTCTTCCTTTTTCCAAAGCTCCTTGCAGGGCCGATCGTGAAATACCACGACATCTCGGAGCAGCTCACAAAACCGTCGCATCGCTACGAGGATGTGCGCGACGGCACGATCCGCTTCATCCACGGCTTCGCAAAAAAAGTGCTCATCGCCGATGCGCTTGCGCCGCTGGTGGACGTAATATTCAACTCGCCGGTTCACCAGCTCGACATCTCCTCCGCGTGGCTCGGCGTCATCTGTTTCACGCTCCAGATTTATTTTGATTTCTCCGGCTACTCCGACATGGCGATCGGCCTCGGGCGCATCCTCGGTTTCCGGCTGCTGGAAAATTTCAACAACCCGTACCTTGCGACGAGCTTCACCGATTTCTGGCGGCGCTGGCACATCTCGCTCTCCACCTGGATCAAGGAATACCTCTACATCCCGCTCGGTGGCAGCCGCGTCTCGACCGCGCGCAGCTACACGAACCTCTGCATCTGCTTCATCCTCTCCGGGCTCTGGCACGGCGCATCGTGGAATTACGTGATCTGGGGCTGTTTCCACGGCGTGATCCTCGTGGCCGACCGCGCCTTCTGGCTGCGCTGGCAGAAGGCGTTGCCGCGCCTTGTGAATACCGGCCTCACGCTGTTCCTGGTGAGCATCGGCTGGGTCTTTTTTCGCTGCGACACCTTCACGCACGCGATTGCATACCTGCACGCCATGGTCGTTTCCTCAGGGGGCGTCCCGAATGAAATTCTGGAGCAGACCGATGTCAGCACCTGGGCCGTCATCTGGATCGGCGTGGCGCTGGTCTTTGCGCCGTTGTCTGACTTTGCGTGGTTAAAAAAACACCTGCCCGCCCATCGCGCCCCGGCGCTTGCCTTCGGGCTGGCGCTGCTGGTCCTCACCGCCGGCCGCATGGCTGTGAGCAACTTTCACCCGTTTCTTTATTTCCGGTTCTAGACGCGATGAAAAACGACCCGCCACGCTCCGAGCGGATCCTGATGATGCTGATCATCATTTTCTTCGCCGTGCCGTTGCCGTTCACCTTCCTCGCCCATATCGGCCCGCTCAAAAAAAGCCTCCGCATGGGGCATCTCAAGGGTGTGCTGCCGCAAACGGACTACACTCCGTTTTCATGGCCCGCGGTGTTTAACGCGAAATACCAGGCATCCGTCGCCCGCTTTTTTGACAACGAATTTTTCGGCCGTCCCGGCCTGATCGAGCTCACCGACGAATTTTATTTCCGGCTTTTCAAAGTCTCGCCGATGAAAAGCACGCTGGTGATGGTCGGAAAAAAGGAGACGCTTTTCGAGGATCTCTACTGGACCGAATACGTCCTCGACCGCAGGCGCAAGGAGGAGCTGGAGCCGCTCATCCGCAACCTCAGGCAAATGCAGGACATCTGCCGCAGCCGGGGCATGGGATTCGTGGTCGTGATCACGCCGAGCAAAGCCTCCGTCTATCCGGAGTTGCTGCCCGCAGGGTGGGAGCGCCGCTACGATCCCCGCCCGCGGGCCTACGACGAATTTCTCCCGCTGCTGCGCGCGCAGGGCATCCATTATGTGGATGGCCACGTCATCGCCACGGCGGCCAGGGACACCTCCACGGTGCCCGTTTTCCCAAAAGGCGGCATCCACTGGGGCGCGGACATAGCTTTCCTCACGGCAAATGCCGTCATCGCCGAGTTGAAGTCCCAGGGCAAGGCGCTCCAGCCGCTCCAATACACCGGCTACCGCGTCCTCAACACCCCCTCCGAGCAGGATGCCGACATCCTCCAGCTCATGAACCTCGTATTTCCATGGCATTATCCCGTGGTGGATTTCGACATCAAGCCCATCCCGGTCACCGGCCCGCGGCCAAACATGGTCATCGTCGGCGGAAGTTTTATCTGGAGGATGACAGACCTTCTCAACGCATCGCGCCAATTCTCCGAAATCGATTGCTTCTATTACTACAAGATCCGCAAAAAAACCTTCTACGACGGAAAATCCCGCATCATCTCCGAGCCCGTGAAATCCGTGGACTTCGACCGCGAAGTCTTCGCTGCCGATAATCTCGTGCTGGAGGTCAACGAATCCTTCATAGCCAATGTCCCGAACCACCTCGATAAATTCACCACCGACGCCCTCAAGCGCGCCGAATCCCCCAAATCATCCACCACCCCCGCCATTCTCTACGAAAACCCCCGGCCCACGCAGTAACTGTTTCTCATCAGAAAACCCCGGCGCCTCCGCGTGAACCTCTTCCCTTTTTATCGTTTCTACCTTATCCTTCATACTTCTCTTCCATCCCCAC
>Ga0302319_10007789_pt1 | contig 20994 bp, 19 predicted proteins | sample Bog_T0_2_FD_203319 | JGI IMG/M metagenome (GOLD analysis project Ga0302319, IMG submission 203319) | Peat permafrost microbial communities from Stordalen Mire near Abisko, Sweden - Bog_T0_2 | ecosystem: Environmental > Terrestrial > Soil > Wetlands > Peat | place: Sweden: Abisko, Stordalen Mire... | reverse complement strand
TCCGGCTAAATGAGTGAATTGGCGTTAAGCAACATCCCTTCCCACCACATCGGCTTTTTTCAAATTTCATCGACTCAATCCAGAATGCGGATATCGAACACGGTGAAAACCATTGATGAACGTCAGTTGGACCGAACTCATAATCGTGTTGTTTTCAGAGTATTGTCGGCCTTCTCCGCCGCACTTTCATTGACTGCATTCAATCGAGGCATTCTTTGGTCAACCTTAGCCTTCGATGGTTGGCAGTTCAATTCCGGAGCCTCGGGCAAAGCGCCCTTGAGATGACGAGCATTCGGTACAATTCTCGTCTCTCCGCGGCTCCGTTAGCATCCGCTTTCGTGACAGATGATGGAAATGTTCATATTGAACTCCGCCGACGTTATGACGAAGTCCTAAGAAGTCGAGAAGAAAGTCATTTACTGCGTGGGAAGCGGAGATAGCATTCAACGTAATCACACTCGGATTCGGCTCTTCGACTCCATAGGCCTGCTCTTTTCGCTCATCATCAGTCTTTGCTTCTTTCGCGAGGGACTGGACGTCGATCAAACCGTTACACCAGAGGCAACCTGATCCAGGACGCACAGGCCGGTTTGCACTCATCACGTCGAGCAATTGTCCTTCGGGGTCGGCACGGACTTTGGAGCCCAGTTGAACCCCCGGAACGAGGTATTGATGTACGACGGCGTTGAATACGAGCCGGGCTCGCATCGAGTCCGCAGCCAGGAACAAATAATCCGTCGCTGCCAACGTCCTTGCGACCGAGTTTTTTGCGATATCGTCGGCGATCTTAACGACTTCTGCTGAGGGATTCGCCTGCAGTATCACCCTCTCGGCAACGTCGATCTTGCGTGTGGCTTCCTCAGCGTCCACTCGACCCGCACCCACTATGCGTGAAAGATTCGAGATCTCCACCACGTCATCATCGATCAACGTGAACCGTCCAACTCCGAGGCGAGCAAGCATCTCCGCCACTAGGCTTCCGATACCCCCGAGCCCAAGAATTGCCACGTGACATTTGGCGAGACATGTTTGTCCTCGAGCTCCGAACATACGCAACTGCCGTTCGTAGGTCTCCTCATTTACATCCTCGCGGATGCTTGAAGAGGGATAGAGAGTTTGTATGGATTGACCGACAACAGTCGCTTCATCGAGAGAAAGGCGACTGCCATCCTTCAACCACACGTCTGCTTGAATGGAGCGTTTCCCGAAGACGAGTGCACCTACTGGCATTCCTCGCGCAATCTGGAGAAGGGCCGGGTATCCCAATTCATGCGAATCGAGATCAATTTGACTGAACCCTACACAGAGATCCGAATGATGATTATGAACCGCCAAGTAGGCCAGCTTTTCGTCGCGGGCGCGCGTAATCATTCTGTGGATAAATGAAGGATGAAGGGCACGGTAGCCTGTTGTGCCCTCCACATAGTCGCTTCCTTCTTGAGCCAAGTGGATTTCACGGACAAGAAGATTCGTCTTGCAGTCTTTTTCTGCAATTCCTGCAAGCAGAACCGTTCCGTGTTCATCATGATCTCCAGGAAAGAGATGAGCGTAGAGGCGATCATAGTCAAAACGAGCGAAGCGAAGTTGGCATTTTCCCGTCATTACAATTTCTCCAGAAAATCCAAGACTTTCAAAACCTTCGTTACTGCCTTTTGCAGCCCTTGTTGTGCCGCAGAGTTGCGGCGCGAAACCTGAATCGCCGCTCGACCTTCAAACGTCGCGCCGTGCGTCACGGGTGCAACGAATGCTTGACCATTCGTCCGGCGCACATCCGGTCCGATGAAGACCGGATAAATGTCTGCGTAAGGGTAGAGAGATGGGATGTGAAACCCGATCCACGTGTTGGTCGGGTTGAACCGGGAACCAATCGAAATAGGATTCAGGATGACGTACGCGCCCCCGGAGCCGTCATCTCTCATTGAAATGGCGGCTTCCGGAAACTGGCGCTGAAGTTCTTGAATGCTCGTCTGAACCTCTGTTTTCATCCTTCCCTCCTACGAGTTGTCATCGGGCGCGATTGCCGTGAAGCGGAGGTGATCCCGGAGGTGGACGGAATCTGCATCCCCAACGATGCGGCTCGTGCCGTTCGGAAGCTCCTCCTGCAGCACGAAGTTTTGCTTGATCAAAACACCTTGCGCAATTGCTGCTGTCTTGATCTGCGCGCCTGTTGCGGAATGCCCTTCGATCTTGACCGGCATCTCGTTTACCGAAATGGTGTAAATCTTCGGATGGGACTCATGCGGTGTGGCGGTGAAATGATGGTGATGGCGAAGCGATACCTCTTGATCGTCCGCTACAGCCTTCACTGCGCCATCTTCCAGCTCCTCCCAGAGCTGGTCCTCCAAATGGATGTGGACATCCTGCTGGATCGCGGTTTCCTTGATATGGCGTCCGGTGGCGCTCTGCTGTCGCAGAACGACCAGCTTGTCGTTCACGAGAATCTCGACTTGCTCCGGCGATTGTGTGGGCTGCTCGGTCGACATAGGATCTCCTTGCAAATCTGCATTTGAATTGCTAAACTGCAATCAATGGAATCGATCTTAGCAATTCCCATTCTGAAAGTCAATTGCTAAAGTGGAATTTTAATCATGGACGACAAGGGCTTCAATATCAGTGCGTTTCACCGGACTCTCGAGGCGGCCGTGAGGCTGCGGAAGATGAACTGGAAACAAGTTGCGGAGGAAACCGGAGTAAGTCAAGCAACGCTCACCCGAATGGCTCAAGGCAAGCGGCCGGATTCTCCCAGTTTGGCCGTGCTTTCAGCCTGGGCTGGCATGAATCCATCCGATTTTGTTGCGACGACTTTTAAACCCAGAGAAACACACGCACTTACACAGATTTCGGCACTGCTGCATTCTGATCCGCATCTGGACGAATCGGGTGCGAAGGCGGTCGAGGCAATTCTGACCGCTGCCTATGAGCGTCTTCGCAGGCAGTAGAAGTCTATGCGTCAAGTCGAAGGTGGCGGGTCTCCGCCGCCTTGAGACGCCGTTCCTCTGTACGTTCCAGCACTCGCGGGATCACATCGTTTACCATCGACTCTTTGAATGCACGTAACGCTTGGGGATCTACGGGACGCATCCCTTCGATCTCAAAGATGGTCTTGGTTTCCTTCTTCTCATCCATGTAATAGCTCCGCTGTTCCGTCCTAAAGTTTGATGCGTCCTGTTCCTATGCCGCTATCTGCTATGCACGGGGCGCAGATTCTGTTCCATTCGGCTGAAAGCTGTGTGTTCCATCCCTGCCAGATCGAGAATGCGCATACCGCTCACATCGTCTCCAACCGTCTGCCGGTTGAATACCAGCGCATGACTGCGGTTGTGGATCAACCAAAACGGGAAGGGCTCTCTCACACTCGCAGTAGCGCCCAGAATGGCTCGAACTGAGACTTGCCCTCTATCCCAATCTTCGGCCGTTGCAATCTCGACAAGCCAAACGAATTGTGCGAACGGTAGTTCCATAATCACTTGCATCAGCTTGGGGTCGAACTCAGAAGCGTGGTCCCTTACGAACTTTCGATACGCAGAACCCGTCGTAATGAAATAGCGCAGAATGGCCGTTGCCCGGTCAGGGAGACCACCCATGTACGCGCCAAACAGATCAATCGTCGGCCCCAACTCGTCGACTGCTTCGGCAGGATAGAAAATCTTCTCGGGCAGCGGCACCAAGAAGGAGTCAATATCGCTGGGTGTGTACTCACTGCCAGTTCCTGCACCCACCATTAGGTACGGAAGAAAGTTATCATCAACGACGACCAGCGACTTTGTGAGGTCCCAGGCGCTACTCACGGGGCCCGTCGCCTCTTGGACTAAGGTACAGAAGTGGTATCCAATGACCGCAATTGCGTGACGGCGGCCATGCATCGCCGCAAACAAAGGGAAACCGGACTCTACGTATGCGATGAGCTGGCGATAGAAGGCCGGGTCCGACGGCCCAGACCGCGCCAGGTGTATCGGATACGTTCCGGCTTCCTGGAATACCCGCTCGGCCTGTGACATTTGCAAACCTTGGGCTGGCACCAAGCCACCTGGATCGAACTGATGCGCCATAAGCGTGATGTCATAGGTAAGATGCTCGCGGTATAAAGCATATCTTTGGCTGTAATGACGCAAAATCGACCAACACGCGGCGTGCGCGCAGACCGAGATATCCGCATGTTGGTCCATAGAGGGAAATCCCTGGATGTGAAGTTCATAGCCAAGGAGATGAATCTTGTACTTACCAGTGATGATCGAACCGGTGGCGCCGGTCCTTACGCTCGGAGACAGAACTGTGCGACCAATGGTCGCTATTCCCGTGGGACGTAAAACCATGTAACCGAAATAGTGATTGCTCAGCTCCCCGTGGGAGTGTGGCCCAAGCTTGAGCGAATCCGCATCGAAGGTAACTGTTTCATCGAACAGATGCAGCCGAACACAATCCTTGCGATATGACTGCCCCTTCTTGGCATAAAAGCTGTAGTACGTGCTCCTGTAATCCTTATCAATGTAATCACGTTCGATAAGTATTGCCCGCACAGAACTCGACAAACCATCCTGCAGTCTCGCGACGACTTGATCCGCGCCAAATTCCGGACCAAGTTCACGCAGAAGAGCTTCCAGATCGGTGCTAGATTCTAGATGCAGCCAAGTATACATATTGCCGTGTCAAGCAAGCGTAGGGGGTGGGACCGCCTTTTGGCTACAAAAATGTTCGGTAACGATCACTACTGCCCCAATGAATCGAGGAACAGGCGGGAGCTTCATCCCGCGTTGGTCACTCATTGAGCCGGATGGTAGCCGTGCTCTCCGCTGGGAAGCGCGATGCCGGCACCTGAGACCGAGATCAGCAGTGACTAAACCCTTACCTTTTCAGACGGCCGGATCGGGCAGATCCGGCCATTGATTTTATTGGGTTTACTGGACGGCTTTTTTGACCCCTTTTGTCACGGCGGAGATTTGCTTATGGGCGTCGTAGAGCACGCGGCGCTGCTGGAGGAGCGATTGGTCGATCGTCTGGGTGTTGGCGAGGATCTGCTGCAAGGTCAGGCGGAGTTCGTTGATGGCGCTAAGAGCGGACACATGGCTGCGGCCAGAGACATATATAAGGATAGCCAGCACTGCGATGACGGCCAGGCAGACAAGCAGGACAAGTGAGTGTTCGGTCATACGACGTGCTCCTGGGTGGTTGAGGCGTGCTCGCGGAGCACGCGTTGGACGGTTGCCGTCGAGACACGGTGCCCTTTAGCGATCTGGCGCAGGCTCTGACCCTGGCGGCGGTCGCGATGGATTCCGGCATTGTCCAGCTGCAGTGGATTGCGTCCGATGTGCCGGCCTTCGAGACGGGCACGCCGCATGCCGGCGCGCACCCTCTCGATGATTAGATTGCGTTCGAGTTCGGCGACGGCGCCTACGATGATGATGATTGCCCGGCCCAGCGGGCCACCGGTGTCGATGTTCTCCCGGAAGCTGACGTACTCGATGTTGAGCCTGCTGAGCTCGTCGAGGATGTCGAGGAAGTGCTTGACCGACCTGGCGATCCGATCTGAGGCCCAGACCAAGACGACGTCGAAGCGGCCGCGGCGGGCGTCGACCATCATGGCATCGAGCCCAGGCCGCCTGGCCTTCGTGCCGCTGATCTTGTCGGTGAACTCGTGGACGATTTCGTAGCCGCGCTGGCTGGCCATCTGCCTGAGGTCGTGGAGCTGGCTCTCCGGGTGCTGGTCGAGGGTCGAGACCCTCATGTACAAGGCGGCGCGCTTCACGCACGCCGTCCTTTTTTAGGGGCGAGAGGCCCATACTTGGCGACGTAGCTCTGGATGTACTCCTGCAGCACGACGGTCATGTCAGTGCCCCTGGCCGCGGTTGCGGCCTTGAAGGCGTTGTGGAGGCTTACTTCGATGTTGACGTTCACTCGTTTTAACCCTGTTCCTTCCTTCTTGATCTGACTCACCTCCTCTCTCTGGAGATGAGCCTATACGCGTTTGAGTATGCACCGCCAGTATCCAGGAAGGTCCGGCGGCGCTGTAGGTTAAGCTTCTCAGGCTTTCCGGCGGACCCGGTCCAGGACAGCCAACTGATCGACCTTGAGTCCGAGCGTATCGGCGATGGGCCTAAGTTGGTTGAGCTCAGGTAGCCGCCCGGCCTCCATAGCCTGCCAGTCGGCAGTCTCCATCCCGGCCAGCTGAGCGGCCTCCTTTACCGAAAGGCCCCTGGCCTGCCGGCTGATCTGCAAAAGCCAGATGAAGAAGTTAGTCGAGGCTTGGAGGGAAGAGTCGTTCTGATCACACATGGTACTCATACACACATTGCTCCTGATGGATGCGGCCTGTCAAGCAAGTCCGCGCAGATTTGATTACTCTATGAGTATGTACTCATTGATGGTCAGATCCAAAGGCCCAGCTTTTATCGCCATGGAAAGATGTCTACTTCCAGGGATCCAGACAGATAGATAACGTCTCCCGCCGTTATTACGAGCAGGAGCTGGGTGCCGGCATTGGCCCGTCCATGTCTGGTACAGAACACTTCGGTTATACAGAGCCCTTACGTCGTTTCGTCCAGCGCGAGGGCTTCGAGCCACAGGCTAATGAGATCCCCAACACTGCTCCCAGCTGGCTGCCAGGAGATGACTACTACACCAACTTCAAGGTTGGAGATCCATTCATCAAGGTCGATCAGGGCTATGCCCGCCTGCCTGGCGCCGGCTACGAGGCCCTGCATCCTGAACTCGAAGGAGTGGATCCGGAAGACTATCCGGACATCAACAAGCTGGCCATCCTGGCCGACGTGGCGCCGTATTCGAGGGAGTACTAGGTGCTCTCATCCTGCTGCACACAAAAACCCTCACGCGCCCGCGCCCGGGAACCGCCACCATACCGGACCATGTTCATCGCAGTGCCTGGGCATGCCCGGCTTACCTCGGCTCCCGAACGTTCACCGGCATGCCGATGCGGCAGACTTGTCGACCCCAGTCGATCAAGCCCGGTACCATGCTTGATATATAGATATCTATCTAGATATCACCCTTGTGCCTGGGATCAGTGTGCTGATGGAAGAGACCTTCTCTTGCTCTTCTTCACCATGCCTGCCCGGGAAACGATGCACCTGGCCTCCGAGTTATCGGGATGCCAGGGACTGTTCTCAATCATCGTCTATTAACTGCCCAGGTATTTTTCTGCCTGGGATGGGTGTCGATATGGATAGTGCTCTGTGACGCTTCAATGCTCTCTTTTACGCCGCCGGGCCTCTGCGCCGGGGGCGCGACGGCCTCCAGTCTGTCCCCGTCCTACACCCATATTTCCGGACCCCGATTCCAGTTGGGATTTTTGCCAGACGCCCAACGAGACACCCGGGGGGCTCAATCGAGTCTTGATACTTTGTGCTACTTCAACAGGTAGGAAAGGGACAACGGCCCCTCTATAGGGGAACATCGACAAAATGGAAGATTCTTCGAAATAGCCGGAAGAAACTGTCCCCAAGGGACCCCAAAAGGGAAATCATTTGTCCGCTCTATGCAAATGCGCTCGAGCATCCTGGGAAGTTTACCGGGAGCAATCATCGCGGACCCTGTCGCGAAACGCGCATCGGACTGTTAGCGCCAGCTGTGCCAAGGGCCATGTGTCCGGAGAGCCGACTATTCGCCCGTGTGGCTCCCATTCCATTGTCGGCGAGTGACTCGGCGATTTGTCACGAAACGAAGGTCGTCGGCTCCGATAAGCGTTTAAATCGGACCTGTTCTTCAGCCAGTCGGGACAAGCGACTCTCGTGTACAAGCGTTCGGCCACCTGCGCAAGGTCCGTTGATATTTTCGGTATGCGCTCATTTTGTGGTGGGCGCATTTTTAATGCTGCCTAGCAGCGATGTTTGGATGCGTCTCAAGCGACGTAGCGCTTTTCTATATCATCGCCTGGCGAGCGACCTCCGCCAAACCACTATTAGATATTAACCGAGCTGCAGAATGCCTCCGTCGTTAGCCTGGATTTGAATGCTGCGATCATCGAGCCACAATTCGCCGAGGCGAATTGCATCGGGTTACTTTCCGGCACGTTCACCGGTGGCCTGCAGGCACCCGCACTACACGAACAAGATGCAGGCACTCAATGTCTTCCGCAATCCCGGGATCATTGGAAAGCTGCATACTGTGCATAAATCGGGTTATCAAACTCCCTGCTCTAACGCGCCAACCGATATATCTCAGAACCTGCAAGCAGAAATGCTCCGGTACCGAAGACGTAACTTGCAGGCGGCGTGTAATCGCCAGGGGCAGCGCCAACTGGCTGCACGCAGCCAAGCCGGCCATCCTCATAAACGTGCTTCAACAAACCAGCCCACGCCTTCTTCACGACAGGGAGATACTTCTTGCGATCGAGAAGGCCGGAGTTAATGCCGTATGCGAGAGCATAGGTGAAGAAGGCCGAGCCGGAAGCTTCCGGGAGCTTATAAGTTGCAGGATCGAGCAGGCCCGGTCTCCACAATCCATCGGGCCCTTGAATGGAAGCGACCTCTTCGGACATCTGACGAAACTGTTCAATATACTTCTCGCGCAAGGGGTCGTTAGCGGGCAACACAGATAGAACGCGCACCAGACCCGCCGTCACCCATCCGTTTCCCCTTGACCAATAGAGCCGCCGACCGTTTGCCTGATGCGATTGGAGAAAAGTTTGATCCCGAGCGAAGAGATGATCGCTTTTGTCGTAGAGCAGATCAGACGTGATCCACCACTGGCGATCCATGAAATCCAGATACTTTCGATCTCCGGTTGCCTGGTATAGCTTTGTCAGAACCGGAGGTGCCATGAACAGTGCATCGCACCACCACCAGAGAGGTTTGTCCTTGGGCGCGGGGAGTTGCATTACACGATCGATGTTGTCCCTGATCGGCGCCAGCATGGCGGGATCATGCAGGGTGAGGTAGAGATCGAGGTAGGTCTGACCCACGGCCTCGTCGTCCGCATGACCCAGCCGAGGGCCGGGCAGCCATGCGAACTTGGTTCCCATCCGCTGCATGGCTTCTCGATACTTGGCCCCACCGGCGGCATCCGGAACAGCCATGAAGCCGGTGTATAAAGCAGCGAAAGTCCAGTCTTGATTAAAACCGGATTCGGCACGGCTCAACTGCCAATCCGCCACTTTATGAATGGCTTTGGCTACCACACTGCGCTTTAATGACGGGGCAAGATCATGCGCCAGAGGCGGGGCAGTTGCGGGCGCGTCACCCGCCGCCGACTGTCTTTCGGCAATGGGCAATTGGGCATGGAGCGGATATGACGCGGCTAAGAATAGGACAACGACAACGGCACGTGAAACTAAAAGTACCCCACGCAGGGGCGCCTTGTGGAGTGATTCCAGGTTAGCAGTGGATAGTTTGCTTTGTAGATAGATTGACGGCTCTGCAAGAGTCTTCTTCGTATCACGCGATTTGATTGTCATGTTATCCATTTCCAGTTTGTCTGTTAATAACGCTTTTTGGTGCGGGATTGGAGAACTAAACTCCCGATTATGACGTCAAGGCACCGCGGGATTGGGCAGCAAGAAGTACTCCGATTGCGGCGAAAGTGAGGGACTAATGGACATATCTCCCTGTGAAATCGTTTCGCTTCTGATCGTGCAGTTTCGCTTTCGTTGGATGTCGTCACTTGACGTTAATGGTTCAAACCACTTATTACGGAATTAACAAGATGGGTGGTAGTTCCTGCCGAGAGGGCTGCAAGGCAAGATTTTCAACGTTAGCGGCTTAGCCAACCTCCGTCGACAACCAGAATCTGTCCATGGATATAGTTGCTGGCCTGTGATGCCAGAAAGACTGCTGCTCCGGCAAGATCGGCGGGAGCGCCCCAACGCCCTGCTGGAATGCGCTCCAGAATCTGCCGCGAGCGATTGCCATCTTTGCGAAGTGTCTCGGTGTTGTCAGTCTCCATATAACCGGGCGCGACAGCGTTTACATTGATACCTTTCGATGCCCATTCGTTAGCAAAGGCTCTGGTGAGTTGCCCTACGCCTCCTTTGGCCGCCGCATAGCCCGGCACAAGTACGCCCCCTTGGAAGGTCAGCAGAGAAGCGATGTTTATGACCTTGCCTGCTCCCTGCGCAAGCATATGTTTGCCCGCCAGTTGAGTGAGCCGGAATACGCTGGTCAGGTTGGTGGCCAACACTGCCGTCCAGTCCTCGATGGAATGCTCAACAGCCGGGGCCCGACGAATCGTGCCGGCGTTATTGATCAGAATGTCGATACAGCCAAACTCGAAGACGACCTCGTCGACCATGCGAACACAGGCGGCGTCCTGGCTGACATCACCGTTCACCGCGATAGTGCGCATTCCGTTGGCTGCTGCAGCCTGAGCCACAGTTTGCTGAATTGCATCTGGCACGCCGCGTGAGCCGTGCAGGGCGACGTGGGCTCCTGCTTCTGCCAGCGCCAAGGCGATTGCCGCGCCCAGACCCCGCGAAGAGCCAGTGACCAGAGCTGTCTTTCCATTTAGTTTGAAGTCATCCAGAATCATCCTCTTCGTCCTCTCGCTGTTCTATAGCAGGTCGGAGATTGCCAACCGGTCCATGTCGTCGTAATCCTGGTTTTCGCCACCCATGCCCCAGCAGAAGGCATAGTTTGTCGTGCCCACACCGGCGTGGATTGACCAACCTGGCGACACTACCACCTGCTTGTTCGCGATGAGAATGTGGCGGGTCTCATCGGGCGGCCCCATCAGATGGAGGACCCGGTCTTCCGCCGAGAGGTTGAAGTACAGATAAACCTCGGAACGCCGCATGTGAGTGTGCGGAGGAATCGTGTTCCAGACATTGCCGGGAGCGAGTTGCGTGAATCCCATAACAAGCTGACAACTGGGTATGCGGGCCTTGTGAATCAGCTTGATGATATTGCGCTGATTCGCCGTGGCGGGGCCTCCCAGACTCACGCGCGGTTCTCGCGTGGACTGGATCAGCTCAGTGCGATAGGTTCGATGCGCCGGGTAGCTCAGGAGATAAAACTCCGCGGGATTGTCCGGATCGATGCTTTCGAAACTGACGAGCTCGTTTCCGCGCCCTATGTAAATTGCATCCAGATTGCCCAGAGCAAAGCGTTGTCCATTCACGACGATGACTCCAGGGGCGCCAATATTGAACACACCCAATTCGCGCCGCTCCGTAAAGTAAACGGCCCTTAGTGCGTCGTCCGCGCCAAGCAGCAAAGGATTCTGCCCGGGTATTGCCGACCCTATGATCGTTCTGTCCAAATCGACATAGGTCAGATTGATCTCGCCAGGCTGGAAGAGATCCGTCAATAGGAATGTATCGCGCAACTGCGAGGTGGTCATGGAGGGAAATCGAACAGCGTCTGCCATTTGCAATAGTTTCATGGAGCTCAACTTTCTTTGCTGTTTCACTGGATGGTCGGACGCGTCTGCGATACTGGCCAGACCGTCAGATGCGGCGTGACGCACAAATCACTTCAGCTTTAGCTCCATAGCCTGAATCGCATATTTCGGCACCGTGTATTGGAAGCTGTCTTTCACATTGTCGATGGTCTTTTCTTCGGGAACGATGTGCTTGGGATCGTTGATGGTGTTGGTGTCCTGAGTGGTCTTGGAACTGAGGCTGATGACTCGAGCGCTCGGGCCGATCGAGCCGGCGCCTTTGAGCCGAATATCAACAGTTTGTGGAGTCGAAGAAGCATTCACCAGTTTCAGGTAGAGGATGCCTTTGTCAGCGTCCTTAGTTACCGAATAGAAGAAGCGCGGGCCGCCACCACTGATGGTCGATTCTACGATCTCCTTTCCCAGATTCTGACTGAACATCACTTGAGCGTAATAGCTTGGTGAGCCGAAACTGGTCAGCGCATCGTAGCCGATCAGGTCCGTGCGCCACTGCATGCCGCCGGGATTCACGTTGACCAACAGAGGAGCGTAGCTGGCCAGAATCACAATGTCACTGTTGCGCTCCATACCGGTCATCCATGCGGCATCTCCGAGCGCCGCACCGAAGTTGGGGGTTGGTCCACCTTCACGAGTCGCCCACTCTCCAACAAATATCTTCGGCCCGCTGCGGTCGGCCTTGTCGTAGTGGTGCACGTCGGCGAAGAAATCCTCGGCCTGCTTGTAATAGTGATCATCGATCATGTCCGGCTTGATGCTGGTTACAGACGTGGTCGCGATAAGTTGTATGTTGGGATACTTCGCTTTGATTGCTCCATAGAATTGGGCATAGCGGCCGTTGTAGCTCTTGGATTTGTCAAAGAAATCTTCATTGCCAATTTCTACGAAATTGAGGGCAAAAGGCGCAGGGTGACCATCTTTGGCGCGTTGCGCTCCCCATTGAGTATCGATGGCTCCAGTCACATATTCGATCTCATCCATCGCGTCCTGGACGTAGGGATCGAGTGCGGGGCCGGGATCGACATGCTCCTGCATCATCGAGTATCCGGCGTAGACGGCTAGCACCGGCTGAATGTGAAGGTCCTCGCACCAGTACAGAAATTCAAGAAGCCCCATCCCATCCGACGAGTGATAGCGCCAGGGACTGAAGTGGGTTGGACGATCGACCCAGGGACCGACGGTCTTCTTCCATTCAAAACGCTCCGAGATACGGTCGCCTTCCAGGTAATTGCCGCCTGGGAAGCGCAGGAATTTCGGGTGCATTTCCGCGAGCTTCTCCATGAGATCGATACGGAAGCCATGCTCCCGGCCCTTATAAGTAGGTGGAAACAAGGAGACCAGGTCGAGCCATAGGGTTCCGGGGTTTTCCACCGAAATTACAAAGTGATTGTTAGCAGAAACGGCGACGTCACTGGTCTTCAGGGTCGCACTGTACTGCCTCCAATCCTTGCTGATCGCGGGGATAGTAGCACTCGCGACGGCTTCCCCACTTACGTCGTTCACGATGGCGATCCTCACTACTCCCAGAGTGGGTTTATCCGTTTTGGCATAGAACGAGGCTTGGTATATTGTGTTGGGTCGAACGGGGATTCCCCAGTAGCCATCGTTCTGAACGCCAGCCTCTTCCGTCGGGCCAGCCGCCTTCACGCTGATCTTGATACTGCTCGTTAACGCCATGCTTGGTCCCGTCTGGCGATCCAATGCGATCATCGCTTCGGAATTGCCATGGGTGACAGCGACCCAGTGTTCGAGGTTGCTCCCACGCGGGCCGACGACGCGGCTGTTGATTAACTCCGCATAGAGCCCGCCGTCGTAGGAGTAATTAATTTCTTCAGTCATCAGGCCATAGAGAGTCGGGCTTACCTTGCCGATAAACTTGTCTGTATGAATTTCCAAGGTAGCCGTGGGAGCCGAAGGCAGACCTTGGGCGATGAGTGCAACGGTTAAATGCAAGAGCGTGAATCGGATCGATTTGCTAATGAGCCTTGTAGCCAACATGTTCCTGATGTCCTCTGCTATGGCGATTTGTTGCAAAAACAGCTATCCGTAAGAGGGCTTGCCCTCAATTCATGGGTAAGATCAAGGATCTCGCCTGAAGCAATATCCGCATCAGTTCATCAGACAACTGTCCAATAGACAGCAAAACGGTCCCAACTTTGATTCAGTGGCTTTAGAGTCAAGTCCTGCGACTGGCCGGTTGTACGGAAATGAAGCGGCTTTCCGGAGATCGGCTGAATCCAGTCCTGCAACTTCTCTCCGTGCGGTTTCAGGTCCGGCACTCTGGTCGATGCCACTTCATTGAGTTCCGGCCCCTGCGTATGCTCGAAGTCGAACGGTATCTCGCCGCGCGGGAATTGGCCCGCCAGAACGATCGGTCCGTAGAGAAATGCCTGACTTGTGGGATCGTCGCGCAATGACTCTACTGTAAGCCGCATCGGTAAGATGAACTCAACGCGGTCGCCCGCTTTCCACACACGGCGCAACGCAAGATATGATCCCGGCGAGGCCGAAGCAGAAACCTGTTTGCCATTGATAAAGGCGACGCAGTCAGTGGTGGTCCAGGCGGGCACTCTTAAGTGCAGTGTCCATGGCGTTCCCGGAGTCGCGAGCACATGAACAAGTGTACGGTCGGACTCCGGAAATTTGGTCGTTTGTTGCAGCTTAATTCCATGCTCCTTCCAATTAAGGCTCGACGATAAGAACAGGTTGACGAATACCCCGTCGCCGTCATGGTAGTAGATGGTGTCATTGAGCTTCGCGAATTCCTCCAGGGCCGACCCGGTGCAGCACCAGAACGTATCATCCTCGGTGCAGAGAGTCTTCCACGCGCCGGGAGACATCGATAGAAAATAGCTGGTCAAACCTGTTTCCGGTTGAATCATTCCCAGGCGATGATTGAACAAATTGCGCTCGTAATAATCCAGGTACCGAGCATTGCCGGACCACCCGTAGAGATGGCGCGTAAGCTTCATCATGTTATAGGCGCAGCAGCACTCCTGGTGATGGGAACTGGCCGCCAACTCGATGGCGAGATGATTCGCATTTGTAAGCCAGCTCTCGGTGTTACCTGAGCCACCTGTAGCGTAGGTGCGCGATTCTGCAATCGTCTCCCAGAAGAAGCTGGCCACATTGCCAAAGCGGGCGTCGGAGCTGAGTTCGCAGCGGCGAGCGGCGCCAATCACCTGGGGTATGTGAGTATTGGCGTGCAGCCCCTTGAGCTGATCTTGTCGAAGAGCCAGCGGTGTAAAGAACACCTTTTTTGTGAATCGATCTCCTGCCTGCGCCCAGCGGTCATTTCCTGTTACTCCCGCAAGGTTGTAGAGTACCTCGTTCATTCCACCAAACTCGGTCCGCAGGATATCCTGCATATGCTCCTCTGCGCGGGCCGCGGTCCACGTGTCAACCCAAGCAGCGAGTTGCACCAGGATATCGAGCGCCTGGTCGTTGTCGCCATACTGCTTCATGTCCAGCAACCCGGCCATGATCTTATGGAGGGTATAGAAGGGCGCCCAGACCTTCTCGCGCTTATCGAGCCGGACAAAAAGTTCTTCGGGGAATGCGCTGACGTAGCCATTCGCGTTGAGCTCCTTCTGGCATTCGAAGATCCCACTAACCAGGCCATCGGCTTTTACTTTGATCTCCGAGTCTCCCGTGGCGGTGTACAGCAGCGCGCACGCTGAAAGATAGTGGCCAACAAAGTGTCCGCGAAGTTCGGCGCCTGGCGCCTCCCAGCCCCCTAACGGTTCAGCTTTGGACGGCAGTCCGGCAGTTACTCGAAAGTTATGCAGGAGCCGGTCATTGGAGAGACGTAGAATGTATCCCCGGTTCCAATCCCGCGCATCGCGGAGCGGTCCTGGTTCTAGTTGGACCTGCCGCAGCGCGAATGGCTGAAGCACTAGCTGCAACTCCCTTTGCTCGAAGACCAGCTTCTCTGCAAATGGATCTGGTTCGATGATAGGCGGATGTTGGTTGTAAGCCGCTGCGGTCTTGGGCTTACGTACCTCCGGCACTTTCGGAGCGGCGGATCCGGTCTGTGACTCCGATGTATCCTGCTGGCTAAACGCCCCCGGTCGAAGCAACATCAGCAGCGGCGTCAGGATTGCACTCTTGGTAAAATGCCTGCGATTCATGGAATCCGTTCCCAACCTCTGTGTTTACTCAGTAGGTTTCAAGGGGCACCTGAAGTTCAGTTTGCTGGAGCGAGCAGGATGCGAGTACAGGCGCACTTTTGTTGCCCGCCAGAAGCGGAGGAAAGCCAATCGATGCGTGTCTTAATTTTCTTGAACATAGATCGAGCGGAACGAGAGTTTCCGCTTATTCCGCTCGACTCTGTTTCATCGCGTACTTGTGGGTCAGAAGGTTAGCCGAGCGCCAACCTGAATCAGCCGTGGGCTGGCGGCGCCGGTGATTTTGCCGAAGGTCGAAGAGGCATTGGCTGCTCCCAACGTCTTGGGAGGACCGCTCGATCCAGGCGCATTCAGACTCACAAGATTGAAGGCGTTGGTCGCCTCGCCTCGGAGTTGGAGGGTCAGCTTCTCGAAATGGATGTCGCGGAAGACTCCCAGGTCGATGTCGCGATAACCCGGAGCGCGCAGGAAATTCCGTGGCGCATTGCCATCGGCTCCGCCGGGGCCAATGCCGCCTGCCACGCCAGAGCCGTTGTATACGAAAGCGGCCGTATTGAACCACTCGGAAGCCGCGCCTCCCGTGCAGATGCGGCATCTGTGCGGATTGAGGACGATCGGCGCGCCGGCAACGATATCCGGGCGGTTGGCATTGGAACTGTCATCATTCTGGTCCGCGCCGGTTGAGACGGTGAAAGGCAGACCGCTTTGCAGCGAGACGATCGGCGAAATCGACCAGCCATTGACAATATTCTTCAGAAGCAGGTTGGATCCCTGGTAGTAATCAGGTTTCCAGATGCCCGAGATGCTTGCCACGTGCCGCTGGTCTTGAGTCGCTACTCCCCTTTCCTCCCACAGATTGGCGAAGTCCTGCGCAGATGACTGCCCATCCCCACCAGGATTCACGCCATCGAAGCTGTGGCTCAGGACATAAAACCCATTGAGCATCAAGTTGCGGGTTAAAGGCCTGCTGGCCGTGATTTGAAGCGAGTGATAGGATGCCGTTTCCTGGGTTTCGATGTAAGTGACCTGGCCGAGAACGCCAGGATCGTATGGGCGGCGGGCATTGATGCTGGTCTGCGATGTGGTCGCGCCCGGCGCATAGGGTGCATAGTTCTTATCCGTGGCAAACGGTATATGGTTTGTCAGCACACCCACATAGGCAAAGGTTGCGGAAAGATGCTGTGGAAACTGGTGTTGAACCGCAGCATTGATTTGGTAGGAAAGTGGCCACTTGTAGCCTTCTGCGATGGTTTCAACGGTCGCTGCCGGCAAGAAGCGGGGACTTGAAGGATTGTAGATGTAGGGGAACGGGTTACCATTCGGGAATGAGGCCGGGTTCCCATATACGTTGCTGAACGATGTGATGGAATTGAATGTTTGCCGCACCGCGAAAGGCTGCGCATTGGCCGGCTGGTTCCATTCATTTGCGCTCACACTGCCGAAGAAGACGCCGGCGCCAGCGCGAACCGCAGTCTTTCCGTCGCCGAACGGATCCCACGCAATGCCCACGCGCGGAGATACATGATGCCATTGGTTGGGTGCAATGCCACGCGGCACGCCTGCATCTCCGGGGAATAACATCCCCAGTGGCGCGCTGGCAACCACCGTGGACTGTACTCCCGGAACAAATGTAGCGGTCAGGTTTTGACGCTCCACCGGCGAAGTTTGCACGTCATACCGCAGCCCCAGGTTCAAGGTAAGCCTTGGCAGAATCCGGTAGGTGTCCTGCAAGAAGAACGCGAAGTACCAGTCGCTGGTCAGCGAATGGTAGGGCGTGTCCTGCTCCATCGAGGCAACTTGTCCGGTCACGAAGTCGGCCAAGGCATAGCCTGTTGTCGTTGGTGCTGATGTGGCAAAACTGAAAGCGCCGAAGTTCTCAAGATTGCCTGCGATCGGATCCTTTTCGAGCGAGATTTCCCCACCGAGATCGAGGGAATGCTTTCCTTTGGTTGCGCTTGCCACATCGCGTAAAGATACAAAATTCGTATCGCTCACCGGTCCTGCCAGGCCGTTGCTCGTGCTGAAGCCTCCTGAAATCGAGATGAATGGGAGCGCCTTCGGCCCCTGGGTCGTAAAGGTCGATCCCAAACTGCCCAGGTCCACTCCGGTTGGGAGGTTTACGCGACCGCCCGCCACATGGGTAAGCGTGAACCATGTTTGGTTGGCCAATGTCGAACTGAACGTGTGTGCGTCGCTCATATTCAGAACCTGCTGCTTTGAATACGACTGGGTGGTCCCGTAGGGGATGCTGCCGCCACCAAATGCGTTTTGCACAGTGTTCACGTAGAAATAACTGGCAGCCGCGTGGTCCTTGCTCCCAATCGACTCGTCGTATTTACCCAGGTACTCATCCTCGTTTGTAGGACCGGTAAAGTAGCCCAGATAGCCGTTAGTGCCAGAGTTTGGCAAGGGGACATACTTGGTCATAAGGTTGGCCGCTGTCGGATCCAATAGGCTGGACGGTATGCAATTCAAGGTGGGCGTTCCGCAGTTGGGAGAACTATTCGTTCCTTGGACCTGCGCCTTTGTCCCCGGCATGTAAACCTTGGTAACAGGGTTGGTATCCTGAGTAAAATCGCCCTCTCGCTCAAGGGCCGTCGGCACAACACCGCCAGACAGTAGTTGACCGACGACCTGGCGCAGCGCAGCAGCGCTGAAGAAGAAGAAGGCCTTGTCGTGCTTGACTGGGCCGCCCACAGTTCCGCCAAACTGGTTGCGATGATACGGGGCGTTGATATACGCACCCGTCACGGGGTTTTTGGGCGCATTCCAAGGGTACGCATTCAGGTCTGTATTGCGGTTGAATTCGAACAGCGAGCCATGGAACTTATTCGTCCCCGACTTTGTGACCGCCGTGACCACAGCGCCCGACATACGGCCGTACTGTGCCGCGAAAGCGCTCGTTTCTACCCGGAACTCTTCAAGCGCATCGGGATTAGGCAGTGCATTGCCGTAATTGCGCAGCCCAGTCATGTTGATGCCGCCGTCCAGGTAATAGCTGACCATTGGCACGCCGCCGTCAATACCGCCGTTGATGATCACGTCGATAGCCGGTTCGCCGATTTGGAAGTTCGGCGTGCCGCTGGGATTGCTCTGCGCGCTGGCGCTATTCGACTGCACGCCCGCCGTCAACGAAAGCTCTGCATACGCATTGCGGTTGACTAGTGGCAGACCCACTATCTCGTCAGGCGACACGGTCCTGCCAAGTACCGCTGTGGAAGTATCCACCAGGGGCGGCGCAGAGCTGACCGTGACCGTCTCCTGAGTTTCACCCACTACCAGTTGAGCATCCAGGCGCTGGGTCTCGTCGACTCGCAAAACCACGCCCTTCTGAAGGAATCTCTTGAAGTTCTTGGCATTCACTTCGAGCGTGTAGGCTCCCACCGCCAGTCGATCGATCCGGTATTCGCCCAGTGCATTGGCGGTCACCGTCCGGGCGCTGCCCGTATCCTGACTGGTGGCCGTCACAGATGCGGACGGAACTACCGCGCCTTGCTGATCGGTCACCGTACCAACCAAGGCTCCAGTGATGCTCTGTCCATAAATGAACGTGTTGGCGCCAAAGACGAGAACGAGCATTGCCATCGAGCAGGTGCTTAGACTTGCTGATACGCATCTTTGCAAACTACGCGTTTTCATACTGCCTCCATAATTCTTCATGCCGCAATTTTTCATATTGCCTCCAGGAATTCCGGGCCTCGAATCTCAGCCAGCCATTCGAGAACCGGCGTTCGCGACGTTCTTGCTTCTGGATCAAAACCGGCCCCAAGTCTCAGCGGCTTTATCAAGTCCTGTCGCCGTTCAGTGGGGTTCGGAAGGGTTCGGAACCTTTACATTTATTGTTTTCAATAGTTTGCAGTGGACGTTACGAGGGGGTTAAGGCGGATGCTACAATTCAACCGCTGAAGAAGACTCCATGACAACAGATAACCGCATTGCGCGAATCCCCTTGACTCCGGAACAAACGGAGATCGTGCGGTTTGAGCTGGAGAGGATCCTCGCCAGCCCTCTCTTTCAAGGCAGCAAACGATGCTACGACTTCCTCCAGTACATCGTTACCTGCACACTCAATGGTGAACTCGATAGCCTGACCGAAAGGTTCCTGGGCGCCGAACTTTTCGGCCGTGCCATCGACTACGACACAAAATCGGATTCGATCGTCCGAGTCCGGGCAAACGACGTTCGCCGCAGGCTGACGGAATTCTATGCGGACCAGCGCTTGCCCCACAAAGTGATCATTTCCCTGGGGGCGGGGAGCTACATACCTGAGTTTCAATGGCCGCAAAGGAAGGAATCTCAATCGGGAGGAGACTCTCTCATCCCTACATCGTCCTCCGTGCCGTCAACGGCAACCTGGGAAAGGAATGAAGCACTGATCGCCAATCACCCTTCCGCACTTGGGATCGAACAATCGGAACAACATCCCCGGTCGGACAAGACCTCTGCACCCGAGTCCGGAGGCGCATTGGTCTCGAGCGAAAGCCAGCATAAGTCGCGAGTGGGCGTTTCACGCGGATTCGTCGCGGCGGGCTCCTTCATCGCTGGGGTCATGATTCTTGCGCTCGGGTTTTCCACCTTTACTCTTTGGCAGGAACTCCGCACCGCGCGCCAGTCGCTGTACCCATGGCGCAATTCGCCCGCGGTCGCTAGTTTATGGGGGACATTTCTCGACGACCAGAAAGATACAGATCTGGTCCTGACTGACTCCTCATTCTCCCTGGTTGAAGCTTTGACGAATAAGTCATTCAACCTGAATGATTATTTGGCCCGTTCTTATGTGAGCCAACTTCAGGATCAGGACCCAAGAATGGCTGCGGCTTTGAGCAGAATTTCGAATTGGGGACTCGGAAGCTCAGGTGAATTTGAAGCAGCGCAACACATTTTGAGGCTCGACCCGGCTCGACAGAAGCTCCATTTCTATCTCGCGCGCAAATATCAGCCTGACCTGATTCGGCGAGACAACGTCATCCTTATTGGAAGCCGATATGGGAACCCCTGGGCAGAGCTGTTCGACAACCGCATGAACTTCACTTTTGATCTCAAGAATCCGAATGAGATCTTGAACCTTTCACCAAAAGCCGGCGAGCCCGCGATTTACGACTTCGGTGCTTCGAGCTCCGTTGGCTACTGCATCATTGCCTATCTACCCAACCCCGACCATAACGGTAGCGCGTTCCTGATCCAGGGGACAAGTGGCGAGCCTACCCAGGCAGGTGTAGACTTCCTTTTATCGGAAGCGAAACTGTCCGGTTTTCAGAAAACGCTCGGCGCATCGAGACTTCCCTATTTCGAACTTCTGCTAAGAACATCCTGGGTGAAGGGCACGCCCATTGATTCGAGTATCGTCGCTTACCGAACATATCCTGGACCACATTAGTAGAATCTGCATAGTCCGAGACACAATCATTTCAGAGCTAGGCTAAATCTTTACTGAGCCGTTTCAGCGGCCCGATTTCCGCACCACCAACTCGACAGGAAACATCATCTTTGCGGGCCGCGCGTCGAACTGCGAGCTATGCAGGGT
>Ga0302319_10007787_pt1 | contig 21000 bp, 16 predicted proteins | sample Bog_T0_2_FD_203319 | JGI IMG/M metagenome (GOLD analysis project Ga0302319, IMG submission 203319) | Peat permafrost microbial communities from Stordalen Mire near Abisko, Sweden - Bog_T0_2 | ecosystem: Environmental > Terrestrial > Soil > Wetlands > Peat | place: Sweden: Abisko, Stordalen Mire... | reverse complement strand
CACAGGCCTTCATGGTCGGCGTTGCCCGCAGCATCGCGCTGCAGCAGGCCGAAGCGACGGCAGTAGCGACTTACAAGCGCCAGCTGATCGACTATCTGGAGCGGTTCATCGGCGATCTGGTGCGCCGCTCCGACACCATCGCCGGCCACATCCTGGCCCTAGAGCCACATATCGACGCATTGCTGCAACAGGTCGCGGCACGCGAAGCACGCGATTCCGCCCCCGGCAATGCAGCGGATCGCGCCGATGCGCAGACCTTTTACCGAAATGCCTGGCGCGAACGCTGGATTGGTTTGCACGGCTGGTTCTTCCGGAGCGGCCATGAGCCTTCGCAAGCCGAGTTACTAAGAGCGAGAGCACGGTCGGCGATCCCGCAACTGCTCGGCGCCATCGCCGCGATCAACGAACGCCGCAGCGGCCGCAGCGATCGCTCCGCGGATTTTCGCGTCCTCGCCGGCTGGTTTGCGGCCTGCCAGACCGACGGCGACGCGCACCGGCTGGGGCGCGCTGCATTCGCGCTCAATCAGGCACGGCATTTCGCGCTGAATACCGACGCGGATGCCGACCTGCCGGCGAGCACACGCTGGGCCGATGCGCCGCCACTCCAGATTCATCCCCGCTTGCGTGAATACGGCGAGGCCGCGCCGCGCGGGCCGATGGGGCGCATCCGCGACCGCGCCGAAGCGCGCGCGCGGCTGGCGCTCGAACTCGCCGAAGAGTCGCTACAGGTCGAAGCCGCGCGCCGGCGGCTCGCGACCGGTCAACCCATCCGGCTTTCCGATCTCCGCGAACTCGACGCGCATGCCTTCGGTCTTTTTCTCGGGCTGCTCGGCGAAGCGCTGACCGAACAGGCCGGGCCGGACGCCGCCGTGGCGCGGCAGACCGGAGACGGATTGCTGCAGATAAGCCTGACGCCGCTTGCGGCCGGGAGCCGGGCCGAGATCCATACGCCACATGGCGTGTTTTCCGGGCGCGACCACCTCATCACGATCACGTCGACGCAGGACATCCGATGACCGATCTTGCCGGGGACAGTCGCAGGATCGGCCAGCAACAACGGCAGCACCAGCGCGAGGAATTGCGGAGCGCGGTGCGCGCGCTGTTGATGACGCCGCTGATGACCCCGGCCCACGACGATTTTCCCGCGGTCCGTCGCCAGGCCGATGCGTTGCGCGACTGGTTCGCCCGCGAAACCGGCTGGCCGCTCCACATCGAACAAGAGGGGGCGCGGCTCTACAAGCGGCCGGCGGACCTCTCCGCCAGCATGCGCGGCCTGCCCGGTTATGACCGGCGCCGTTATGTGCTGCTTTGCCTGGCCTGCGCCGTGCTTGAGCGCGCCGAGCCGCAAATCACATTGCGCCTGCTCGGCGAGCGGCTGTTGCAGTTCGCCGCCGAGCCGACGCTGGCCGCGCTCGGCTTCGTGTTCACGCTGGGAAGCCATCACGAGCGCCTCGAATTGGTGGCTGTCTGCCGCACGCTGCTGGAGATCGGCGTCCTGCAGCGCGTCGTTGGCGACGAAGATGCCTTTGTCCACGGCGCAGGCGAGCAGGCCGACGCGCTCTACGACGTGCAGCGTCGCACTCTCGCCGGCATGCTGGCGGCCGTACGTGGTCCATCGACCTGGCGACCGGATGACGCCCCTGCCACGCTCGACGCGCGCCTGCAGGCCCTGGTCAGCGAGCATGTGTCGGACAGCGATGAGGGTCGCCGGACCGCGCTCCGCCATCATCTCGCGCGGCGCCTTCTCGACGACCCGGTGATCTATATCGACACGCTGGACGACGAGGCCCGTGTTTACTTCGTGAACCAACGTGGCCCGATGTCTCATCGTCTTTGCGACGCTGCAGGGCTCGTTGCGGAGCACCGCGCCGAAGGGCTGGCACTGGTGGATGAGACCGGCGTGCTGACCGATGTGGCCATGCCCGCCGAGGGCACCGATGCTCACGCCACGCTGCTGGTTGCAGAATTCCTCGCCAGCGGGCTCAGGCAACCGAAGACGGATGACATCGAGGCAGCATCGTCGTTAATCGGCTACTCGGACCAGGACGTCATTGCCTTCCTGCGCGACGCCAAAAACCGATATGGCCGATACTGGCGCAAGTCGGCGCGGGAAGCTGGCGCCGAGCGCGAACTTGCAGCGATCGCGATCGAGCGATTGGAGAAGCTGCAGCTCGTCGCGAAAAACGCGGACAGGATCCATCCGCTGCCGGCGATCGCCCGCTTCGGGCTCGGCGAGGCCGACATTCGCAACCTCCGTGATACGGAACGTATGCCGGCAGCGGCCGCCGGCCAACCCGGTTTCGCATGAACGATCGTCCGGCTTCGTTTACGGCCTTGACGGAGCGCCCGGCGCTACCGGTCCCGTCACAGCTCCGCTGGCAACCGCTGCGACTCGGGCTGGTGGAGATGTTTCACTATGACAGCGAAGAATTCTGGTTCCGCGACGGGCACCTGCTGCTGCGCGGCAATAACGGCACCGGCAAATCGAAAGTGCTGTCACTGACGCTTCCGTTCCTGTTTGATGCGCAACTCAAATCGTCCCGCATCGAGCCCGATGGCGACAACAGCAAGAAGATGTCCTGGAACTTGCTGATGAACAGCTATGACCGCCGAACCGGCTATGCCTGGATCGAGTTCGGCCGTCGCGGCGACGATGGCACGCTGCACTACCTCACGCTCGGCGCCGGGCTCTCCGCCGTCGCGGCGCGGCCGCAGGTCGATAGCTGGTTCTTCATCCTGGAAGATGCCGACAACGCGCCGCGCATCAATCAGGACTTCCGGTTGATGAGCGAGCAACGCGTGGTCCTGACCCGCGAGCGGCTGCGCGAAGCGCTCGACGGCCGTGGCCAGATCTTCGACACCGCCGCCGGCTATCGCCGCGCCGTCGATGAAAGGCTGTTTCATCTGGGCGTCAGACGCTATGACGCGCTGATGAATACGCTGATCCAGTTGCGCCAGCCACAACTGTCGAAAAAGCCGGATGAAGCGGCGTTGTCGAACGCCCTTACCGAGGCCCTGCCGCCGCTGGCGCCGGAACTGCTCGGCGATGTCGCCGAAGCGCTCGGCCAGTTGGAAGAAGATCGCCGTCAATTGGAGGACTATCAGGCGCTGGCAAAGGCCGTGGATCGCTTCGATCAGCGCTATCGTATCTATGCGGGAACCCAGAGCCGGCGACAGGCCCGCATACTGCGCCAGGCGCAGACGGAATTCGACAATGCGAGCCGATCGCGCGGGGAAGCACAGGCCCGGCTTGAAACGGCCGAGGCGGACGAAGCAGGCGCTAAAATCGCCCATGACGCGGCCGAAGTCGCGCTCAAGCGCGAACGCGCCCGGCTTGAAACCCTCCAATCGGGCGCCGGGATGCAGGATGCGAACCGCCTAGAATCCGCGGAGAACGATGCCGCCGCCCGCCAGCGGGCATTCGGAATCGCGGCCGATGCGGTCGCCGGGGCGCGGCGGCGATTGGACCGCAGTATCGAGGAAAAGGAGGCCGCCGCGCGGCGCGTGGCAGCGACCGAACGTCAGATCGCCGAGCTGCGCCGGACATGTATCCCCGATGCCGAAGCCGCGGGGGTTGCGAGCCTCCATTTGGAACATCCGTTCGCCGCCCTGGACGCTGCGACCCTTGGCGAGTGGACGCCGGCCGCCTTTGAAAGCGCGCGCTCCGGGCTGGGCGCTGTGGTCTCCGAACGGCGCGACCAGATCGCGACGCTGCGCAGGCGCGATGCGGAAGTGGCCGTAGCCGAAACCCTCCATGCGCAGCACCAGACGAGGCACGACGAAGCGCGGGAGACGGCCGAAGCTGCAGCGGATCGGCGCGAACAAGCCGATGCCGATGTGGAGCGCGAAGGGCAAACCCTGGTTCAGTGCTGGCAGAACTGCTTTGCCGATTTGAAGCAGTTGCGGATCGGCCCGGATGACGGATTCGCCGCGCTTGCAGCGCTGGCTGAATGGGTCGTGGCGCTGGATGGTGATAACCCGGCGCGCCAGCGCTTGCAGGTCGCACAACAGCAGGCCAGCGAGCGTTTGGCGGCCATGCGCGTGGCGCTGGCGGGCCAGCAGCAGGCCCTGCAGGCCGAGCGCACCGCGCTCGACGACGAACGCCTTCGCCTCGAAGGCGGCCTCGATACCATGCCGCCGCAACCTCACACCCGCGCGGAAAATGTCCGGAACGGCCGCGACGGGGCTCCGCTCTGGCAACTTGTGGATTTTCGCGCGGCCCTCACCATGCGGCAACGGGCCGGACTCGAAGCTGCGCTCGAAGCCGCCGGCTTGCTCGATTCCTGGATCTCGCCCGATGGCCGTGTGCAGTCCCGCGATGGCGGCGCCCCGCTGTTCGATGCGCACATGCTGGCGCGGCCGTCGCAATCGTCGTCGCTCGCAGACTGGCTGCAGGCCGACGTGCCGCCCGACAGCATGGTCCCCGCCACCGTCGTCGGGCAACTGCTGTCCGGCATCGCCTGTGCCGATGAGGACCCGGTCGACAGCGAAACCTGGATCGCGGCGGACGGCCGCTTCCGGCTCGGCGCGCTCGCCGGCGCCTGGAGCAAGCCGGAAGCCGTCTATATCGGCTATGCGGCCCGCGCCGCCGCCCGCGCACGGCGGTTGGCCGAAATTGCCGCCCGGCTGGCGCAGCTTGCCGATGCACTTGCAGCCGTGCAAGAGGGAGCCGATCAACTCGGCAAGGATCAGAATCAGGCCGCTGAAGAATGGCGGTTAGCTCCGTCGGACGAAAGCTTGCGCAAATCCCATCTGGCGGCGGCTGCCGCCGCGCGCGAAGCGGATATCGCCCGGCAGCGCTGGGTCGAAGCCGCCGTGCGGCGCGATGCGAGCGAGCAGGCTTTGCAGGCGGCGCGGCAGCGACGTACGGCCGACGCCACCGACCTGCGCCTACCTGCATTGCCGAACGAGCTCGCGGGCGTCGAGGCGGCACTGGGCAGCTATCAGAATGCGCAGGTTGAGCTGACGCAGGCGATCCGCGAGGCGCGACAGGCCTTCCCCAACCTTAGAAAAGAACGTCTGCGCGAAAGCGAAGCGCGTGACGATTTGACGGCGCAGGAAGAACGCTGCGCCGTGGCCCGGATCGAGGCCGAACAAGCGTCCGGCCGGTTCGAGGTGCTGCGCGACACCATCGGCGCAGAGGTCGAGGAATTGCGGCGGCAACTGGTCGAAGCCCGGGCCGGCGTCGAAGCCGGCGATACCGGCCTCGCTCTGGCTCGCGGCACCCTGATCAAATCCGGCCAGGCGCGCGCGGTCGCGCAGGAACAAGCCAGCAATGCGAGCGCGCATTTCGAACGATGCAACGACGCACGCGCCGAAGCCATTTCGAAGTTTCAACAGTTCACGAGCACCGGCCTGCTCGGCGCAGCGCTTCCGCAGCTTGAAGTGCCCGATATGGGTGCGGTCTGGACGATCGATCCCGCCCTCACCCTCGCGCGCCGCGCCGAGCAGGAGCTGTCGTCGCTAGATGACAAGGAAGAGACCTGGGCACGCGTGCAAAAGGAGATCAGCCAGGAATTGACTGAGCTGCAAACAACCCTCAGCGCGCTCGGCCACCGCGCGCAGTCCGAGCACAATGACTGGGGATTGATCGCCCACATCATCTACCAGAACAGACCCGAACGTCCGGATCGTCTCGCCGCGCGGCTGATCGAGGAGATCGCACAGCGCAGCGAATTGCTCACCGCACAGGAACGCACCGTGCTGGAGAACCATCTGCAGGCCGAAATCGCATCGGAGGTGCAACGGCTTTTGCAGGCGGCCGAGAACCGGCGCGACGCCATCAACAAGGAACTGCACAGCCGTCCGACCTCCACCGGTGTCCGCTACCGATTGCTATGGCAGCCTTTGGGCGAAGACGAAGGCGCCCCGATCGGCCTCGATGCGGCGCGAAAACGCCTGCTGAATACCAGCGCAGATCTGTGGTCGGTCGAAGATCGGCGGGTGGTGGGCGCGATGCTGCAGCAGCGCATCGCCGCTGAACGGGAACGCACCGCTTCAGGCGCCGGAACGGAGGCTGGCGCCGCCATGATCGACCAACTGACGCGCGCGCTGGACTATCGCCGCTGGCATCGCTTTCGCGTCGAGCGCTGGCAGGACGGGCACTGGCGCAAGCTTTCCGGCCCGGCTTCCAGCGGCGAGCGTGCGCTCGGCCTCACCGTGCCGCTGTTCGCCGCGATCGCCAGTTTCTACAGCCAGGGCAGCTACAAGCTGGCACCGCGCCTAATGCTGCTCGACGAAGCCTTCGCCGGCATCGACGACGCCGCGCGCGCCCACTGCATGGGGCTGATCCGCGAGTTTGACCTTGACTTCGTGATTACCAGCGAACGCGAATGGGCCTGCTATGCCGAGTTGCCCGGCGTCGCCATCTGTCAATTGCAACGCCGCGAAGGCATCGACGCGGTGTTCGTCTCGCGCTGGACCTGGGACGGCCGTGCCAAGACGCGTGAAGACGACCCCGATCGCAGGTTCGCATCGGCATGAGCGCGGCGATCGATCCGCGGCTGCGGCGCTTGCTCGGCGACGATCGATTTGCCTCGCTGCGCAAGCGCCTGCGCCGGCGCTTCGAACGGGCACCGCTCGATGCCCCGTTCAGAGACTTCCGCATCGATCAACTCACCGTGGACGAACACGCTGCGCTGGCATCCTTGCTGGGCCGCCCGGGCCGCTACGCGGGTTCCCTGCAAGTCGATGTCGGCCGTATCGACTCCGCACTCAGGAATGCCGGCATCGCGGTTTCGCTGCGCGACGCACTCGAACAACTCGACGGCCCGATCACGCATCTCGCCACGACGCGTTTGGCCTTACAATCGAAGCCGTATTGCAGCGCCTGCCCGCGAGCGGCATGACACGTTCGCAACTGGCCGCCGATGCGCTGGGCGATCCCCATGGGCTTGACGGCGGCCAGCCGGCAGCCACTCTGGTGCTAACGATCTGGCGTCAGTCGATCGCGCGGTTGGACGGCAAGGATGATGCTCTTGATCAAGCAGAAGACAAAGATCTGAAGCTGGCCGGTCGTGTGGAGCGCGACCGCGACGTTTGGGCAAGGGCCGGCGTGCTGGTCAATGAATTGGCGCGACCAGCATTATTCCTGAATCTGCCTGTCCGCGGCACGGCGGCCCGCGATCGTCCGCCCGGAGAGCCTGCCTACGCCTCGCTGCGATCGCTGCTACGCTCTCCGCCGCCTTGGGACGTCGCGGATCGCAAGGTCTATATCTGCGAAAATCCTAATCTTGTCGCCATCGCTGCGGATCACTGGGGCGCCGGCTGTGAACCGCTGGTCTGCACGGACGGCATGCCGGCTGCCGCGCAGCGATGTCTTTTATCGCAGCTGGCCAATGCACGAGCGCAGCTTTGCTATCACGGCGATTTCGATTGGCCGGGTGTAACGATCGGCAACCACGTGATGCGCGAGCACGGCGCACAATCCTGGCGCTTTAATGCAGGCGACTATGAGGTCGCCGCCGAAAGCGCATCAGAACTGGCGCGGACCCTCACGGGAAAGGCTGTTCGCGCGATCTGGGACGGCGGGTTGATGGCCGCGATGCAGCGTCATCAACTCTCGATCGCTGAAGAAGCTCTTGCGTCTTCACTGTTGGAAGACCTCGGGCCTCCACGATAACTGGTTCGCAGTTTTATTCCGAATGGTCGAAATTTGGCGCGCCATTCAGAATAAAACTGCGAACTCGTATACTATTGAAATATCTATATAATTCCTCGCAGCATCCTATGGTCATCCGCCATACGATTGCTTTGCGCGCCTCAGAAGCGGTCATTTGTCTCCTTGCACACACGCTGATAGAACGGCTGGAAACCCGAGTTCCCTCGCCCTTTAGCAAAAGTCGGCGACCACTACCGAAGCTGCCTCCGCCTCCGCACGTTCCAGCCAATACGTCATGTCCATGTCGCGGTACATCGTCATCGCAACCGTAAGGTGGTCGCGGGCCTGATTCCGTTTGCTCCTGCGCAGGTAAACCTTGCCGAGACCGAGGTGGCAGTGGGCGACGAGCGGGCGCATCCCGAGCCCCTCGGCGAGGACCAGAGCCTCGCGGTAGTATCCTTTAGCAACGCCGGCGTGGCGACTCGAAGCGATGTCACCAGCGAGGTGGAGAGCCTTGTTGGTCGCACTTGAGAATGTTTAGCGGTGTTGCGCTCGGAAGCGCCGCTGGAGCCGGCCCAAGCGCTGCTGAGCCGTTTCCTCCAGGATGTCTCGGAAAATGCATCCGGAACGCCAGAGAGCACGTCCTTGACGACCCTGAGGCTTCAAGAGGCCGTCTCCTCCCTGGGTCTACCCGCTCCGCCCCTCTCGAATGGGGATAGTGAAACGTGGGTCAGCGTCGACGATGGTGTCTCGGGCCAACCTCAAGACTAGTTGAGATCGCCCTGCGCGGCGGACGTACCGGCGGTGGTTGGATTGCCTTTGAGTATCCATTCGAACCCCACGGCGATCATGGCGCCGATGATCGGACCGGCGACGTAGATCCAGGTCGTGCTCATGTGGCCGCGGATCAGATCGGGAGCGAAGGACCGGACGGGATTCATCGAGGCGCCGCTGATCGGGGCCGCCCAAAGGCCGGCAAGCGCTATATACCCGCCGATCGCCAGCGCGCCGTTGGATCCAATGTTTCGCGCGCCCGAGGCAGTACCGAGAATCGTGCTGACCAGGCCGGTCGTCAGCAGCACCTCCATGACGAGCGCCTTTGGATCGCTGACGCCCTGGCCGGGGATCGTGGCGCCTAGCAGGCCAACGTCGCCGAACATTACCCGCAAGAACGACGCTGCGGCGATGCCACCTGCGCACTGCGCTAGTACCCGGAATCATAGCTGAGTGATACGGCGGCCTTTGAACCGGCGCTGGCGGACCTTTTTCTTGGTCCAGACGAAGGGCTCAGCTTTGTCATTATATGCTTTGATGTAGGCATCGATGTGCTGCTCGAGCTGTTTGAGGTTTGTGAAGGAAGCACCGCTGAGCGACTGCCCCTGCAAGATCGAGAACCATACCTCGACCTGATTGAGCCAGGATGCGCTGGTCGGCGTAAAATGAAATTGCACATTGGGATGGGCCTTTAGCCAGCGCTCGTTCTTCTTGTGGGTGTTGAGGTTGTCGAGGATGACGTGAAGCTGGCGTTTTGGAAAAGCCGCGGTGACGCTGTTCATGAAGTCGAGGAACTCGACGCGGCGACGTCGTTTTGAATGCGTCGCGATGACCTTTCCGGTCGCGACTTCAAGCGCCGCAAACAACGTTGTCGTGCCGTGCCGCTTGTAGTCGTGGCTCTGGCCGGTCAAGGCGCGGCCATTGGGCAACTTCAAATAGCCCTGCGCTCGCTCCAAAGCCTGGATCGAAGGCTTCTCGTCCACGCATAGTACGATGGCCTTCTCGGGCGGGGCGACGTAGAGGCCAACGACATCGGCCGCCTTGGCCGTAAAGTTCGGGTCGTTGCTCTCACACCAGGACTTGCGCGCCACGAGGTCAATCTTGTGGTTGCGCAGGAACCGCCAGACATATTGGACGTCAACGTCGCCCAGCGCCTCAGCCAGCAGGGGCCCGGTCCAGCGGGCGAATCCTTCGGGCGGCGGTCGATCCAGCAGCTTCAGAATCCGCTTGTCGGTGGCCTTCGTATAGATCGGCTGCTTGCCAGGCCGTGGTCTGTCCTGCAGGCCCTCGAGGCCATGATCGGCATAGCGATGCCGCCAAAGGCTGACAATCCGCGGCTGGATCCCAACCTCCTTGGCGATCGACCGGGTGCTGCGACCGGCCGCCGCCAACAGAACGATCCGCGCCCGCTTCAAATCGCGCTGCAACGTCATCGGTGAGCGGCAACATGCCTCAAGCACCTTGCGATCTTTCTTCGAAAGGTGGACTTCTCTTGCTTCGGGTATCATCCCGATGTTGAATCACGACTCACGCTCTATGAAAAGTGGGTACTAGGATGTAACCTGGCACTCGTTTCCACGGAAAATTCCGGCGGGCCGCGAAAGCCAGTGTGACCGCCGGATTTAGATGAGCGCCGCCTACGGCGCCCATGAAGTAGATGATGGCCATGACCATCATGCCGGGGGCCGCGACCTTCATGCTGAGCGTTATCGCTCCGCCGGTCATCGTGCCTACAACCCCGGCGGCGACGACCACGAGCAGGAATGTGCCCCAGGCCTCTGAGAAGAGCCGCCGCCACTCATGGGCCGGTTCCAAGAACGCCGGCGGTGCGGACGCGTTCAACATGCGCTGTTCCGCTGTCGCTCCGATCGGCTTTCCTGTCGTCAGCGTCATGGTCAATCTCCAGAGTTCAGCAAGTTCGAAGAGAGCTCGCGACAGCCCACCAAACTTCAGCCTGCGGTCTGGTTGGATGGGAATTGGCGTTTTGGACAACACCGTCAGCCGAACGCGCCGATAACGAGGCCCATGACGAGAAGCACGCCCAGCCAATGCCAGGATGCGACCGCCGAGAGCGCGGATGGATTGCGGGCGTAGCCGTTGGTGACGACGATGGTCGTGAGGACGAAGCCAAGCCAGCATGCGCCGGCGGTCAACAATCCCGATGCGACGGTGGTCGGTCCCATGGTGGGGATGAGGCGGGCCAGCACCGCCGCCATGATCAGATCAGCCACGAAAACGATCACCATGCTCGAAATCGACCGTCTGCCGCCATGCATCAGTTGGTCTTTGGTCTTGCCGAGCGCGTCCATCCAGCGCGTCGCGAAGGCCCTGTACCAAACCGCGCCGAACAACCAAGCCGCGATCGCCGCGGCGACAATGGCGAGATAGTTCATGTTGGCGAACATCAGCGCCTCCGCGTCTCACGACCGGTTTGCTCGATGAAGCGGGAACGCCGATCGAGCCCGATGGGCGACCTGGGAAGATCTGGGTGTCTCACTCCGCAAGCTGCGCGCGGATGGAAAACAGCTCCTTGCGCCGCTCGTCGCTCGTTTTTGGATAGGCCATTTTGAGCCCGTCCATGGTGTCGAGAATGATCTGGGACACGATCAGCCGGGCGTTCTCCTTGTCGTCGGCGGGGACGACGTACCACGGCGAGTCCGTCGTGCTGGTCGCGCCGAGACACTGTTCGTAGGCCTTCATGTAGTCCTTCCAGAATTTCCGCTCCTTGATGTCGGCCTGGCTGAACTTCCAGTTCTTTTCCGGCTGGTCGATCCGCTCGATGAAGCGCTTGCGCTGCTCGTCCTTCGACAGGTGGAGGAAGAACTTGACGATGCGCGTTCCATTGGCGTGCAGGTGCTTCTCAAGGTCCACGATCGAACGATAGCGTTCGCGCCAAACCCCCTTGTCGGCGTGGGTCGCGTCCGGAATTCCTTCGCTTTTGAGGATTTCGGGATGTACGCGCACGATCAGTACTTCCTCGTAGTAGGACCGGTTGAAGATGCCGATCTTGGCGCGCGGCGGCAGGTCGCGCGTGGTGCGCCAGAGGAAGTCGTGCTCCAACTCGGCGGTGCTGGGGTGCTTGAAACTGAACACCTGGCAACCCTGGGGATTGACGCCCGACATCACATGCCGGATCGCGCCGTCCTTCCCTGCCGCGTCCATCGCCTGAAAGATCAGCAGCACCGCGTGGCGGTTCGAGGCGTATAGGAGCTGTTGCTGGTCGCTCAGCTGCTCGACGTGATCGTCAAGCAGCTTCTTGTACTGGTCCTTCGATTTGTACACGGGATCGACCTTCGTCGGCCACTTGTCGAGATCGACCTCATCCCCCTCGGCTACCCGAAAGTCCTTGGTGTGTATCTTCATCGTCGTCCTTTCAGCGGTGTCTCTTATTTTGCTGCGCCTGCGTCGGGCTTTGGCTTGGCCTCGGCATCAGGCGTGGATTTGTCTTTGGTTGCGGGCGCCGGCGTGGCCGCGGCGGGGCCATCAGGCTGGGAGAGACCCGCGGCGATGACGCGCCCGGCGTCCTCGGGGTCTTTCGCCAAGCCGGCCAGAATGATCTCCCCGAGCGTCTTGTCGAGCACCGATGTGCTGTCGGGCTTCGCGGCGGGTTTTGGTTCTGCTTTGGCTTGTTGCTGGGGCGCGGCCTTGGCTTCTGGCTGAGAGTCGTCCTTCGCATCGGGCTTGGAGGCGTCAGGCTTCGGCTCGGCCGTGGCTTTCGGCTGAGAGTCGGTCTTTGCATCGGCCTTGGGGTCGCCGGCCTTCGGGTCGGGCTTGGACGCGTCGGCTTTGGCATCGGGTTTCGCGACAGCTTTGGTTTTCATCTTGGTCTCCGCTTTGAAGTGATCGAGAACACGATAGGCGAGCAGCTTTATCGGGTCGGTCACCAGGAACCAGGCGAGGGCGTAGCCCCAGACGACCGCAGCGTATTTCCAGCCGAGGGCTGGCATGAGCCAGATGCCATAGACGGCGATGACGGTCGCGACGGCCTGGGTGCCGCCTACCGCCGCCAGAAGGATCCAGGCTGGCCGGGTGGACCACCAGGGGCCGCGCGTGCGGGTCTGGAAGATGGTCAGATGGCCGGCCACTGACAGCTTCAGGTACATCAGTGTCTGGACGTGCGCGCGGTCGAGATGAAAGACGCGCTCGCCCAGAAAAAACAGGCCGAACGCCGCCACAACGCCGGTGGTTCCGAGAACCGTTGAGATTCCCAGGACCCGCCGCATGTCCCATGCTTCGGGCCGAGCGCCATACTGAACATTGTCATAGGCGATCGACAGGATGGCGCCGTCGTTGAGCAACGCCAGCATCACGATCATCACCGCCGTCACAGGATAGAAATTGAAGACCAGGATCGCCAGCGTCATGAACAGCAGCACGCGCAGCGTCTCGGCGATGCGGTAAATCGCGTAGCTGTTCATCCGCTGGAAGATTCGGCGGCTCTCCTTGATCGCCTCAATGATCACCGACAACCCGGGCGTGGTGAGCACGATGGCCGCCGCCGCGCGCGCCGCGTCGGTGGCGCCCGAAACGGCGATACCGCAGTCGGCCTTCTTCAGAGCGGGGGCGTCATTCACCCCGTCGCCGGTCATGCCGACGATGTGCCCGTGTTTTTGTAGAACATCGATGATGCGGAACTTGTGCTCGGGGAAGACCTGGGCGAAGCCGTCCGCCGTCTCGATCGACGCGGCCTGCGCCGGCGTCTCCTTCTGCTTCCCATCTCCGAGAATGCTGGCGCTGAGAATGTTGGAGCCCATTCCCAGCTTTTGGGCGGTCTCCTTGGCGATGGCCAAGGCGTCGCCCGTCACCATCTTGACCTTCACGCCCATCGCGACAGCGGTGGCGATGGTCGACTTGGCGTCGTCCCGGGGTGGATCGAACAGAGGCAGGACGCCCTGCAGCCGCCACTTTCCGTCCGCGCCAGCACGCGCCACGCCCAGGGATCTGAAGCCGCGCGCCGCAATGCAGACGCAGGTGGTCGAGGCCATCGTGGCCCGCCCGGGGAAACATCACAGCCAGCGGCTTGGTCGGACGTCGTTTTCGATCACGGAGGCGGCTGATTGCCGCATGATGGGTGGCGTCGCAAAGCAAGTGATATCCGCCGATACCTCTCATCGCCACGATGCCGCCCGTTCGCAGAGTTTCAATGGCACGCGCCAGTGCGGGCTCGTTGCCGCGGATATGCTCCGACCCATCGCGGAAGGAGAGGGAGGGGCCGCAAGCTGCACATGCGATGAGCTGCGCGTGGAACCGTCGATCTTCGGGTTTTTCGTATTCTGCCCGGCACAAGCGGCAGAGCGGAAATCCCGCCATTCCTGTTGTCGCGCGGTCGAACGGCGGGGACGCCATGGTCGTATAGCGGGGGCCGCATTGGGTGCAGGCGATAAAGGGATAGCGGTAGCGGCGCGCATTGGGGTCCGCCATTTCTGTCAGGCAAGCCTCGCAGGTTGATTCGTCAGGCAGCACGGCGCCGCCTGGATTGCCGCAGCCGCTCGGCAATATGCGGAAGCCGCAATCTGCGGTGGCTGCGCAAGGTTGGATCGCGATCAGTTCGGGACGCGCAATCGGCGGATGCTCGGCAAGCAGACGGAGCAGGAGCAGTTCAACCGATGCTTGCTCGCCGATGGCGATGACCTCCACCTGGCCGCCACGATTGCGCACCGATCCGCGCACGCCGAGTTCGTTGGCCATGACGCAGACGAATGGCCGGAACCCGACGCCCTGGACGCGGCCGCCGATCAGCCAGGTCTGCCCGATCTCGCTCTTGACGGCCTTGCTAAGGGCCGATGGCATGGGATTCACCTAAACGACGGGCGTTCGTCCACCAGATGTGGCACGCGCCCTCGTCGGAAACCATGCAAGGACCCACCGGCGTCCGCGGCGTGCAGGCGCGTCCATACAGCCGGCAGTCTAGCGGAGCGACGCGGCCCATCACCACGCGCGCGCAGTCGCAGCCCGGCGGCATGGCGCCGACACGGCGCTTTACCTCGGCCAGGCGGTTGGGAAACAACAGGCGGGCATCATGTGACGCCAGCCGAGGCTTGAGTCCGAAACCCGAGCCAGCAATAGTCCCGATGCCCCGCCACTCGCCGTCGATGTCATCGAACTGTTCATCAAGACAGGCTTGAGCTCTGAGGTTTCCGTGGGGGCGGACAAATTCAGGGTAGCAATTATCCAGGAAGTGCCGTGTTTCGGTGACCTGGCGCAATACGGAATACAAGGCTGCCAAAATGGAGGAAGCCGTAAAGCCGGCAACGGCGGTCGGCATGTCGTGCTTCTCCACCACAAACCGCCACTCCTCTGCGCCCATCACGGTCGCCACATGGCCCGGTGCGATCAGTCCCTCGAACCCGGGCTCTTCGGAGTCCAACAGCAGTGCGACCGCCGGCCAGGTACGCCGCGCCGCGAGCAGGAAGCTCAGGTTGTCCGGAAGTCCTTCCTCGATCATCGCGGCCACCGGCGCCGCCGTTGTCTCGAATCCGGCGACGAAGAACACGACCTGCCTGGCGGGATTCTCGAGCGCAACGGCGACCGCTTCTTGCGGCGAGGCGATCGGCCGCACGTCGGCGCCCGCCGCGTGCGCCTCCGCCAGCGATCGGAGTTCGCCGCGAGCCACATTGGCCGGAACCCGAAGCATATCGCCGAAGGCAACCAGGACGACGCCGTCGGTCGCTGCCAGCTGGATGGCGGCAAGGATATCCGCCTCCGGACAAACACAGACCGGACAACCGGGCCCGGGGATCAACTCGATGCCATCCGGTAACACATCGCGCAGACCCGCCCTGCCGATGCTTCGCTCATGACCACCGCAAACATTTAAAACTCGAATCGGCTCGGACATCCGCAGGCCGCGAATGCGTTCAAGCCACGTCGATGCGTCAGCCATGGGCGATTCCGTGATGTGCTGAACGGAGCCGGCGACAGCTCGCGGCCTCATGGATGAGCCAGTCGATCCAAGATTCCAAGCCCATCCCGTTTCGCGCTGAAAGCTCCAGCACCGGGGCCGCATTTGCGAGCTCCCTAAGGTGTGTTTTCGCGAGAGCAGGGTCGAAATCGCCGACTGCTGCCATCAGATCAAGCTTGGTAACGGCCATCAGGTCCGCAGCACGGAACATGACCGGATATTTTTCGGGTTTGTCGTCCCCCTCTGTCACGGACAGCAAAACGACATTGCGGTGCTGGCCTAGGTCGAAGGCGGCTGGGCAAACGAGGTTACCGACATTTTCGATGAAAAGGACGTCGATCGAGCTGAGGTCAAGCTTATGCAAGGCGGCATGAACCATGTTTGCATCGAGATGACAGGCGTTACCGGTTGTGATCTGCACCGCCGGTGCGCCTGCGGCCCGAATGCGTCGCGCATCGTTCTCTGTTTCGAGATCGCCCTCGATCACGGCAATCGATAATCGCGCTCCTAGCGCCCGGATCGTTGCTTCCAGCAGACTTGTTTTGCCCGCGCCCGGCGATGACATCAGGTTCACTGCCAGGACCTGGGCCGCGTCGAAATGCGAGCGGTTATGGGCAGCTTGGTGGTCGTTTTCGCGCAGTATGCCGCGCAGGACCGTGATCTCGCCGCCGGCTGTAGGTTGAACGACCGAGTCCGACACATGAAAATGATCGGTGCCGCCTAAGCAGCCACAGGAATCACACACCAGTTCTCTCCCATTTGTTGAAGGATTGCGCATCCAGGAACTCGACACTGACCAATAACATCTCGTATCCGCTGATGAGCTTGACGCGCCACGAACCGCAATCCCTGCATAGCAGGCGGTTGGTGAGGGCTTGTGAAGTTGAGCCGCAGTTCTGGCAGCGGACGCGAACCGGAATGTCATCGATCTCGATATTGGCATCCTCGCCTGGCGTCCCGGCAGCAACGAGCGGGAAAGCGGTTTTCAGCAACTCCGGCTCGATGCCCGACAGAGGTCCGATGCGAAGCTTGATCCGTCCGATGCGTTGTGTACCCCGTTCCTCCGCAACCTCCAAAACCTGTCGCAGCAAAGCCTGGCAGATGGCAAGCTCATGCATTGGCGTTCTCTAGCACGGACGCGATCTGTTCAAACAGATCCCAGCTGGTTTCGGCGTCAGCGGCGGTGATTGTCTGGATAGCGTAGCCGACGTGGACCAGGACATAATTGCCCTCGACGGCCTCTTGGCTGTCGAGCAGGGTCAGGCTGACGTTTCGCTGAACACCCATGGCCTCACAGCGCGCGATAGAACCCTCAATACTGACGATCCGCATGGGAACGGCGAGACACATTACAATACCCCCTGGTCGCGAGCGATCATAACCTCAATCGGCCGGACTTCCGTACCTTCGGAAAATACTCATACTGCGTGACTGGACACAACGACATCTGCTTGTTGGATATCTCCTCGGTCGACGCGCGGTTTCCGGATCGAGGTACCTTTTCACCAGCTGATAGCCCCCGCAGTTCCACCGATTGATCTTAAGAACGAATAGTATCCCACTGAGTCGCCACAGCTTTGTGGAATACCCGACATTGGAGCTTAGACTAGCACAGTGAGCAAAAGAGAACATACACGCAGCGACGGAACATGCTCGGCTGCCTCCGAACGCTGCGGCGGTCCGCCGTTCCCCGCGTGCCATTCAAGATGACCCCGGAGTGCTCCGCCGCTTCGGAGAATAAGGTTGCGTTTTGGAGATGGCTAAGTCTTCGGCCGATACGCAAAACATAGCCGCGTACCTTTGGAAAGTTCTCGCCTTTAGAAATTTCTCGGTGATACTCTCGACGAGTGCCAATTCATGCATCGGACCGGCTTATTCAGGGGAAGACATAGGTAGATTCCGAGCCTTGCTCAGTTTACGTTGCCAGTGAAAAGTTCCGCGAACAGCATCCCCTTGGAAAGATCAACAGATGCCAGACATCATGACGATCTGCCCATACTGCGGGACTGGCTGCAGCATGCGCCTGTCAGTCAAAGACAATCAGATCACCGAGATAAATCCCGACCCCGCCCACCCTGTCAGCGAGGGCGAGCTCTGCCTCAAAGGCCTTTACGGTTTCAAGCATGTCGCAGATCCCGGGCGCCTGCGGACGCCGCTGATGAACCGAGAAGGAGGCTTTGCGCCGGTCAGCTGGGACGTCGCCCTCGACTCTATTGTCGAGCAGGTCAACACCATCAAGCGTGAGAGCGGACCCGATGCCATCGCCGTTTTCTCATCGGCGCGGGCAACCAACGAGGAAAATTACATCGCGCAGAAATTCGCCCGCGCGGTTATCGGCACTAACAACGTCGATCACTGCGCACGGTTGTGTCATGCCCCGACTACGGTCGGTCTCACGATGACCATGGGCAACGGGGCGATGACTAACACGATTCCGGAACTGGGAGAATTTTCTGACGTTATTTTCATAATTGGCTCGAACACCGCAGAATGTCACCCGCTTATCGCCAAGCACGTTCTCAAAGCCAAGGCCCGGGGTGCGAAGCTGATTGTTGCCGATCCACGAATGACGGAAATGGCTAACAAGGCCGATCTTTGGCTTCGGGTTCCATTGGGCAATGACATCCCGTTGATCAATGGGATGTTGCACGTGATCATAAAGGAGGGGCTTCACAAAGCCGACTTCATCCGCGAGCACGCTACCGGCTTCGATGATGTAGTGCGCGCGGTGGAAGATTATTCGCCCGAGAGCGTCTCGGTTATGACCGGAATTCCGGCCGCCGACATCATCGCGGCCGGACGTGCTTACGCGACGGCCAAGGCGGCGGCGACGTTGTTCGCCATGGGTGTCACGCAGTTCACTTGCGGCACCGGAAACGTCGTCAGTGTCGCAAACCTTGCTATTATAACCGGGCAGATCGGCCGGCCGGGGGCAGGTGTCTGTCCGCTGCGCGGGCAGGGCAATGTACAAGGCGCCTGCGACCTCGGGGCTTTGCCCAATGTGTTTCCCGGCGGCAAGCATGTCACGTCCGAGGTGGATCGTGCCAGGTTCGAGCAGGCCTGGGGTGTTGCGCTGTCACCAAAACCTGGTTTGCAGATCACTGAGATTCCCGACGCGATCCTCGCGGGAAAAGTCCGTGCGCTGATCATCGATGGTGAGAACCCGATGATGAGTGACCCAAACACGATGCATTTCGCTCGCGCGCTTGAGAAGCTCGACCTGCTGGTAGTGGCCGATCTGTTTTTGACCGAGACCGCGCGTCGCGCGAATATCGTGCTTCCGGCCGCCGGATGGGGCGAAAAGGAGGGCACCTTCACCAACACCGAACGCCGCGTGCAGCGCTTGCGCCCCGCCGTAGTGCCCCCGTACGAGGCGAAGGCGGATTGGTGGATCTTCAAGACCTTAGCGGACCGGATGGGCTATCGCGGGATGGCTTATGACTCACCCAAAGATATCTGGGACGAGCTGCGGCGAGTGGTGCCGGCAGATTATGCCGGGATGACTTATTCAAGGCTAGAACAGATGCCTGGCCTGTGCTGGCCCTGCCCATCGGAGGACCATCCCGGCACGCCGATTCTTTTTGTCGGCGGCAAGTTCGCGACGCCATCGGGCAAGGCGGCGCTCAAGCCAGTTCTGTTTCATCCCATTTCTGTCCCCGAAGCCCAGCGCAAGGTCTTCGACGAGCCGATTATCGGTCACATCGCGGAACGGCCCGATGCTGACTACCCGTTCATGCTCACCACGGGCCGGCGAGTGTATCATTATCATACCGGAACGATGACCCGACGAGCACCGCTTCTTGAGCAGATCGGGCCGGAGGAACTGATTGAACTCAATCCGCTGGACGCCAAAACCTTAGAGGTTTGCGAGGGCGACTACATCAAGGTGAGCACGCGCCGCGGCGGGGTTGTTGCGAAGGCCTGGATCACCGAACGAGTCCCGCCCAGAGTCGTGTTTTCGACTTTCCATTTTTGGGAGGCTTCAAGCAATGAGGAAACCAACGCGGAGAATGTCGACCCCTTAAGTGGCATTCCCGAATACAAGATTTCCGCCGCAAAAGTCGCAAAGAGTTCCGCCGCCGAGGCGCGCGCGAACGTGGCCGCGAAAGCCGCGTACTACCTCAATAGTGTGGAACGCAAGGTCATTTTGCAGATGCAAGAAACCTAGGCGGATTAAATGGTGAATCGTTTTGTCATCGCCGACCCGAAATTGTGCATCGGCTGTTACACTTGCGAGGCTGGCTGCGTGAACGTGCATACGAAGGCTGGACTTGTTGCCTATCCCCGGCTGACTGTTATGCACACCAAGGCGGGCACCATGCCGCTGCAGTGCCGGCAATGCGATGACGCGCCCTGTGAGAAGGTATGCCCTGTCAAGGCAATCACGTTCGAGGACCATGCGGTTCAGCTCAATGAAAGTCTCTGCATTGGTTGCAAGATGTGCGCATTGGCCTGTCCGTTCGGGGCGATCACGCCTTATGCCACGCAACCGAACGCAATGGGGCTGATGGGTGACACGGCACAGACCATTGATTGGGCCCGCACAGTCTCAGACCAAGCAAACATGCTACCGCCCGAGGGCGCGCCGCGGGCTGAAAACCCGGCCCACCCGCTGCTCGCCTGGACGAGTGGGGAACGGGCGGTCGCGGTCAAATGTGATCTTTGCCATTTTCTGCCGGAAGGACCGGAATGCATCCGGGTGTGCCCGACCAAGGCGCTGCGAATAGTTGACGAAGATGCGCTCGCCGCCTCGTCCGCGCACAAGCGCGAAACTACGCTTGCGGGATTTTTAGCGGCCAACCATGACAGCCCCGAGGGCGGCTGATGTCGGTGCTCGCCCTGCTCGCGACCGCGATGGCGCTTTACTGCTTCGGCGCGGTAGGGTCGTTGCTGCTGCGGCGTTGGGAGCGTGCGGCTACGTTCGTCGCCGGCGTCAGCGCCGCTTTGGCTGGCGGTCTCGGAGTGGTTGGAGCACTGCAGGTTTTGATCGACGGGACCGGTCCGTCATTTTCGGCACCCGGTCCGTTCCCGTTTGCCAGCTTCACTATTCGCGTCGATCCTCTGGCCGCCCTTCTGGTTCTGGTGATTTCATTGGTGACCGTGGCCGCCACCGTCTTTTCCTTGTCCTACCTGCGCGACTATTACGGCCGCGGTGTCGGAGTGATGGGATTCTTTCTCAACCTTTTTATCGCCGCCATGATCATGGTGGCGATTGCCGATAACGGATTCTATTTCCTACTGTTTTGGGAGATGATGACCATGACGTCCTACTTCCTGGTGATTTTCAACCAGGATCGCGAGGCGGTGGACGCGGGGTTTCTTTATTTTTTTGTCACGCAGAGCTTTTCGATGCTGCTGATGGTGGCGTTCCTACTGCTATTCATGCGCAGCGGCAGCCTGGATTTTGCGGCCTTCCGGGCGGAAAAGCTGCCGACTTGGCTGGCCTCGATCATCTTCCTGCTGACTTTTTTCGGCTTCGGCGCCAAGGCCGGCATGGTTCCCCTGCATATCTGGTTGCCGCGTGCGCATCCGGCGTCGCCGTCGCATGCCTCCGCGTTGATGTCGGGCGTGATGGTCAAACTCGGCATCTACGGGATTATCCGGGTAGCCGTCGATTTTCTGGGGGCGAGCGTCGCCTGGTGGGGTTGGATCGTGCTCGCCTTTGGCGCCATGTCAGCTGTGCTGGGGGTGCTCTATGCGCTCGCCGAACATGATATCAAGCGGT
>Ga0302319_10007785_pt1 | contig 21003 bp, 11 predicted proteins | sample Bog_T0_2_FD_203319 | JGI IMG/M metagenome (GOLD analysis project Ga0302319, IMG submission 203319) | Peat permafrost microbial communities from Stordalen Mire near Abisko, Sweden - Bog_T0_2 | ecosystem: Environmental > Terrestrial > Soil > Wetlands > Peat | place: Sweden: Abisko, Stordalen Mire... | reverse complement strand
GAAAATCAATGAAGGCTTCCAGGTGAGCGACCGCATCAAGTATTTCGGCACGGAGTGCATTGATCTCCTCCCCCAGTCGCCCTTCAAGCTGTCCGGCGGCGGCCTTCGCCGCCCGTGGCGTGTTGGCGCTGATCAGATCCATCACCGCCTCGGCCTGCGTCAGATCCAGTTTTCCATTAAGGAAGGCCCGCTCGGTGAATTCCCCCGGTCTCGCCATCCGTGCTCCGGCGGCTAGGGCTGAGGCAAGAACGCGCGAAGCGACAAGCGATCCTCCGTGACCGCTGATTTCCACGAGATCCTCACCGGTATAACTGCGTGGATTACGAAAGAGCGTGAGCAGCACCTCATCGATTACCTCACCTTCCGGAGAAACAATCCGGCCAAAGACCACCCTGCGCTCTTCCAGGTGCGAGGCGGCTTTCGTGCCCCGGAAGATCTGATCGGCCACGGCAAAAGCTGTGCCCCCACTGATTCGGATCACGGCAAGAGCTCCCTCACCGGGGGGTGTGGCCAGTGCCGCGATGGTCTCGTTCACGATGAAACCTTAACCGCCAGTTTTCCTTCGGTTGACAGCACCTTGAGTTCCTCGATGCAGCGACGGTTCTGCTCCATGGTGCCGACTGAGATCCGTACCCATTCAGGGAGTCCGTAGCTTCCCATGGCCCGCAGGATGATTCCTTTACGAAGCATTGCTTCGAAGATCGCTTTTCCATCCCCAACCTTCACGAGGACGAAGTTGGCCACACTCGGCACATACTCCAGACCGATGGTCGTAAATTCCCGCTCCAGGTAGGCACGCCCTTCATGGGTCAACTCACGTGTCTTGTCCATGTGCTCCTGATCCAGAAGTCCGGCGAGAGCTCCTGCTTGAGCGATCCCATTGGCGTTGAAAGGCTGACGGGTGCGCTGCAGGACTGCGGCCAACTCGGGCGTCGTGATGCCGTAACCGATGCGCAAATTGGCCAGTCCCATGATCTTTGAAAATGTCCGCATCACCACGACATTCCTTCCAGCATGGACATAAGGAAGCACGTCGGGCGCGGCATCCAAAAATTCATGATAGGCCTCGTCAAAGACAACCAGGACATGATCAGGCACCTTCGCCATGAAGCGGTCGATTGCTTCCTGTCCCACCATTGTCCCGGTCGGATTATTCGGGTTAGCGATGAAAACTGTCCGCGTTTTGGGCGTGATTGCCGCCAGCATCGCGTCGAGATCAGCCGTGAAATCAGGGTCCGGCACCTCAATGGTCGAGGCCCCGAAAAGCTGGGCCATCAGGTGATAGACGGCAAAGGAATGACGAGCCACCACCACCTCGTCACCCGGACGGAAGAAGGCATGGCCGATGAACTCGATGATCTCGTTGGAACCGTTCCCGAGCACGATGTTTTCACGGGCGACTCCGAGCCGCTCCGCGATGGCTCCCCGAAGTTCATAACCTCCTCCATCGGGGTAAAAATGAGCGCGCTCCAGCGTGCGTCGCATAGCGTCTAATGCCTTTGGCGAAGGGCCGAGAGGATTTTCGTTGGAGGCCAGCTTGATGATCTCCTCCTCGCGGAGGCCAAGGTCACGGGCCAGTTCCTCAACGGGCTTGCCGGGCTCATAAACGGTCAGTTTCAGGATATGCTCATGGGCGCTTTTCCACATCCGGGGAGTCTAGGGAAGCGCTGATCTAATCGCAACGAAACTGTTGCGGGAGGAAACCTTCTTGACTGCTTTCAGGGAAAGATTTTCCCGCTGAGAAAAACGGAAAACAGATCTTCACCACCGAACTCTGCTACCCGAGAACCACTGAAAATATCGCGCAGAAGCGCAGGGACGCAAAGGGGTATTCTTACAGTCCATTCACACAGCGAGTGATGTCGCTTTTAAGAACTGCTTCCCCGAAATTCAGTAGGTATCCAAGCTTCATCTCGGTTAACCGCAAATATGTCTGCACCTGCTTCTTATGGGCCGGCAAAATCCGTTCGACCGACTTTAGTTCCAAGAGAACTTTTTTCTCAACGATGATGTCGGCCCGGAATGCTTCGTCAAATCTGACCCCTTTATAGATAATTGGCACCGGGACTTGTCTCTCCACCTTCAAATCAAGATCGGACAACTCGCGTGCCAGGATAACTTCGTAAACCGTTTCAAGAAGCCCTGGTCCCAACTCGCGATGGACATTGATAGCCGTTTCTATCACAAGCGTACCAATCTCGTTTTCGCTCATCCCAAGACATTCTCCGCGTCCCTGCGTCTCTGCGTGAGTCCATTTTTCATACCCTCCCCCTATAATGCTGCCTGGGGAGCAGGGGTGGGAGCCGCAGAGGAGGTCGGAGGATTCTGGTCAGAGGAGCTGTCGTCATCGGATCCATCGCCCCCTCCATAGCCGAGCACCTCCACGCTAATGATGGAGGCCGCAGGTTCTGTGGTCTCGGCAGAGGAATTATTGGCAGCCGTTTGGGCTGCAGAGTTATTCGCCGCACCAGCAGACGCGGCAGCAGAGGCACCACTGATATTCGGAGCGGCAGGGGCAGGGGCCGCAGGTGGGGCTCCAGCCGTGGTTCCACTGGCTGCAATGTTGTCGGCATTCAGGATCTTTGTTGCCGCAAGGTTCAGGTTACCCGAAGAACGGATACCGGCGTCACCCGCATCAATCACGCCGCTCGGGGCGATCAGATCCACATTGCCGGGTGGCACTCCGGCCACCGTCTCCAGCACACCAATACCGCCACCTGTGGCAAGTCCTGCCAGATCGGTTTCCACATTGCCGCTTGTCGGATCGATCAACACTTGTGTTGGCGGTGCGCTCTGCACGGTTTTTGCCGAGGACCCGGCTGCGATATTTCCTTGATCCGACCAGATCATAATGTCTCCCCCTTTGAGCGTGAAGATTCGCCCCACACCAATAGAAACATTCTGTTGCGTGTAGATATTAATCCCGCCGCCCCCCTCCGTGATAATTCCGGGAGCAACACCGGTAGTCTTGGAGCTAATGCTGGCTAGGGTTAGCCCGCCGCCAGGGGCAAAGAGATCGATATTACCACCGTTCACTGTTGCGATGTCCTGGGACCAGGTGATGATACTCCCCGTTCCGGCAGAACTTCCAATCAGCGACTCAATAGCCTTTTCACCCGTGGCATAGCTTCCAAATCCTGATGAGCTGACCTTGTTGTGATTGCGTCCCGTATCACGCAGCACAAGATAGAAGAGCTGGAGTTCCAGCTTTGCCTTTTCTTCGCCGCTCAACTGTGAAGAGCCGGAGGCGAAGCTGGCCGCCGTGATCGTACCGGAAAGAGGATCGCCGGAATAGGTCATGGCATCGGAGAGTTCCGTGAGATAAGTCGCTCCATCCGGCCCATCCAACACGGTGCTTACAAAATCTTGGAGTTTCAGCGCGTCTGGCGAGGAGAGTCCTGTTGGCAGTTTGATCCCCGCACTGACGATGATATCGGCTCCAGTAAAGGGAAGTGCCGGATTACGGGCATTTCCGATACTGGTGATGCCGACATTGATCGTCGGATCACCGGATCCTGGGTTGTTACCCAGATCGACATTGTCGCCTGCCAGCACCTCCAGCGTGCCTGGCCCACTGATCTGAATATCACCACTTTGAAGCGATCCGCTACTGGCAGCTTGCGCCAACTGCTGGAGCGGCGAAGTGGGATCATAGGGAATGATATCGCCTCCCGCCGAAACGACACTGATATCGCTGGAGGCATTGTTCTGAATGTAGAGTCCAACATCGGTGATGCTGCCTCCCGCAGAAATGTCCGACTGTTTGGCGGAGTAGAGGGTCAGCCCGGAGATGTCACCGCTCTGTGCATAAAATTGGAGTGGAAGCGCATCAGCAGCATGGAGCAAGATGGAGTCATTGAGGGCGGCCTTGGTCTGAATCGTTGCGTAGGAACCAGCATAGGAGCCGCTTTCGGCAAAGAGCGCATCGATGGTTTGGGCCAGATCAGGCAGAGCGTTTCCGCTTATTGTTGCATCTGTATTGCCATTGGCAATTTGGCTGATTTGAATACTCGAGTTATTCAATGTTTCACCGAAAGAGATCAGTGCCGTGCGCATAGAAAGCGGCGTGGAAACTCCCGGGACCAATGACGGATCAGCATCTGAAAGGTTGATTTGAGAGGAAATCCAAGTTGCCTGTCCACCAGATGTGCCTGCATAGGTAAGTCCATTAATGCTGCCTGAGGCAACCAGTGTTATATTTCCCGTTGGTGAGGGCGTCGTCGTATAATTACCTTGGATCGTAATGCTGCCCGAAAGCGCCGCGGCGTTGAGCGTTGGAGGGGCAAGAGAGAGAAGGGTTCCGAAGTTGCTGATGTCGGACTCGGCAAGCCTTAACCACGGCTGATAATTGGCAACATCACTAAAACCAGTGGCACTCCCGAAAGTGAATGCTTCCATCCAGAGTTGGAGCATCGGCTCAGGAATACTGTCGCTGGATGTCACTGCCTCTTCCCGGAAGGTGATGTTCCCTCCAAGCGAAGTCACATTGACCTGATCGGTCGATGCATAGGTGGAGAAATAGTTCTTATACCAATAACTGTTGTTCACACCCTGAGGAGTGAGAAACACGTTGGCCACGGGCCCCAGCAGGATATTGCCACCAGCCTGCACGTCGAAGTTTCCTTTTCCAAGGAAGAGGGTGGTAGGCAGATAGCTTTGCGGTGTGTCAGGCGTACTGCCGGTAATGGTCGGGTTATTCGGATCGCGCGTGGGATTGGAAATGATGCTTCCCCCGGCGTTGAGAGAGCCATTTCCTTTCTCGACGTAATAGACACCGGCATCAATGTTGCCCCCCGCCTTCACCTCCAGATTGCCACCGCCGAGCTCCACTCCAGTGGCCGCATTGGGAGCTATGGCCACCGTGCTTCCAGCCACGTGTCCAGGCATCCGATAATTTGTCGGGATGGAGGCATTGATATTACTGATATCACCTGCAGCATTCAGCGTGATATTGCCGCCGCCGAGCGCGCCAAAATTATCAAAGAAATTCGAAAAATCAACCCACCAGGAAGTGGATTCAATTTCACTCAAGGGAGTTGTTACATTAAGAAAATTTCCGGTCGTTGGATCGAGAGCTCCCCGGCGATAGAGCCAGTTGGAAGGTAGTTCCTCCTCGGAGTCGGCAATGGTATTTCCGTTAATATCCGAGGCAAGCTGCGTCATATTGCCACCAACACGGACGGCGATATTGCCACCCCCATAACTGTATTGAGCAGCGTTGGCGGCGGAAGTTTCCTGCTGATATCCTAGTATTGCATTGAGCCCCCCTGACTGACCATAAAAGACAGGATTGGGTGTATCAAAGGTGCCTCCAAGAGTCGGATCAGTTACCTGCACACCTACCGTATAGATGGAGGCAAATTGATTCCAAAACTGAAGATCACCCGAAGTATTGATCGAAATATCGCCCGTCCCTGTGCGTATGACCTGATAATATCCGGCAAGGGCTTCGGAAGTCATGGCTCCCTGACCGGGACCACCAGGGCCTGAATTTGGGGCAACATTCGGACCACCCTGAGCATACGGAATTCCAAGCGTTATGTTGGCACCGCTTCCTGCAACAACCGCATTCGGATTGGCTGCTCTGAAATCGGCACCGGCAGTGATCTGATAGGCCCAAGATTGGAAGTTGGAGGGGAGCCGCGTGTTCTGATTCAGGAGATTGGCATTGTAAGCACTGCTTTTGAATCCATCGCTCAGGCTGGCGTTAAAGGTGATGCTGCCGGATGATCTTAATGTCAGGAATCCGGGGGTTTTGTTCACACCTGCACGGAGGGTTGAAAGATCCCAGTCACTGCCGAGTGTCAGCCCGCCCGATTGATTGATGATCTCCACACCGGGAGCAAGATTGAGAATTCCCTGGTTTGCCGTGGTGAGATTGGCGTCCAGACTGGCAAGAATCGATGAGGCGGCTCCAGAATTTACCCCGGCAGAGCCATAGAAGTTTGCAATATCTGAGGCAATTGTACTCCGAAGAGTGGTGGTGATTGTTCCCGCACTTCCCGACACTTGGTAGAGCTTGTATCCCTCCACTTCAATGCTGGAGGCTCCGGTAATACTTGATGCCAAGGTGATATTCTGAAGAGCTGCTTCCGGAGTGCGAAGATGAAGGACACCACCAACATCCTGAATGAGACCTCCAGGCGTCTGTTTTGTTGGATCTTGAGGATTCACCCCGAGATCGATCGCAGAACCACTCTGAAGATCAAGAACCGCCGAAGAATCAATACTACCATTGATCTCCGCCCCGGCACTGAGGAAGACAGTGCCTCCCTTGCCCGCACTGTCGTAGGTGTCGGCATGGACGGTCAGCAGCGATCCCGAATCTAGAACCACGCTTCCGCTGGCCTGCAGCGCAATGGCACCTCCGGTTCCCGTTCCGGCAGCATTTTCACCGGATGCATCAATAGTACCGTTAACTGTGATGGAGCCCGCATCGGCTGAGAGGGTGTAGGAATGAGCTTGTACATCGGAGACAGTGATATCGCCGCTGCGAAGTCGTAGACTTTGTGAGTCCGTGAAACCATCACTGGTGAGCGTGCTTTCCAGAGGAGCAAGGAAGCCGCCGTTGTAGCTCGCCACATCCATCGAGAAGCTTCCAGCTGCTCCATTGGCGGCTTTGGCACTCATGCTGCCGCCGAAGGTGCTAGTTCCCAGCGGCGTACTAATGGAAAGGCTTCCCGCAGAACCGGCCACTGAAGGAGCATTGAGGTTCAAAGAGGATCCTGCTGCTAAATCCACGCTTCCATTGTCTGATGCGAGTGAAATTGCTCCAGCACTTGTGTATTTGACCACATTAAAGAAGCTTTGGGAGGTTCCCGCGACATCCAGCAGGGAGGAGATTGTCACATCGCCGCTCAAAGCTTTCACAGCGAGTGATCCGCTTGGCAGGAGAACCGGCACCGAGATATCAACACTCGATCCTTTCAAACTAAATGAGGCACCCAGCCCCGGAGTCAGCACCGAGGAACCTGTGGGGGTCATATTCAGTGCCCCTTCCGAGGAGATGGTGGTCACTGCTGAACCAGCACCAGTCAGCACTGGGGTATTGAGAGTAAGGTTTCCTGCCGTGATCAGACTCCCCTTGCCTGCTCCTTCGATGCCGCCATTCTCCGTAGCGGTGACATTCTGGAAGCCTCCGAGACTCAGCGCACCGGTTCCCAGCGTCAGCACTCTTCCAGCAAGGGAGAGTGATCCGCCCGTGGCGCTTGGTGTTCCAGCCGAGGGATCGGTGGAGTTTTTGGCGTTATCGAGCAGGATCGAGGAGGCCAGGATGCTATCGACTCCGTTGTTGTCTCCGAGGATTTCTCCTGCGTGAAGGCTCAGTGAACCGAGCGAGGAGGATCCCAAGAGACCACTTCCGTGGAATGCGATGGAGTTGTAGCTCAGGAGACTGAGCGCCTGTGCCGTTGAGAGACTCTTTAAGGCATTGCCACTGAGGTTCAGAGCACCGGATTCCGTGGTGCCGTCGAAGTTGAGCGCAATTGTTCCGGCACTCAGGTTGATGACCTGTCCGTCCAGCAGGGCGCTGGAACTGATTGAGGCATTACCCGAGGAATCCAGGGTGATCGAGGCTCCGCGGAGCTTCACACCTGCTCCGATAGAATAGCCGCTCACAGCCGTACTATCCGATCCACTTCGTGTCAGGGAGGTATTCTGATCACTGCTGATACGAAGCAGCGCTCCATCACCCGTCACCGAGAGATTTTCATTGGGTGTCACTGAGCTATCCGAGGCGATAATTGATGCTCCCTGATCCAGTGTAATCCCGTCGTTGCCAGCGAGAATGATGTCGTTTCCCGTGAGCGTGGCACCCGATTCCACCGTAACACTGGTAGCCGTCACGGTCACTGGCGTCAGACCATCGGAGGTAGTTCCCCTCTCGCCTCCCAGCAGCAGACTCCCGAAACTCCAGGAACTCAGTTGATCAGCCCCCAGAATCACATCACCCGAGATCCCACCTGCTCCATTCTGCGTGATATCAATCGCCAGAGGAGAACTGATATCAATGCTGGCACCCGCACCATCCGCTCCGCCTTTTCCAAAGACATTGCCGTTCAGGGACATCGAAGAGGAAGCATTGAAAACGAGCTTTCCTGCATTTGCCGGTTGCGAGGAGGAACCCGAGAAGAAACTGTTGGCACTCAGACTCACGTATTGCGCACGGGCAGCAAGAACATTTGGGGAGTAGAGCTGAAACAGAGAGGTCGTCTGCGGAGCTGTCACGGCAGCATCCAGTCCATTGAATCGTGTTCCAGAAACTATCACGGATCCGTCCGGTTGCGTGAAGGATCCGGCCAGAGATTCCGAGAGTGAAGTGGCGCTGATCAGATAGGCTCCCGGCTGGGTGGCATAGCTTGCGGGAAGGAGGGTATAGCTTCCGGCGGGCAGCCCGGCTCCGCCGCTAAGCGTGATTTGAGAGCCCACACCCAGCGAGCCGTCGCCATATCCCGTTGGTGCATAGTTAGCCGTATATCCTGGGATGATAGCATAGGAAGAAGCGACTTGCGTCCAAGAGGAGCCGATGGAAGGAGTGACGCCATCATTAGCCTGTCGTGCAGACCAGGTTTTTCCCTGATAGGTCACCAGTGCTCCTACAGAATAATTTGCACTGGCGGACCAGCTCGAAGATGCAGTACCAAGCAGATTGATCGTCCCACCGAGGCCGGAAATCCACTCGCTGGCTGTCACATCCCCTCCCCCCTGAAGGTCGATCAATGAACCTTTCTGGGTGATGATATCCTGGGCGGTGAGAAGAACTGATTTGCTAAGAGTAACTCCCGTACCACTCAGATTAAGTCCTGTCGTCGTGATGTTATAGCCCGCAATGTTATCCCATGTTGACCCATCAGCCGATGTGCCATAGGGAATGGAAAGCGCAACCCCTGTGGCTGGGTCAACCGCAGCAATGGAGGTGATGCTGCCGGAGAGCAGGCTGAGCTTATCAACCTGTGGAAGAGAAGTGATTGTTTGATTCTCCCCCTTGGGCACATCAGCACCGGTCAATGGATCTCCCGGCTGCAGTCCTGAACCATCCCACCCCAGATTGATATTACCAAAAGGTGCAAGCAGAGAACCTCCCTGAGTGATTGAGGCGGCATAGAGAGAGAGTGTTCCTGCTGCGGAAAGAGGAAGATTCATCGAGCCACTTTGCTCAACCGTGATGGAACCTCCCACCCCTCCACTTGATTCGGCTACTCCAGTTAACGCATCATGATTATATGCAACCATCGTAAAATCGACTCCGGAGACCGGATAAATCTCCGCTGCTTTCAACACCAGTTTGCCCGCAATATCCAGCGTTCCATCCCCTCGAATCGCTCCATCTAGCGATGTAAGATTCGCTGATTCTATATTTTGCAGAGAAAGATTGCCGATATCGATCAGCTTGGCGACGACATTCAACTCGCCCGCTCCAAAAGAAGGCGCAGTGAAAATAGGTTGTGTGGCGGAGCTTCCAAAGATCGTTGTGTAATTTTTGTCGTTGGGCTGAAGGGGAGCTGCAAACCGGGTGCCCAGGGCCACATAGGAAGCAGAAAGATTGACCGTGGAATCCGCAAAGAGAACTCCTCCGGTCGCGATGGTAAGACTGCCTTGAACAGAAAGATCAATCGGTCCATGAAAGAGAACATTCCCACCCAGAGTCACCGCATCGAAATCACCTCCAGCAAAGGAATCGACAGCGATATGTCCTCCCCCCTCGGCAATCCCTCCCAAAGAAGCCAGAGCCTGACCAATCGCTGCCGAACCAGATTTTTGGAATGAGGTCGGAATGACACTCCCACCCTGTCCGACAGACAAATTCAGATCCGTTGGTTCGCTTGTCTCTGTGCTCTGATAAAACCTTCCTGAGCTAATAGAAAGGATCCCTCCGGCAGCTGTGGATCCTCCGCTTTGAGCCATGAGTGCGGCGTCCGAATAGAGTTCCTGGGCACCTTGGAGTGAAATCACCCCTCCCGCCGATTCCACATTATAGGGAATCACTGAGGTCGGCAAGATGCCCTCAGGTGTGGCACTCTCCGCCATTCCTAACTGATAGGGAAAGAGATCATAAACTCCGCTGGCACCGGAAGCATTCAATACCGATCCTGACTCGGCCAGGATATTGCCGTTCACGGAGATGGATCCTCCCGGCAGGACCGCTCCAAATTGTTGCCTCATTCCGAGCGGATCCTGGATAAAAAGGGCTTCTCCCGCCGTTGAGAGGCGTGCGCTGGAGGCCAAATCAACCGTGATCAAGGCCGATACTGGATTTTGGACATTGGAGACGTAGGAACTGCCGCCACTGATGGCAATGGACCCCCCGGGAACCGTGATGGACCCCAGAACGGCCACCGTTTGCCCCTTGAGAGTGAGCGAACCCGTGCTGGTTGTGACCCCGCTGCCACTGAGAGCAATCTGGGGATTGAGAGTGATGGAGGCCCCCTCTCCCATCACCAGATTACCGCGAACCAGCATGGTATCTCCAACTTGAAGATTGGCATCACTCAATCCCTGCGCATTGAAGGTCAGATTCGCCGCAGGCCGGTAGGATGAGGGTTGGAGAAATGATTGCCAGGAAACGGTTCCAGCGGAAGGGAGGGCCATTTCGGATGTCACCTCCGGCTGAATAGTTGTTCCGGCAGCAATGTTGATCCCGGGAACAAAATCGGCGGTTGAACTTCCGACATTGAGACCGATGCCCGTCAGATTGAAGGTACCAAATCCTCCCTGATCGAAGAAATCAGGTGTGAGATTCAAGATTCTCGAATCTGAAGAGCTACCTCCGATCTGGATGGCGGGAGCCGAGATGGCAAGCGTGCCCGCCGTGACGCCGGATCCCGCATATCCCTCCAGCGTCGCAGCGAGCTGTAGTGAACCATTGTGAATATCAGTCACAGGGTCCCCCGAAACAAATGAGGCCTGCCCTGAAGCAATCGAAATACTTCCGGCATTGCCGTAAGCAGTCGATCCGCCGGGTGTCAACAGAGCACCTCCCGAAACATTCAACACCCCTCCTTGTTTCAAGGCCACCTGATAACCGGCAATCGCAATGGATCCGCCACTGAGGGTTACCGGATTCAGCTCTCGACTTGAAGAGCTGATTGAATCATTCACCAGCAGTCCGGCAGTGCTAATATTCGCGCTCGAAGCGACTGTCACGACACCCGCCTGAACATGCTGTAGCAGATCCGATGAGACCGTGGAGAGGGTTCCATTGGAGTTAATGACGGTCGACTTGCCTCCGCTGCTTTCCCCATATTGGGCCATGATCTCACCCGTTTGCTTATCCACCACAACATCGTAGAGAGGTTGGGACTGTGATCCGGTGCTGTCAAAAAGGGAAACTGCATTGACCACACTGTAAGGAGCAAGATCCGCCGTGAGAGAAATCGAGCCTCCGGGGGCGGTGATGCTTCCATCAATGATCACATTGGCTGCTTCCAGAGAAACCGATCCATTGACACCGGCATTCAGAGCAGTATCAACGGGCAGCGTGATGGTTCCATCATGATTGAGAACCGTCAGATTGCCAAAACCATCGACCGAGACAAGATCGGGAGAAAGGATCATGGAACTCTCGGAAGAGGATTCATTGACTGCAAATGTGATGGTTGGGGCCTCCGGAGAGACCGTATCGAGGTTTCCATTCACTAGAGACTCTCCCAAGATCTGAAGAGTCAACGAGGAGCTTGCGGGCAAAGTGCTCAACGAGACCGATTCTCGAAGCTGTCGGGGGCCTGTCACCGTTGTACCAATCATGCTGCCACTGAGGAGTTGTAAGGGCGCCTGAATCGCAATGCTTCCGCCATCGGCCCCGCTGATATAGGGAGCCTGATATTGGGGGGTCGTCGGATTCAGAATGCTCGTGAATGTTTTGGTGATTCCCCACTTGGCATCAGTCTCTGTTTCAGTGCCCGTATAAATTCCGCTATACACCCTGTCCGGTGTGGCTTGGGAAATATCAACGAGATGCCCCTGATAGATGAGTTTGGTGGTCGAGAAATCCCCTCCCGAATACTGCGTCCACCCGCCCGAGACATTGATGGAAGAACCTGCCTCCGTCGTCACAGAGCCTCCCGCATCCAGCGACACTGATCCCCCCTGCTCGGTGAGCTGTCCCACCGTTTTCTCAATAAGCGCAGCATAGCCGGTGGCATCGCCAAGAGGCGTGCCGACCCAGTAATACGTTACCCCGTCGTACGTATAGGTTCCGATCATCCGCATATCGATCGTCAGGTTTTGGCCGCGAACGTTGTTGTTTCCCTGTTGAAGGGGACTGTCGGCCAGCTCCGCCCCACGCATCTGAAGTGTCAGGAAATTCTGGGAACTATTCACCTCCACATCCGTCGAGCCACCCACATCAATGATGGATCCGGAACTCAAGTCAATCTGACCGCTTGTGTAGATGAAATCGGAATTTATCCCGTTCAGAAACCAGTTGCCGGCTTTAATATTCACTCCGCTGGCAAGAGAGAAACCGGTTTGGGAAAGGGCTCCGGCCGTTGTGATCGCACCGGGGGCGTCAATGATCGATCCTGAAGCCATGTCCACCGTTTGGCCGATGATCGAGACCACTGAATTGAGCGCCAGCTCACTCCCCGTGATCGTAGCGGAGCTACTCCACTCTGGAAGAATCCGCATCACGCTACCCCCTCCTATCTCCACCTGACCGGTGTTCAGATAGAAAAAGAGTCCTCCGGTAAGCCCGTCTGCCGTGTAGGAAGTGTTGATTTTGGAGTTGTAGTTGGCTTGGAGGTCAATACGGCCATTGAAGGAAACCGAGGTGCTGCTATCGATCACACCATCCTGTTGCACAGTTTTCCCCGCGATCGTGGCATCACCTTCCAGGGTGTAGAGATATCCGCTATTATCCCCGATCCCTGTGAAGCCCGTTGTGCTTGCTCCGGTCAGCACGGAGTGGGTTTGGATGCCAGGACTATCAACTTTGCCCACCGTGACATCCAGTCCTCGCAGACTCGGATCGGATGAGGGGTGAGGAGTGAGTGCCACCTGGAGACCAGCAGCTAAAATGGTCTGCCCATTCGGCGTACTGATACTTCCATCATTATAAACATCCGGACCGATCAGAGCAACCAGACCACCGGAATGACTGGCATTGACCGGCGCGCTGATTGAGGCCCCTGACTCGACCACCACATCACCGAGGGAGGCACTGACCACAACATTCCCCTTGTTGTTGGGATCGTAAGAACTCGGATCTAGTGCGGTGAAGAGAAATTGAGGCACGCTTTTGGGGAAATTCACAATTCCGCTTGCCGTCACCCCATCCAAGGCATCTCCGGCAAGGTTCTCATTGATCGGCAGTGTAGAGGCCACCAGGGCGTGGGTATTCACTTGGGAACCGTTATGAAAGAGAATCCCGTTCTGGTTCAGAATATAGACCTGACCCTGCGCGGTGATGGAGCCATAAATCTGCGAGGGATTCACATTCCCCATCACCTTGTTGAAGGCAATCCAACTTCCGACATTGTTTCCACCTGCACTCTGATCGAAGTTCACTTTGGTTTGCGGCCCAACACTGAAGTTATTCCAGTAGAGATAGGCATTCTGCTTGTTCTGGGTGATGTTGATGGAACTGCTGCTTTGCAATAGCGATTTCACACCACTCCAGGTCACAGGCACCGTTGGGTACTTGGAGTTCATGGCACCCGTGGGGTTGTAGGCATCCAACCAACCCGGGGCCAAACCGTTCTTGACACCTGTGGAGGTCATCATCGCGCGGGCCCTGGCTTGGAAACTCTTCATCGCCGTGACGGCAGCATCAGTTTTCTGCTGCACCGCCAGCGCCTGTGCTGCCGTCAAGGAAGCCGAAGCCGCACCCGCATTTTGCAGGTTTGCCGCTCCTCCCCTGCCACCAGCATTCCCACCTGCACCACCACCCATCGCTTCCCGCGCACTCATCGCCAAAAGTGCGGGGCTAGCAGAGAAGAAAAGCGTGAGAGAAAGAAACGCCGAGAGAAGACGCAGAGGGAAACCTGCAACCTTAAATTTAAATTCCGAAGCCTGATTGTCCCCCTCGACAAATCGGGCCAAGCGCATTCCGCAGGCAACAGATTGTGAAGGGTGAAAGAGACGCATAAAAGGGTTGATCAGAGTATCACGGGGGGTGCAATTCCAATTGTTACAATTTCGACATATTTCGGCTCGAGGCAGAGGGGAACCCAACACTCCACTCAAACGCTCACGCTCTCGGTGATATCTCGCAAAGCCTCTTTCCAGCAGGCACGAGCGACCCGCACATCGAATACGATCTGGAATCCTTCATGCTCACCTGAAGACTTTCTCAGGAGAGGATCGGCAGGGGGGTTTTCAATTGAGACTTTCCTCATCAATCTGATTTTCCGTAATTTCATTTCCATGAATCGCACACTATCACGACTTATTCAATCGTCTTTTATTGGAATAGCCTTCCTGCTCTGCCTACAGACCTCTGCGGCCTCCCAATCCGCCTCGTCCAGCATCAACACCAACGCAGCCACACAGAATGCCGAAGACCAGTACAAGCTTGGCGGAGCCTATTACCGAGGAGAAGGAGTTAAGCAATCCTATGAACAAGCTGGTTTCTGGTGGCGCAAGGCAGCCGATCAGGGCAACCACAAAGCGATGCATAATCTCGGTCTTCTCTTTCTCGACGGAAATGGAACTCCGCGCAACGAGGTTGAGGGCTACCGTTGGATCAAAATGTCTGCCGATGCCGGAGATCCCCTTTCTCAATTCCTTATCGGCACTCTACTCATTCAGGGACGGGGAGTTTCCAAAAACACCAACGAAGGCATTGCCTGGATTAAAAAATCGGCTGATGCCGGAAATGCCAATGCTCTCGCCAAGCTGGGACAGGACTACTACTTCGGCGACGACGGCCTCCCCAAGGATCTCTCAAAGGCAGTGCCCCTGATCAAGTCTGCGGCAGAAAAGGGAAATCCCTGGGCGTGTCAGACTCTCGGTCTGCTTTATCTTCGCGGCGATGGAGTTCCCAAGGATGATGATGAATCCAGCAAATGGCTTACCAAATCGCACCAGCATGGCAATTAGGGAAAAAAATGCGGAAACCGTTGAGAGGGTGGGCTGTCTGGAGTTTAGATGATGGATTCAACCCGCCCTCACTGCGGCATTTGCATGGCCTTGTAAGTCTCGTCTCCATAGAGCGCACGGAAATTCTCGTCCGCATCCTGACGCGCCTTTTTCCAGACCTTCCTGTATTCCGGCGAGTAAGGTGACACCCCCGAGGTTTCTACGGAGGCGGTAAAGTTGGAGGCTATCTCCTGTACATCATGTTGAAAATCAGGGGCACTGTTGCTCAATGTTTCGGCATTTTCGAAGACAACCGGCACCTCTGGCTGCGGCACCGGGGCTTCACTTTTCCGGGAGACAGCGGTCGTCTCGCCCCCCGTTGAGGAGTCACCCTGCGAGGAATCCCCCCCCCCTTGTACCGCCTCCAGACTCATTTTTGAATAAGCAGGAGTGGGCGACGATATCCCCGTCCTCACGGGGGGAGTAGAAAGTCCGATTAAGGAAGCCTGATGATCCTGAGGAGCCTCCCGATTGAGCGATCTCCAAGTACCCATCAGGTTGAGGACAAGGGAACCGAGCACGATTAGCACCAGTGTAAGAATCACTGCACGATGCGTCTTCTTCGTCATACTCTTACTCTTGGGACAAAAAACAAATCGGCACACCGTGAAGGTGTGCCGATGGTCATTACATATGGACAACTCAGGATTTACTTGGCCATGCGACGGCGAGAGACCACCAGAAGCATCACCCCACCAACTCCAAGCAGGAGATAAGTGGAGGGCTCAGGAACCGCTGCAACCTCGGAGATGATACCCGAACTGCTCAGCAGCATCTGATAGTTCAGATAGGTTCCTAGCAAACTGGAAGAACCTAATGGATTATTATACATATCCACAGAACTTCCGAGAGAGGTCTCAATGGGATTGATGTTGGAATCATCGAAAACAGAGCCTGCATTAATTCCGGCATAGGAACTCCAGGAAGAGGTGTCTGCTGACAACATGAAGACACCATTCGTGGTCGTACCACCACCGCTCAGAGTGGCGGTCACCCCGCTGTTATACTCCACGAGCAGATTGCCAAAAGTGTCATTCTGATTTGCATAACTGGTCTCAAGCTGCTGGGCAGATTGACCCGCAGGTGTCGTCGAGGCTTGGGACATCGTAATCGTATTGTTTCCTCTGTTGAATCCGTAAATACCATACTGAAGGTTGAGGCTGGCATTGGAGGCCCAGTTGGTTCCAAAGACCTGACTCAGATCGGAGCTGATATTCACTGGAGTGAATGAAGAGGGAATGACCCCATTGGTATAGAGTCCCAGATTGATCACCAAATCCATATTTTCAGTTCCCGAGGCGTCCTCAATGCCTAGGAGAAGATCTCCATTAGTTGCGGTGAGAGGAGCTGCGTGAGAACTGCTCTGTCCGACAAGCGTCAGCAGGGCGAAGAAGGGAAGAAAAAGGTATTTTTTTGTAGCTTTCATGGAATATTCGGTTTTAGAAAAGGGATACAGTCAAGGCGGCAGCTAATAGTTGAATGCACAAGTAGTGAAACTTATTACTCGCTATGCTTTTGCCAGTCATGCTCTCAATTGTTACAATTTCGTCACAATTCGCCTTCCTCGATCAGGGTTGAATATAGATGGCCGAGAGATTTCCACCGTCATTCAACCGCTGCACCAACATGTTGGCGAGTGCCGCATTGCCTGCGCCAAGCTGGGAATCGCTTAGTCCGGTGATGTAGTTCTTCAGGGCGGTGATGATCGTCCCCGCATCGGCATTGGTATTGTTGCGGCTCTGCATTAGATGCACATAATTCCAGAGCGTGTACGTCCCGTTCTCAATTCCTGCCGTGCTCGGAGCCACCCCATTATATCGGAGCGTGGTGATACCCGTTGCTCCAAGAGCCTTCTTAGCATCCAGATAACCGATCAGATAGTTGCTTCCCGGGGTCGGCACACTGGCGACAGCATTTGAATAAACCGTGGCCGAACTGTCAATGGTGGTCGAAGTGGCCAGAACTGTCTGAACCGCGCTAAGTAGTGAGCCCGTACTGGGATAGCCGTCATTACCGATTGCCGGGTTCACATAGCCGTCATTGGTGGAGATTGGAGCCTGGTAGATGTTATTTGAGTTGGCAACAATGTATTGGACAACCGTTCCCTTGGTGCCAAGACCAAGTAGGGCAAGAGTACTCACACGGTTCCCAGCATCAATATTGCGGCCGACGGCAAAGACGGTGTTATTTGTATCAACACTCTGACCAGAGATGACAGCGGCGGGTAGTGAACCTGCAGCGAAAAGGGATCGGGCCTGATCATAGGTGATGTTGGTCAGACCATTCCAATTGGGACTGGCCACAAAGGCAATCCCACCAACAGCCACTTGGTAATCATGCAGGGGAGTGCTGTAGTTTCTGCCATCGGCACCAGGAGAGCCGTGGAACAGGGAGACACCCACCGAGGTATTGGCAACAGCAATATGGGCCGAAGCATTGACGGGATAACCGCTGACGCTTGCCGGATTGACCAATCCGATGGCTGTAACAGGCAGAAAGGGGATGGTCGCCGGATTATTCGTCGGAGCGTCAATCGTCTGGATACCCGCCTCAGAACCACTCCAATGAACCACGATATAGTTGGTGACGGCATTGGAAGCCGTTCCCCAATTCAAGACCGCATTGGTTTCCGAACCAAGGGTTGCATTGTCCCAAGCCACCAGCGACCCGTAGTGGCTGGCCACGAAGTTGGTGAGAGCTGCATCGGCCACCGACTCAAAAGCCGAGGAACCGGAGATGTAGGTAGTAGCAGCAGAGGCTGATCCCATGTTGGCGATTGAGAGGGCTGCCAGGGTGGCAATCAGCAGGTATTTGGTATGTTTCATTGCGTGTGGTTTAGGTTAGGGTGTGGAGACTTAACGATGCCTGCGGCATGAAAGTTTATAGACGATCCATAAGGTCGTTTTACAATCCAAAAAAAGGCGCTCATTAGAGTTCCGTTTGAATGAAATGAATGTTCATGCTTCTGTTCTTGAATTTCTATTAACGATCTTATTTATCGTCAATAGAAATTTTTGTGTTTCCGCGACATCCTTCTCCGACAACACCTGCAAGAAAAGAAAAAGGCTGGAGGTGATAGTTCACCTCCAGCCTCTTCTTTTTGGAATCTCTTCCGTCTAGGAGGATATCTCCCAGGCAGATGGAATCGTTTTATCCAAGATGATTACGGCTGAATATAAACGGCCGAGATATTTCCACCATCATTCAAGCGCTGCACCAACATGTTGACGAGCGCCGCATTACCAGCACCAAGCTGGGAATCGGTTTCACCAGTGATGTAGGTCTTCAGAGCGGACGCAATCGTGGTCGCATTGGCATTCGTGTTGTTACGGCTCTGCAGGATGTGCTCATAGTTCCAGTAGGTGTACGAGCCGTTCTCAATGCCTGCCGTGCTGGGAGCGACACCATCATAGTTGAGGGTGGTGACCAGGTTGGTGGCGGTGCTGAGAGCCTTGTTGGCACCGACATAACCAATCAGGTAGCTGCTTCCTGGTGTCGGCACACTGGCAACCGCGTTGGAATAAACCGTGGCAGAGCTGTCAAGGGTGGTCGAGGTGGCCAGAACGGTCTCCACAGCAGTGAGCAGAAGGCCCGTGCTGGCATAGCCGTCATTACCGATTGCAGGGCTGACATAGCCGTCATTCGTGGTGATGGGTGCTTGGTAGATGTTGTTTGAGCTGGCAACAATGTACTGAACAACCGATCCCTTGGTACCGATACCGAAGCAGGCGAGGGCGGTCACGCGGGTTCCAGAATCAGCATTGCGGCCGACGGCGAAAACAGTGTTGTTTGTATCAGCGCTCTTACCGGAGATGACAGCGGCGGGGAGAGAACCAGCGGCAAATAGGGAACGGGCCTGATCCAAGCCAATGTTGGTGATTCCCCAATTGGGACTGGCGATAAGGGCAAATCCCTGAGCTGCAACCTGGTAGTCATGCAGAGGAGTGCTGTAGTTTCTGCCATCGGCACCGGGAGTGCCATGGAAGAGGGAAATACCGTAGGAGGTGTCCGAAAAAGCGATATGACTTGGAGCACTGACGGTTGCGTTAGTTGCGGTGATCAGTCCTGATGCATTGGTGGGCAGGAAGCTCACATTGGCAGGATTATTTGTTGGAGCATCGACGCTCTGGATGCCACCTTCGGAACCTGTCCAATGAACGGCGATGAAATTGGTCACCGTATTGCTGGCAGTTCCCCAATTATAAAGCGCATAGGTCTCCTTACCAAGCGTTGCATTATCCCATGCCACCAGACCACCGAAGTGAGTGGAAGCGAAGTTGGTGAGCGCGACGTCGGCTTGAGCTTCAAAAGCCGTGGAACCGGAGATGTAGGTGGTATCAGCGGAGGCCGATCCGAGGGAGAGGGCTGCCAGGGCGGCAACCAGCAGGGACTTGGTATGTTTCATTGTGTGTGGTTTAGGTTGGATTGTTGATGGATGCGAAATTAAGCGTTGGCGCGGCGGCGGATAACGATGCCGAGGACGAGAGCACCAAGTCCAAAGAGGACATAGGTGGAGGGCTCGGGCACGGCAGAGATGACACCGTTTGAACCGAGAGTGACCGTGGTGCCAGTGAAGGTGCCAAAGGTGGATGGGTTACCAAGAGGATTGGAATAGAGATCCAAACCACTTCCGAGCGTCGTCTCAATGGGATTGATATTCGAATCATTGAAAACAGAGCCTGCATTAATTCCTGCATAGGAGCTCCAGGAAGTGGGATCTGCTGCGAGCGTAAAGACACCGTTTGCAGTCGTGCCACCACCGCTCAGGGAGGCATTCAAAGCACCGTTGAACTCCACCAGCAGATTGCCAAAGGTGGAATTCTGGTTTGCATAACTGGTCTCATTCTGCTGGGCAGACTGACCCGCAGGAGTCGTGGCTGCCTGGGACATGAAAATGGTGTTGTTTCCCCGATTGAAGGAATAGATGCCATACTCAAGGCCTGTATCGGAGGCCCAGTTGGTTCCAAAGACCTGGCTCAGATCGGAACTGATATTCAGGGGGTCGAGGTTGTTGATGCCTGCAAAGTTACCGAGATCAATCATCAGATTCTCGTTGGAAAAACCCGAGGTATCTTCGACGCCGAGAATGAGATCGCCGCTAACGGCTTGGGCGTGGCCGGAGTTGAATGTAGCCAGACCCGTCAGGGCAATGGCAGCAGCAAGAAGTGTTTTTTTCATCGGTTTTGGTCTGTGTTGGTTTTGTGAACTGAAGGTTTACTGCGGAGTGAAGTAGGCTGTTGACTGCTGCTGGTGTTCTCAGCGTGAGTGTTTATCAGGGTTGATCGCTCGGGGCTTCCAAGCGAGGCGCACTATGCCCAAGCCGATCTGGGTCGTCATGACCTTTAATGTTACAATTTCGTCATAATCGAGCCCAAGGGTTGGGCGAGCCGCTTGGTCAAGCGCGAGTCAATACACCGGCTCTCTGATGACTCTGCCGAAGTGGGGGAAAATCCCTATTTTGGAGCGAGTGCCTATTTCCCGTGGCCTCTACCACTTCGCCTTCCAAACAGCTGGAGGCATGAAATCTGCTCTCCTTTAGACCGTGACAATCTCTTGCGATGATCCGATATGTTTTCCTAAAGAGTTGCACCCCGCCTCCTCTGCTCTAAATTCTCTGGGCGTCCACACCTCATGCAACCGCCCTTGAATTCACTCCGCTCCCTGGCTCTCTGCTTGCTCCCAATACTGGCGGTGCTGATGTTGCCCGGATGCGCCCTTTTCCAACCGGGGGCCGATCTTTCCAATTTTCACACGGTCGTCATTGATCCAGGTCATGGCGGAATCGACCATGGAGCCCATGCCATCAGGGGGATGGATGAGAAGATGCTGACGCTCGATGTCGCTCAGCGCCTCAAGCCTCTCCTGCAGGCAAGAGGATATCATGTCGTGATGACGCGCAACTCAGATGTCTTCATCCCGCTGGGCGTC